>JACCED012160361.1_pt1 | contig 19127 bp, 18 predicted proteins | sample 7455021 | NCBI WGS metagenome assembly JACCED01 (sample SAMN15323456, study PRJNA562643) | freshwater metagenome | isolation source: river surface water | place: USA:Blue River Watershed | collected 2017-08-19 | reverse complement strand
TGTGTCCCGAATTTGTTTCGCGTTCCATACGAGTTGGCGCTACACACGCCACATTCGTAGGATTCCATGCACACTACGCATCCAATCCTACAATACACCCTTACACACACTCCTTTAAGTTATTTTCTAACCACGTTTTACATATTCCAGTGATTGCATCGGACCATGCCCCAACGCCGCCGCAGTGTCAGTTATGTCCTTCAACGCAGGGGCATCCGCAAACTTGTACGACAAATAAATGTGGCGCAGCATTGACACACTGATTGCCTTTCCGAACACACGATTCAGGACCTGCGCCAATCTGGTCGGAGTAAACGGTTGGCCACCCGCACCATGTATCAGGTAATCCCCGCTGTTGCAATGCTTCAGGTACTTCAACAAAATCGCCCGGAACTCTTTCGGAAATTCCACTTCGGCCTTCCCGTAGTTCTTTGCAGTCTTGTACTGGTTCAACACGAAACGGTTGTGCTTCAGGTCCAGGTAATTGTCGGTTTCCGGATTGTAGTTTCGGGTCTTCACCGTTGTCCATTCGCTTCGTCGTGGCGGGAAGAATATTCCAGACGTGAGCGTAAACGCCATGAACTGGACCAAATCCTTCAGGTCCTGGGGACGGTTCTCGTCCTTGGCCAATAACGGTTTGATGTGTTTATATTGTTCATTCCACAAAGATACAACATCCGGGTAATTCATCCAATTGTCCTGCTGTTTCTGCGTCATGACCTGTTTCGCATTCTCCTCGTTAACCGTCTTCATGTCCGACATCATTTTGTCGGAATACTTCTCGGTACCTTCCTTGTTCAGATAAACCACGATTGCCGCCAAGTTTGTCTTACGGGACTGCGGTGTCTTTGACGACAGGATGTGCATGACTTCATCAACGTGCTCCCGGAACCACTCCGGACTGATTTCCTCACCCTTCGAGGGCGATTGTTTCCATAGGTTGAACAGGAGAGACGCATACGTGATTACCGTCTTGTCGCTGACGTTCGGACGCAAACTGCGGATTCTACTTCGGATGTTCTCCATTTTTTTTGGGGGTGGGCTATAAATAACGTTTAGATTTTAAAACCTCCGGTTTTGTTTAAAATCTAAAAAAACGATTTCACGGGTTTTCCCGTTTTCCGACTTTCGGCTAAAGCAACCGCAATTATTTGCTTTCGCGCCTTTTCTTTGGTCATGGGACGTTTTGAAAGGCGCTTGTGGGATTCCGTGCTCTCGGCAACGAACCCGGATTTCAGTGGAACCAACCTGTACGGCATCGTATATGTATTAAAAAAGATATTAAAGCCTACATACGGTATGAAATCACACCATCACGGATTTCGTAGATGATGTCGAAAGCGCCGATGAACCAGACGGTGTTTGCGTTGGTGGGGGCGTTCGCAACGTTCATCTCCAAGAAGTGAGTGGCTGTGAGACTGAGGTCAACACCATCAAGTACTTCGGAGTTGTGGCACTTACGCAAATCCTCGCCAAACACGAAAGTATCCAAGTTTCCTACAGCGCTTGCAGAGCCGGCACTCACAACATTTTGGTCATAACCAGTGGCCGCAGTTGGAGCAGTTCCAGTCGTGATGTATCTGAAGAAATTGCCAGGCATGAATGAAGAGCGTTGTTTCCATTGCTTGAATCGTTCGGAAGCCATCAAGGTGCGGGAGAACACAGTAGCGGGGAGCATAACCGTGTTATGCGGGTAGGCAGGATAACGGGTCTGGCCATTGATGAGGTAATTCAACTGCGTGCAAAGGGGCATCTTGGAATCATAAATGCCGTTAACGCAAGTGGTTAACGCAGGGGCAGCTTGGTCCGAGAAGCGGGTCCAGATTTGACGGCATGATTTACCGCGGAGACCGAGCAACACGTTGGTGTATCCAGATGTTCCAGCGGCAAGAGTCTGGGAAGCAATACGGTTGGTGATGCCGTGGACGTAGTGGGTCTTGACATCACCGAGCATGCGAACGGACTCGGCATCCAAGTGGAGATAGAACAAGTTCAATGCGATTTGGTCAATGGTGATTGTGATTTGGGCAGCAGTAGTCGCGGTGGCGGTTCCAACAGCAAATGTAATTGGTGCCACCGATGGGGTGTAGAGTTGGAGAGTCAAAGCATTCACCATACCGATGGGGAAGAAACCCTTGGCCAAAGAACCAATCAAGGATTGGGACAAAGGAATCTCATAAGAGTAAAAGCAATTTCCAGCAGTGGTAATTCCCGTGGCGCCGGTGCTGGACAAAATCGAGATTTGGTGGCCTTGCACGACGTTAAACGCCGAACCGGCTTCAGCCAAGAAACCTTGGGAACCGGCAAAAACATCACGGTCGCTAATGTTGTGTTCCACCAATTGGCGCACATGTTCCGCCAAGTTCCAGTTGACCACATCATCGAGAGTGGAACCATCGGGACCCAAAAGAACCATACGGTTAACCCATGATGAGGCGCCGCCCTGTAAATAACCGAATACACTCGCACCATCATACGCGACACCTGGAGTGGTAATTTGGTAGTTCACACGAAATGACAAAGTGGATTTCTCCGTGTCAATCCAAGAGCTTGGCCCCTGACCTGCAGGAATCGAAAATTGCGCCAATTGGGCAGGGTACGGGATGCTGTTGCTAAACGTATTTTGAGCCGTAGGTAGAACTTGGGCACCAGAACTAATGGCCGAAATGTTGTTGGGTTGCACGCGAACAACTTGGGACACGACGCCCGAGGACATCGCGACCTCTGGGCTCGATTTGAAACCTTTGGGTAATCCGAGAACGACAGACATTCTGAATGGGGCAGTGTATACCATGCCAGGAGATTATAAAATCCGGAGAACGCAAAAGTTCATCCCCCATCTTCTACAAAATTTCATGAATCGGTTTTGAATACAACGCCCCACCCATTTCTTCAATCGCAAACGCCCGGTTCGTTGCGTTGACCGCGAAATCGCTAAAGCTTTGGTTCGTCCGGCGCATCTTCCGGTAGATACGGATACGGACCTGGAAATAGGAGGCAATTCCGTTGAAATCGACTAAATTTCCGTTGTCATCCACAATCGCCAACGTCAACAGGGTCTGGTTCGAATTTTGTATCAAAAACTCGTCTGAAAAGGACTGCCAGACGATTTGCGTGTTCTGTTTCGTCGTGTTCGGAATACTCGCCAGAACATTGCTGTAGGCTGGATTTCCTGCAGACCCCAAGACCTGACCACAGTACAGCGTGTTGTTCAAGACACAGACCCGGAACAACGGGTTCGGGAGAAAATTGCAGAGACGGTTCATTGTTATGCTATATGGAGCGGCGCCCTCGGTCGACGACATCGTTCCGCTAAACCCGATGATGTAATCGCACGTACTTGTTCCCAAAAATTGGAACGGACTGGCGGAATTTGATACGGTAAACTTCCCCGACACTTCGTTCAAGGAAATGTTGAAACTCGTGGGCATGACCGTCATAAACGCCTGCATGAACGTTTCGGCGCTGTAATTCCCGTAAGGAAACGTGTAGGAAAAGTTGTTCCCATTCAGGGTTATGTCCAGGCGGCAGTTGTTTGCGTTCAATTGGTAATTTGAATTCACCAAAATCGCGTACGGCATACTCATCATGACAGATTGGATACTCGTGTCGTTCTGGAAATCCAAGTAGGACTTTAAATCAAATTGGACCAAACTCTTCATGTCCCCGTTCAACAGGGTGCACTGGCTCGTCTTTGTACTCAGATAAAGCATCTTGGTTTCCACCACATTTGTCATGATGTGGTCAGCGGGTTGCACTACGCTCCCGCTCTCTTGGTTCTGGTAGGACATCATTGTCAGACAGCTCTTCTATAATAGGAGGCTCTATTAATTGCGGGGTCGCATCTGCGTCTGCGCCGATGTAGTACACCACTTCCTTTGGGGGCTCGTACACCGGGTTCACATCGGGCATCTTTTCGCAAATCTCTTCCCAATCTCTCGCACGACCTTCGTGCCAATCCTTTTTCTCTTCCTCGCTTCCGTATCGCAGGGTCATTAACATCGTCTTGAATGCACGGCCCGCTTCGCCATCAGAGATGACAGCGTCTAAATGCCTGGCAAACTTTTGCTTCGAAATCTTTTCGTCGGACATGTCTACTATAACCTTCCTTGCGATTTTTTTCGGCAAAACTTTTCTACGGGTTAATTATACCGAGACCATGTCCGACCAAATTCCCGCCCCCACTTTAGTCGAGCCCGCCGACGACAGCGTTCTCAAGCCAAAGGTCAAACAAAACCTTTCGGAAGAAGAACGGACCCGTCGGGCGGACCGAATGAGAGAAATCAACCAAAAACGTATTGACTCCGCACGGGCCAGAAAGGAAGCCGAGCGTATCGCTAAACTCCCGCCCCAAGTCCGTGAAGCAGAACCCGTTGACGATAAGGACCTTGAATTCGAGGCTGCACCTCCCAAGCGGAAATACGTCAAGAAAGCCCCTAAACCCGAAGCGGAAGAACCCGAGCCCGAACCAGAGCCCGAACCGAAAAAGGTCGCTCCGAAAAAGGCCGCCCCAAAAAAGGCGGAACCGAAAAAGGCCGCTCCAAAAAAGAAGGTCGTTTATGAGACCGAGGAGGAAGAAGATGAATCCGAAGACGAACTCATCGTCAAAAAAGTCGTTGTGAAAAAAAAGTCCGAAAAATCGGCTCCGGCTCCGCCCGTAGCACCGGCTGCACAAAAATGCAGATTTTTTTAAACAATCGGGTCATACAGTTCAAAATACAACATCAGGACCCAGTTCTGGGTCAATGTGGTAAGTGTATTCGTGGCCCCGCCGAATGCAGTCAACTGATTCAGGTTCACTGTCAAATCCACACGGTTCTTCGGCATTACGATATCCTGGCCTATCACGGCGGAAATATCGTCTCCCATCAAAATGAATTCATTCGATGCTCCCGTCGCTTTACTCATCAACACCGGACCCAAAACCAAACCACCCGCAACAGCAGCCGATTTGGACACCATGCCCACAAGAGAGACCATACTGTTCTGGGCCTGCGCCGTATAGGTCGTCGAGCCATTACTCGTGAATTTGTATCTCAATCGGCAGCGTCTGTACTTGTCGTTCATTCCGTTGAAAAATGAATCCCAATTTACCCCAAACCTCACGGCGGATTTGTTGCTGTTGTCAATCAATAATCCATAGCCCGTTGCGCTGTTCAAGGGCAAAACAAAAGTCGCAGTCTCTTCCAACATCTTGCGTGTGCTGTACCTTTATATACCTTTACCCGCTAAATAAATTCAGACGTTATTGGTTCCGTCGCTCGACGTGTCGCACCCATTCGATGACGACATTTGTCTCGCAACAAACATACTCGGGGGAATTACCGAAAGTTTGTCCTGCAATGACTTCGGAATCAAGTGCGATTTTTCAATCAACTGTTCATACTCCTGGAACACTTTCTCCAGGTACAGCTTCGCCTCCTTCGGGCGATTCTCCGGCGCCAGGTTCAACGTCTTGAACAACTCCATGCTCAACAGTTGGAATTCTTTCGACGACACCAGTTCATCGTCCATGGTTTTTGATATGGACAGGTACAGTTCCACGCTCCCTATCAATCCACACATCAGGGCTATCAGGCACGTCATCTCACTCACCAGAGCCTGCTCCACGTATGCAGTCAGCCCCACACTTATCACAGAATTTATCGCCGACAACACGATTATCGGGATTTTGAAATATTTCAAATTTCCCCTCAACCGAAAATAACTCTTCTTCTTCTCTTTAGCCAAAATCACCGCGTTCTGGCGGATTGCCTCCAAAATGGCCTCCACGTCTTGCGTCCAATCACTGCTCGTAGAGTTCATCATTTTTTTATATATCGTAAAGTATATAAACACGCCCCCAGAATATACAATATTCGCAGAAATGAATCCTGACATGGAAACTGTTGCTAAAACCACCGCAGAACACGCCCGCCCCGAATACGTTCGCAGAGCCCAAGCGGCCTACTACGAGAGAAACAAAGACCGTCTCGTCCAGGCCCAGAAGGCGTATTATCAGGAAAATCGCGAAAAAATCCGCGAGAAATACTTGCAGAAAAAGGCCGAGAAAATTTGCCATATTTACCGCATCGCCCCAAAGGCCAATGGCGCAGAAGGAGATGTTTACTTTGGAGCCACAACCAACGACGTAGCCAACCGCTTCAGAGTCCACCGTTCAAATTTCCGCAAAATCGCATCTGGTGGAGAGACTAACAGCCGATGCTCTTCTTTGGTCCTGTTCGAAAAGTACGGCGAAGACAACTGCGTCGCAGAAGTCCTGGAAACATTCCGTTATGAAAATACCAGCGACATTGCCTCCCGAGAGTTGCATTACATCAGTTCGTTCCCCTGTGTGAACGTCCTTCGCCCAGTTCCAATTATTGAGGAAAACATCCAAAAACGTGAGTCCACATGCTCCGGTGCCCAGAAACGCGCAATGCGCAAATATTACGAAAAAAACCGGGAAGCCATGCTGGCGCGTACCGCAGAATGGCACGCAAAAAATCCGGAAAAATCCAAAGAACACAAACGTCGGGCATACGAGAGAGCCAAAGCCCGTAAATTGCAAAATTTACAAAATCTCCAAAATTCCGCCCCCGAGTCTACCCCCACCCAGGTTTAGACAGATTCCGAGATTTATATTGTTCGTTCAAAATCAATATAAATAAAAGTCTCCATACTCTATATACTCCAATATTTAGACGATTTCCCCCCGCCTCCGCCAAAAATGTCTTTCATCAACGAACGCATCGAACTCAACCGCCTCATTTACTGCTACAAAACCCGTGCAACTTTGTACGAAACCTACTTCTCCAAAGAGAAGGACGCAGTCAAGAGAAAGCAATGGATTACGAAGTTTGACAAGTTTCTCATTGCATCCATTCAGGCCAATGGGAACAGAAATGTCCAGTACGAAATGCCCGAGGCCGCAATCGAGGCCCACGGGTCCCGTTTGTACGCAGAGAACGGCATTCAAGGCATTCCATGCGATATTCGCGGCTTCTTGTGCCGTGGATACACGACGGACATCGATGCCAAGAATTGCCACCCTGTCATCCTCAAGTACATCTGCAACAAACATTCCATTCCTTGCCCCCACCTGTCCCATTACATTGACAACCGGGACTATCTTTTGACGAACAACTTCCGAACAAAGGACGAGGGCAAACGTGCAATTCTCATCGCCATGAATTCATCTGACCCTGCCCGCACCAAGGTCCAATTCCTCAAGTCTTTCGACGAAGAGATGAAGTCCATCCAGTCCGCTCTGTACCGTCTTCCAGAATACGAGACCCTTGTTCAGTCCATCCCCGCCGACAAACAGGGAAATGCTCTCGGCTCTCTTCTCAACCGCATCTGCTGCTCCGAGGAGAACAAAATGCTTTCCCATGTCGAAAGATTCTTCAAGGAGAGACGCATCGAGACATTCGCCAAATGTTTTGACGGAATCCTGGTCTACGGCTCTTTCTACGACAAAAACGAATTGCTCGGGGAGTTGGAAGAATACGTGGAAGAACAGATTCCCGGCCTTAACATGAAGTTCTCCTACAAAGACCACAGCACCGTTATTCCGGATATTCCAGCGGATTGGGTCTGCCCATCCAAAGAGTCTGTGTTCAAGGATGAAAGATACATGCAGTGGAAGGCCAACTTCGAACAGGATTACTGCAAAATCATTTCCAAGGCCGCCTATCTCAACACCACCACACTCGAGTGGAAAGACAAAAAAGACCTCATTGTGGCCTACGAACACCAGAGATACGACAAACAAGAGGGCAAAAGTTCCAAAAGTGTCGCGTTCATCAACGAATGGCTCATAGACCCCGACATGCGGGTCTTCCAAAACGTTGGCGTGTATCCTAACCCAACAGACTGCCCACCCGGTACATTCAACCTCTGGAAACCATTCGTGTTTGACGACAGACCAATTACTCCCGATGACCCGGAGTTCGACGCAGATGCCGTTGCCATGTTCATCAACCACGTCAAGACCCTTATCGGAGATGATTCGGTGGCGTTGTGGCTCTGCAACTGGATGGCGCACATGTTCCAAAAGCCACAGGAGAAACCTTCTTGCTGCATTTGGCTCGTTGGCGAACAAGGCTGTGGAAAGTCAACCATCACCGCAGTTCTTACGAAACTTGTAGGGTTGGCCCGCACATTTGAAACTTCTTCTCCGGAACGAGATGTCTGGGGAAATTTCAACAGCATGATGGCGTCCTCATATCTCCTGGTATTGAGTGAAATTGACAAGCGTAATCTGCAACAGGCTGACGGCAAAATCAAAACCCTGATGACCCAGCCTACCATGACCATCAACAACAAGGGCCAGGCTCCTTACGAGATTTCCTCTTACCACCGCGTCATTAGTTGCACCAATATGCACAGCCCTACCTATACGGGAGAACATGACCGCAGAAATGTCATCATCAAATGCAATGACACTCTGATGGGAAATCTTCCGTATTTTGATAAAATGTACGCCATGTGTGAAGACCTGAATGCTCTCCGCAGTATTTATTGGAGCCTCAAAAACACAGACATTTCCGGCTGGGATTTCAGAAAGGTCCCGAAAACCGAGTACCACAAGGAAATCATCAAGTCTTCCCGTTCTACTGTGGAAGAATTCCTGCGTCAATTCGGCCTCGCAAACCGCGGCGCAACTTTGGAGATGTTGAGCAGTGATTTGTTGGATGAATACAGCCGTTTCTGCACGTCCCAGAGGCTCGAAAACAACATGTCCGCAAGAGCACTCATGTCCCAGGTCAAACTCAAGTACGGAATCGAAGTCGAAGTTGTTCGGCACACCAAACGCGGCGATGTCTACAAGATTGGCGTCGACTCCATTGTCAAGAAATTCAACCTACAGCATATTGTCCTTGCATCAGATGAGGGTGATGAGGAGAATTAGATTTTTTCAAGATTTTGTTTTGTATGTGGCCATGTTCCAGATACAAAAATACAGGGTGATAAACTTTTTGGAGTAGAGGTGAGGAAAGTCTTGCCAGGGTGAGGAAACTCGGCCATTTCTTGGACCTTAAAACCGGTATTTTCAGGATTTTCAAAAAATGCATTTTTGAGCCAGGTCCCTCCCTGGCACTTTTTGGTACTTTTCCTCTTTTTTCTTAAAAAGGTGATAAGGTGGTGATAAAGTATAAATCACCCAAGAGTTTACGTAGAAAAAGAAAGGCCGGAAAGTGTTTTTGAAATGTGAAAAAAGTACAGGAAACCTGGGAGGGTCCGTCTTCCTCATCATCACCGGCCTCTCCATTCGGTATTTTATTTCAATGGCAGGAGTCTCTGCTTTTCTGTTAGGAGTTCCGGGTAGGGTGATAAACTACTTTGCAGGAAAGTGTTCTTTTCCGAGTGGGGTGATAAACTTCATGCCTTATCACCGGTCTCTTTGTTCCGGAGATTTCACTTTCCAGACAATGCACGTATATTCCTGTTAGGGGGTTCCGGGTAGGGTGATAAACTATTTTCGGAGGGTGATAAACTTCCCTAACAGGTGATGACTCAAAAACCCTGGATTTTCAGGATTTTCAAAAAATGCATTTTTGGGTAAGGCCCCCCCCTGGCACTTTTCAGTACTTTTCTCTCTTTTTCTCAAAAAGGTGATAAAGTGGTGATAAAGTCAAAATCACCAAAGAGTTTACACAGAAAAAGAAAGGCCGGAAAAGTGTTTTGAAATGTAAAAAAAGTACAGGAAACCTGGAGGGGGTCATCTTCCTCATCATCATCACCCTCATCACCCATTACCGCCATGTATACCAAATCTAAAAAACGGGAAAATCTAATGGATATTTATAGGGAATTATGAAGCGGAAAAGTCGAGAGTATCTCATCACCCATGCAGCCTGGGTATTCAGGGAGACCCCCCAGTGGTACTATTTGGAGGAAAACGCGACGGGTTTAGTCAAAAAAACAAAAGGATATAAAAACGGCGCTGTATATATAGAACCTGAAAGGCAAGATGAAGAGCGGAGAGTTCCCGATAGATTTGGTGAATGAGCCCCCTGCGGGTATGGAGTCATGTTTCCTGTGGGGACCCCGTTTCTGCAGTGAGATACAGTACTACATGGACTTTATGCTGGAGATGAAACGGAACCCCTACCGCAGGGAATATCTGGATTACATGCCGGAGGTTATGGCACATTTGGCTTCGATGGCCCACTTGAGGCAAGGCTGTGTGGAACTGGCAAAGGCAACAGCCGGAACACCAGACCGGGAGGAAATAATCAGGGAGTTTTTGGATATGGTGAATGAGGAGGGAGAGAATTTTGAATGGGCTGACCGGAGCCAGCGCTTCTGGTAATTGGGATAAAAACAAACAGTGTTTTGCCATTTGTTTTTATCGGACCACCCAGCCTGTGATGACTCCAATGGAGAATGCAACTCCTACGACGAGCCAGAGTGCCTGGGAAACGACCAGGAGGTCATCCGAAACAGAGTACAATACATTTGCGAGACAGACGAGGTTGTCTCGGGGTTTAGAGCTGTACATTTTGTGGGGATATTGTATACAAAACCATGATAGAAAAAGTTGGCCGTTCGCGCGCAAAAGGCAAACGCTACGTTATCACCCTGGAGGATGGGAGACGTATCAATTTCGGGCAGAAAGACCCTAAATCTGGCACGTACATTGACCATGGGGATAAAACCAAGAGGTCTGCATATTTGGCCCGTCATTTGGCCAATGAACGGGAACGTGAGTTGATAGAGACCCTGACTCCATCGCCCGCATTGTTCTCTGCGTATTTGTTATGGAGTTATCCGAGCGACAAATTGACGACATTACGGGAAAATGTGGACTATCTGAACGAGTTGTTTGCGGAAAAATCCGACAAGTAAATTTACGACTTCGATTGCAAAGTGGTAAATCGGTTCTTTATGTTAGTTTGAAATTAGTTTTGAAATACTCCGCTCTCCAGTCGTTCGGATTATTTTTCACAAATTCCCGGATATGTTCAATGTGGTTAGCCACACGACGTTCATTCCAGAGTTTTGCGAATGAATGTTGGTTGGATTTGTCTGCAGCGAGTTCTTTTGCGGAAACCATTTTGTGAAACCGGTCTATACATTATGCAAAGTTTTGTTCCAAGTCCAATTCTACCGTGTCCCGGAAAGAATCCCGAACCAGGTGCGTGGTACTAATGTGAACTATTCCCGCGCGGTCGCGTAAATGGATTTTGTATTCAATGTGTGAAGGTACACCGTCGTCTCCGAAACGAACAATAACAATGTCCCCGTTGGGGAGATGAATCAAATCGTCGCGGCCTCTCATGGTCTATACATTTGGGTGGCATTTAACTTTACGCCCGAATTATATCCAGACGGGGAGTTTTTTAATGTTGTCCACGTCGTGGCGTTTGAGAATGGACGCGCCGTGTGCAGGGAGTGTTTCGGTATTTGCTTTGGGTGCAAACGTGCTAAATAAGTCTCCCTCTGTGCGGTAATTGTGGACATTGGGCTGCGCCTTTTGTCCAAGGGAAAATGCGGGGTTGTAATTGAGAACACGGTCGCTGCGGGATGCGATTGCGTTTGTCATGGCACCGCCGAGAGAATGGCCTGCCAAAACGACCTTGGCACCGGGGTGTTCGGCTTTGGCCTTGAGGAGTGCAGACTTTTCACTGTCGAACCGTTTTGTCTGTTTCGTGCCTCCGAGTGCAAGAAGTAGGTCCTGTGGGAAATCCCGTTCTCTGCCCTTGACAGATACGGGGTCTGTTCCATTGGAGATGTACAGGACTTTGTTCTGCATGGGATTGTATGCGACAAGATGTTCTCGGGAATTGGAACTGGGTTCCAACCTGTACCCGAAACGTTTGAGTGCCTTGCGTTGTTTGCGCTCATCACGGAGGTATCCGATTTTAAGGGCTTTACCGAGCGACAACGGGGTTGTCGTAGGGCGAAGAATGGGTACGTGGCGTTTGGCGTCGGAATCCATTTTGTATACATACCCCTGCTAAAATATACCGGGAATGTATAGGCAAATGGAAGTCGTCAAGGATAAAGTGAAGCCCCGTCTGGGCAGGGTAAAGATGGTGTGTGATTGCGCCATTGACCCGAAACTTGAAGAGCAGGGTGAAGCCGTGAAAGCGTGCTTTAGCCGTCCGAACTTTACGATTTTTTCAGGTGGGATGGGAGCAGGAAAAACGTCGATGGTGATAAGTTTGTTGAAGGGTGCATTCAAGAAGACAATGCACAATATGTATGTGGTGATTCCGGAAGGCTCTTTGCACAGCATCAGTCCTGCGGACAACGTGTTTTTGAAGCATTTGCCCGAGGACAGTCTGTACCATGACCTGACGGACGAGATTTTGGAGGACATATACGAGAAGGCGGTTGCAAATTCTGCGGCGGGTGAATACACGCATTTGATTGTGGACGATTATGGGCAGGAATTGAAAACGAAACCGATAATGAAGCAGCTGGAGAGATTGGTGGTCCGGATGCGACATTTGAAATTGGGGGCCATCTGGGTCTTGTGCCAGAACTATTACCAGATGCCGAAGAAGTTGCGAGAGTTGGCCACGAACATCTTCCTGTGGAATACGAACAAGAGTCAGAACCAGAAGTTCTTTGCGGAACAGTTCCAGCTTGGGGAGGAGAAGTTTTTGGAATTGATGCGGCACTGTCCGACGGCCCACGACTGGATACTGTTGAATTTGAAATACAAACGGATTTTCAACAATGATTGGGACGAAGTACGGTTTCGGGACTAATTTTGTCGGGCCCTATGATATACAACAATGCCCGACAAAAAGGACGCCAAAGAGAAAAAACAGCGGAAGCGTTCTGTTCGTCAGAAGCAGAAGCAGCAGCAGAATGTTATCATTAATGTGGGTGAAGTGAAACGTCGTCGTGCTCCGGCAAGAAGACGCAAACCAAAGGCTCCTGATGAACAACCGCCTGGTGATGGTGGATTTCGTTCATTCAATATGCCGGCGCCGCAGATAACGTACAACTTTCCTGCGTCATCTAATTTTGGTTCGGAACCTGCGAAAGCAACGACTGTCCCAATTTATGACAAGAAGCCAACATTTGCGAACACGATGAATCCAATCTCCCTATTTGAACGGGACCAGCAGACAGCACCTTTAGGAGACATTCATCGTGGGGATGCACCGGTGCAAAGAGTGTTTAACCCGACAAAGCATGCGCAAACGGACATGCGGCTGTTTGAGGAGACTGACACCCAGGCCCATGTGGAAAACCCGATAAACATAAACCGCGAGGACAACTTGGTGGAGGGTTTGGGAGCGAGCATGATGCGGCAACCGGATGCGCACCGCGAGTGGGTACAGCCAACGCCCGAAATACCATTTGAGGTATTTGGAGAGCCGGAATCTCCACCTGCGGCAGAAGCGAGAGAAGAACCGACACCTACAGGTAAACGTGAAAAGGAATTGGGTAAAAAGGGTCCTCGTGATGCGACAATAAAGGCATACCGTGCTATTATGGAGCGCACCGTACCAAAAGACTTTTTAACGGAAGAAGACAGAATGGAATGGTCCAGTAGATTTACAAACGACTGGAATAGGTGGAAAATTGGGAAAAGCAGAGAAAGCGGCACATCATCCAAATTTTTGGCGGATTTGAGAAAACAATATGAAAAGGCCGGTGGGGTTTCAACCCCAAGACCAACAGCCAGAACATCAAGTGGCATCCCAGCGGCAGGAGTCTACAAATTAGGTGGTGCTCCAGCACGAGCATCAAGTGTTCCGCCGAGAAGAATAGCCGGAATATTCGATTTTTCTGAACCCGCCGCAGCAGCAACAGGCACGCAAGAACTTGTATTTTCCAAATCAAAATAACCGTGCATAGTATAGGAACATGTCGCTATTCGGATACAATGCAAACAAAAACCCGCCCAACCTTACGGGGTTGGAAGGCGCCAATCTCAACAGCGCGACAATCGGGACATTGACACTGACGGACAAAATTTACTTCCAAGATGCGAACAATCCCGACACGGGAAACAACGGGACGTATCTGACTGCGGACCATACGACGGACAGTTTCATTTTCAACTCGCCCCAATTTAGCAGTATAAAATTCCAGTTGGGAACGGACCAAACCAATGCGGAACAAATATTTGACATAAATCCGACGAGTCTGCAATTCAATGTGGCAAGTGATTTAAAGACTCTGGATTACAGTGAATTGTGGACTCTTGACGGGGCGACGTCAAACATCCAGGCGCAAATCAATGCGATTAACTCCAGTATATCGGGAACAAATACCGGAGCATGGGGGTCGGCGTATTATGACAATACAATAACGAATCCAACGGCAAGTGCAACCAACTACGGATTGTTGAACCATATAGACCCGAGTGGGAACAACGTAATTCTTGCGGATGCGTCAGGTTCTGCGTATAAAACAATGCAGGTATTGAAACCGGGGTCGTACAATATCCAGTTCAGTGTACAGGCGCAGCATTCGAGTTCGAGCAAACAGGACATGACCGTATGGCTGACACATAACGGAACGCAACTTGCGAACACGGCAGGAATTTTTACTCTGCAAGCGAATGGGCAAAACATGGTGGTGTCCTACAATGTGATTATGGAGTTGCATACGAATGACAAAATAGGGTTGCAATGGTCAAGTCCGGACACGACTGCAGAATTGGCGAGCATAACTACGTCAGGAGCGCCGTTGTCTCCGGCAGTAATATTGACACTGCAACAGACAACCAATACGGCACCAGGCCCACAAGGCCCACAAGGAGCGACGGGTGCAACCGGCGCGACTGGTGCCCAAGGCCCAACGGGCCCTCAAGGACCGCAGGGACAAAAAGGCGACCCGGGAGACGTAAGTACAGCCCAGATGACAGAGGCAATAACAACTCAAGCCGCAATAACGTTGGGATTAGCAACAGCATATACGGATGCGGCCATTCTGACGTTGACAACAGATGTCATCGACCCATTGGCTGCAACAGTGGCATTGAACAGCGAGGCCATAACGACGATAGAGGGAGACATAACAACGATAGAGGGAGACATAACGACACTGCAGAACAAGACGTATTTCATAACATCCGACCAAATCAGCCATACGTATGTGGACAGTCATCTGGATGTCGGCGACCCGACGGCCCCGAGTCTGGAAATCAATGTGGGGTCAACAAATCCATTGATAACGACAAACAAGGGAGGACTGAACATAACGAGTACGGGAACCGGTGCATACATAGCCCTCGCTGCCGACGAAGTGGACATAACCGCGTCTGGAACCGCAGGATTGAATCTGAATGCCCCGGGAAATGTTATTCAATTGGACGCGGCAAGTACGAATGTGTTCGGGAACCTTAGCGTAAACGGGAATCTGATTGTGGGAAATATCAAATCGGCGACGTCTCTGAACATAACGACGCCGTCAACCACGATAATGTCTGCAGGCGGTTTAGGCAGCGTATCGCTCGGAGGGTTCACGGACACGGTGTACATAAACGGTTTTCCATTTTCCTGGTATTTTTCTTCCCAATGGTAAAATATCCGGGCAATGTATAACAAGATGAGTTTTACATTACCCTGGTCCTATAACAAATTCCAGTCCAGTTGGATAAACAACGGGACTGCGGTGAGCGGAACGTACAATACGTTGTCTTTCCGAAACGATGGAAACGCCCAACTGAACAATACCACGATTATTGGAAAGGCGTCCATAAACAAGGCCATCAGTGGAACGTATGACCTGGATGTCGCCGGAACAATCAACGCTGGGAATGTCCTCATAAATGGAAACGCAATTACAGGGGGTGGAGGTGGAGACGTGTATCTTGCGAACGACAATGTGTTTACGGGGAACCTTAATACATTCAACGCAAATGTTTCCGTCGGGAATCTGGTTGTTGGTGGAGTGGCGAACATTGCGGCGCTTTCTGTTTCTGGAACCATGGATGCGAATACGATTTCGGTCCAAAACTTTACGTTCACAAACGTGTCTTCCGCCATCACAGTGTCAAACGGAACTTTTGACAATCCTACCCCAGTCGCCGGAACAACTTTGAAATACAACGGTGCAGGTACTTACACGGGAATAGTGGACTGGACGTTTTCCGGAACAACCACATATTCTGTATACCAGAATTACGGAAGCGGTTCTTTTTACACCACAACCCGCCCTTATCCGTCATACCTCGCTCTGCAAACAAAAGTCAATTCATGTACAGCCACCGGCCAGTCAGCGAATTTTACGTTGGGAAAAGGTGCGTACGTAATAAAGTTCTGGCTGCAGACACAGGAGGCCTTGACAAATGGCAGGCAGTCATTTCAAATTTACAACTCGAGTAATGTGTTGTTGGCGGGTCTAACGGGATTGAATCCTGCGGCAGCGTACCCGTTATTTGTCCAGTATGATTTCGCCCTGAATCTTTCCTCCCCAACCACTGTGTATATCAAATTCCAACAGGCGACAACAACTGCGCAGGAGTATGTTCTCCTAACGGGCATAACAATCCAACAGACCGGAGCCATGGTGATTACGGATAATGCGGGGACGTCGGTCATTGGCGGGAGCCAGTCAATCATGCAGCAATTGTACGTGCAAAATAAATTGAGTGTGATATCCGGGGGTGCGAGTATCACGGGCGGTTTAAATTCGGGAACAACTACGGGGACAAATAATCTTTCCATCAATTCGTCGTTCGCAACTACCGGAACAAATAACAACAGCATCGCAATCGGCGCTGGCACTTTACAGAGTGGCACGAGTATTCAGAAAACCGTTGCGATTGGTGTGTCTGCCGCCCCATTCAATCTGTTGACGAACACGGACAACGTATTGGTCGGGTACGGAATCCGAACAGAAGGAAGAACGTCAGGCACAAATGACAGCTACAGCGTATTGGTTGGGAGCAGCATAATGACCAGGTCAAATGTGGGGTACAATTCCGTGATTGGATATCAAGCTGGTGGAACATCAGGCGGAATCGGTGGTGGGTACAACAGTGGAATCGGTGCACAGAGTCATATGGCGTACAACGGGTTCGGAGATTATAAACAGAATTACAATTCGTGGGTCGGATACCAGGCTCTTTACAACAACCGGTATAATTACAATACCGGAATGGGAGCGTTCGCATTGAAGGCCTTGTATGGCGGTGCATACCCGGCGGGTCCGGCATCAGAATACAACACCGCTCTTGGATACCAGGCTGGATATACACGAACGGATTTGAATCAATGCACATTTTTGGGAGCGAACAGCGACGGCGCAGTAAATTATCTGACGAAATCAACTGCGATAGGATACGGCGCCATTGTGGACACGTCAAACACAATTCAACTTGGTTCGGGTGAGGATGTAAAAATGAATGGAAACGTTTACATTCCGAGACAGGGAGCAACGTACCAGACCACTCTCGGAAACATGAATGTCCAAAGCATTTTGTCCCCAGTGCGTTATGATGTGCAGCCGACATTCACGTCGTGGGAAATTTGGGATACGCAGGGGACTGGGCAGATTCTGTCCATAGACACCAGCAATGACATTGTGGAGATTGACACGACGACCATCACGGCGTACAACATGGTCAATACGTCATTTGAGAGTGATAATTTTACGATTACGTCTGCGAACACTGTCGTGAATGGACCCGTAAGCATAACCGGGGACTTTTCGACTGGAGGAAACATAACAACATCTGCGACGACCTATGTGAACGGCCCTGTTAACATGACCGGAAACTTAATTGTCGCAGGGAACATAACAACATCTGCGACGACCTATGTGAACGGCCCTGTTAACATAACCGGGGACTTTTCGACTGGAGGAAACATAACAACATCTCCAACGACCTATGTGAACGGCCCTGTTAACATGACCGGCAGTTTAATTGTGGCCGGAAACGTGGGAGGTTCAAGTGGATTTTTGAATATGACGAACTCAAGCCGTATCAAAATTTTGGGCGGTGGAATGTGGAACATTGGCAGCGGAACAACTGCAATGAAATATTTTGAAGTAAATTCTGCGAACAATGATGTGGCCATAACAGGCAATAACTTTACTTTTTCGGCTGGTCAAACATCAACATTTAACGGAACAACGTCAATTGATTTCATAACTCCACAATTCACAATGACGGGGAACGTGTTAATGAATTCGTATGCAACGACAACGCAATTACACACATTCAACAATGGAATTAATGTCAATAATACAGTGGGGACATTCAACAACGGGATAACGGTCAATGGTGCTCCGGCAATTGTGAATACAAGTTTGCAAACAGACACCCTTTCATCTATTGCGGGTTTGGGCGGCACAACAACGATGTATGGAAATATTGCATTCGCCAATGCTGGTGGCGGTGTGAAGTCAGTAAACAACCCGGCGCAAAACGCCATGACGTTCACAACAGCGAGCTCTCTCCTGTGCAGCGGAATTGGAGCGCTCTACTGCAGCAGCAGTCCACGCATCAAGGCTGGATATTTGAATAACTCCATTTACGTGTCTGCGTCTCAAAATATTGGTTCGGTTTACCCGGCGATGATTTGCGTCGCTCCGGCATCTACGGCGACCATTGTCCTTACGTTTAATGCCATAAACTCCGCATATGATGGGATGCGAATGACAATTCGGAGAGTGAGCACGGCAAACGCAACGGCACAGATAACCTCTAACACCGCAAATATTTACAACAACTCTGGTGTGGCTGGAAACGGAATTCTTGCTGCAAATCAATACGTGCAGACGATTATGTGCGGCCAATTGACAGCGGGAACGTACGCATGGTTCTACGTGTAAAATCTCCGTGATATGTATAGGATGGCAGACCAACAGCAGTATCCAATTGACCCTCCGATTCTGGAGCGGAACCCGCTTTTGTTTTGCAAAATGGCGATTGAACTCACCCAATTGAATTTAGGCGTGTCTGCGAACTTCCTTGTCTACCTTTACGACGAGAACGGTACTTTACTGACGGTCAAAAACATGTGTATGCAGGGAGCTGACTACGCAGCCTGGACGAACGACGACTATGTTCCGGAGTGGGTTTTAAATCAATTACGAAAATAACTTAAAGGAGTGTGTGTAAGGGTGTATTGTAGGATTGGATGCGTAGTGTGCATGGAATCCTACGAATGTGGCGTGTGTAGCGCCAACTCGTATGGAACGCGAAACAAATTCGGGACACA
>JACCED010289071.1_pt1 | contig 19132 bp, 19 predicted proteins | sample 7455021 | NCBI WGS metagenome assembly JACCED01 (sample SAMN15323456, study PRJNA562643) | freshwater metagenome | isolation source: river surface water | place: USA:Blue River Watershed | collected 2017-08-19 | reverse complement strand
AGTAGTTCTAGTAGTAGTGAAACAGAAGATGATAATGAAAAGGAATTACAATTAATACAACATAGAGAAAAAGAATTAGCTAAAATTAAAAAATTTTTAGAGGGTCCAGATTTATCTAAAATATATTTATATAAAAAAAATGATGATTATATAAAACAAATGGAAAACTTTGTTAAAAATTCATATTTATGTTAGTCGCCATTCAAAACAACCGAAGATTATTTTGAACTGAGAATTAATTAATAAAATTAATAAATTTATTTAATTTATCAATAACAAGTTTTGGTTCATCTATGTGATAAATTTCATTATCATTTAATAAAAAATTGCATAATTGTAATATAATATTATCTTTTATTTGTTTCTCCAAATCATTTTTAATATTATTAATATATAAAAAAAGTTCTTTATTTATATCTTTTATATTATTATTTTCAATCTGATTGATAAAATCTTTTATTTTATTTTTAAATACAGCTTTAACAGTATTTATTTTGAGTTCATCTATTTCTTTTTCTAACTCAACTATTTTTTTTTGCAATATAATATTTTGTTCTATAATATTATCAATATTCATAATATATAATTATTATATAAAAAATATATATTATTTATATAATAATTATTAATGACATATCATGTTTTTTATCATTATCCATGTAACGATGGAGAATTATCTAGAGTGATTTGGGAATATTTTGAGCCTTTTTCTATTTTTTATAAATGGTTTCATAATAATACAAATCATGAGGACGATATTAATATAATAAATAATTTACCAGATAAATCAAATATTGTTTTTCTAGATTTAACACCAATAACTATAATAGATAAATTATCAAATACTCATAATTATATTATTATAGATCATCATAAAAATCCTATCTTATCATTAATAGAAAAAAAAGCAACATTACCAGATTATAATATTTTATTATACACTCAAAATGGATTTCCAGAAGAAAATAATTTATCTGGTTGTAAATTAACATGGTTATACTTTAAAAAATTTTATAATGATTATGAAATTAAAGATAAAGAAGATTATCCATCAGTTGTTTATTATATAGGTAATAAAGATGTATGGGATTTTTCAGATCCAAATACAGAAAGTTATTGTTTAGGATTAAATAGTTATATTAAAAATAATCAGGATTATGATGAGAATTGTAGATTAAATTTTTTAAAAGATTTATTAAAAAATGATGATAATGATGAAAAAATTATAAATATTGGTTCTACATTAATTAGTTCTTATAAAGAACAAGCTAAAGATATATTTAAAAATTATAGTTTTGATACATTTGATAAATTAAATATAATTGATATTAACTGTTCCAATACTAGTTTATATAAATATTTAATTGAATTTGCTGAAGAAAATTTTGATGAGCAAGAAGTTTTAAGAATATTACATTCAGAAACAGATACTCAAAAAATATATTCATTAAGAAGTTTAAAAGACCATGTTAAAGTTGATGAAATGGCAAGATTTTATGGTGGTAATGGACACGAAAAAGCATCTGGATATAGTATAAATATTTTCTGAGTATTTAATAATGACAACACATAATATCAATAATATTAGTGATAATATTAATAAAATGTTTGAGAGATTATTTCAGAGTAAAGAACATAGTTCAGAAAAACATTCAGAACATCCTTTTTTTAGAGATTTAAAAAAAGTGTTTAATACAACTCCTGATTATAGAAAAACTGTTGTAAATAATATTAAAAGAAGAGTAAATTATAAAGAAGTAATAAATATTCCAACTGATGTTAAAGTTGAACCAAAATACGAAATATTAAAAATAGATGAATTAAAAAAATTAGATATTAATATGTATAATACATTAAATTATAATAAAATATATGAAATAGTATCATATTTATCAAAATATTTAATAAAAAGTAATGTTAGTGATGAAAATAAAATATACAAAAAGATATCTACTAGTAATAATAATACTATTAATATAATGATTATTGGTTCAGGTCCAGTAGGATTATTTTTAGCTTGTTATTTATATTTATATTATAATGATACCACTATGAATTCATCGCCAAGAGTAAATATAGTCATGTATGATAGTAGAATTAATAAGCCTGGATTTAGAAAACCCTATAATAGACAACGTATCTTTTCAACTGCATCAAAATATTTATCATTAATAATACCTAAAATTTATTGTTGGGATGATTCAAAAGATTATTTTATGGTTAATATATTTTTATTAGAATATGTTTTATTTACTGTTGCTAATCAACATTATAATATTCCTATGATTTATGAGGATTATGATTGGAATGATTATAAGAAAATAATAGATAAAGGTAAATTCGATGTAGTATTTGATTGTTCTGGTGGAAGATTAAAACATAATGTTATTAAATCAGTTGATGCATCATGGTTAAAAAATATTAATTTAGATAATTCAGAATTTAAAAGAAAATTAACAATAAAAAAAGATGATAATTTAGTGATATTAGAAAATGATAAAGATAATATAGTAAATTATTTCTTTGGTTCAATGGATTTATACTATAATGATAAAACATTAACATTTCATTCAAAATATGATATAGATATAATGAATTCAAAAGATTTGGTATATTTAAATAAAATAAAAGACAAATATTACAAATATGAGGATGCATTATCTTTAGTTCAAGGAATAAGTGATGTTAATTTTAGAGATTTTCTTTATACAATTTTAACAAAAGATAATTCATATAAATCATTATTAGTTAAATTTGATGTATGGGGTGTTTATATGAGACATCAAATAAAAATATCAGACACATTCAATATAAATGAAAGAAAAATATTATTAATAGGTGCAGGTGATACTATTTTCCATAGTCATTTTGTAACAGGTGCTGGTTTAAATCGCATATTTGATTTTACTGTAAAATGTGCAAATCAATTAGATAGAATTGTTAATTAATTTTTTTATAGAGAAGTGGCTTATAATGATAATTATTTGAAAATGGAAAATAATAAATTTGTTTTCCTTGTTTAACTAAATAATGATCTATTATAATTTTTGAATTAGGAAAAGTCATATGTTTAATTAATAAAATATTTTTTTCCGGATATTTTTCCAAAAATTGAAGTCCTGAAAATAATTCATAACTTGAACACCAATAAGTTTGCTCTAACATTTGTGTATCTTCATCTTTAATAAAATTAAATATATATTCAATATATTGTGCATGTGTAATAAAAGTTCTTACCATAATTCCTTCATGAGAACTATGTGAAACTAGCCAATAATTATCATACAAATTTACAATATAATAAGCACTCTGATATATTATTTTCGGCAACCATTCGATTACATTAATTGGTTTAATTACTCGATGATTAATTTTATTAAAATATCTATCAAAATAAATTTCATTTATTATAGATGTCTGTTGTTCTTTAGGCAAATAAGGCAAATCTTTCTTAATACCATTTCTAATAAAATGTTTATTAGAAATAGCATTATCAATCGTGTTTTTAAACATATCAAATGTTATATCACATAGCTTATCCATTTCAAGCATACTAATTATTAATAATAACAATATAGTTATTATTTCAATTTTTTATTTATCAGAAACTATATTAGCTGTTCCTTGTGATACTTTCAATAAACTATAAAATAAACCATATATTTTTAATATTCCCTTTCCAAAATAAGATAAATAATTATTATATGTATTGTTATATTTACCTATATTTGTACTTAAAGTTGCTTTTAGATTTACTAAAGTAATTGTACCAGATGGTTGAATATCTTCTGGATTAAGACTAAATGTATAAATATTCACACCATCTGCAGGACTATTTTTAAAATAATAATATGGCTGTAAATAATTATAAAAATAACCATCGCGTTCTTGAAATCTATTATTACCATTTAACTTTAAAGAAGAGCTGACAGTTGGATTATCACTTCTATTAATAAAATTACCATAATTAAATATATCAATGATACTATTTGTATGAATATTCATAAATGCATTTTGTTGTGTGGTAGATAAAGTATCTGCTTTAAATTCATTAATAGTAGTTGTCATATCTTCATATGTAATAGTATTAGAAATTAAAACAACATTATCAGGTGTGGCATTTGCAATTACTTGAGCTCCACCAGTTGTAGCAAATAATATAATTGCACTTACTTTATTAGCTAATGTATCTAATAATTTATTTCCATTTATAACTCTTGGTAATTCTTCTCCAATATTTAAATGACCTCCGTCAAACTTAATTACTGGCTTAGTTGGATCAGTTGTTACATCTAAACCTGCTCTAGTTACTAACCAAACTAATTTAGCAAATTCATTTCTTGAAGCTTCCCAATCATCGTCAGTTGCCCATGACATAAAAGCACTTCTATTTGTAAATCTGTCTAATTGTGAATACCAAATCATATATTTCATCGTTTTATGAAAAGATAAATCTGTGCTAGTATTAATAGTAGTAACTACGTTTTCCATTCTATCAACTACTTCTATTAAATATTCATGATCGTTATTAATAAATAAAGCTCTTTCTTCATTTTCTAAATAAACATAATCAACCAATAAATAACCTGATGTAATTTCTGGTAATATAGTTGGTTTAATTGAACCAAAATAATTAATACAATCAATTGCATTTCTCAAATTTATACCAACTTGGAATGTTTGTTGTGATAAACAACAAATTGGAAATGCAGAGCTGGTTAATTTACCAGTCCAAAATTCAAGAGGAATATATAAAGTATATGCATCATGAGATAAACTTAATTTTTTTAAAGATGCAACATTTCCAATCATTGTATTATAATTATCTTTTTGACTTTTATCTCTAGTAATTGATTGGTAAATATCAATCCAATCATTGTATCTTCTATCAATTTCTGTACCACCTGCAGTAATAGTAATATAATCTATAATGGCATGACCTATTTTATCAACATATCCCCATTTAATATTAGAATCTAATTGTTTTAAATTAATCACCAATACCATTTTGGAAATTAAATCACCAGAATTTTGTAGGTCAGCAGTAGTAGTATTTCCAAATTCAATATATCCACTATTAAATGGTACTTGAATTGTTTCAACTGCAAAATAAGTATATCTCATATAATTTTTTTTGAATAAAGTAATTTCTGGATTACCTGTTAAATATACATCTTGTGAACTTAAAGCTGCTAATTGTAATAATGCTCCACTCATATTATATACATACATAAAATAAAATTGTTTTAAATAAAAATTAATTTGAGGATATAAAAATACTTTTATAATTTTAAATTATTAATATTAATTGAATTAACCAAAGTTCACTACTTATATTCACTTTGTGAATGAAACAAAGGTTAAGTTTAGTTATAAAGTAAATCAATGTCACCAAAATTAATTTTTAGTATATTATAAGAAAAAGCAAATAGATGAATAAAACCATTCTCTTTTGATTTAATATTCATATTGATAAAAGATATATTTTTAAAATTAATAAATCCAGATGGATTATACTCTTCTGGTTTTAGTCCAAATGAGTAACAATTAATACCTAAATCAGGACATGCTTTATGATTATAATAAGGTTGTATATAATTAAAATATCTGTAATCTAATGGGCCTTTAGAGAAAACATTTTTTGCATTAAATATTAATTGCATATTATCAACCATACTTTCATTATTATCATCTGTAAAATTAGTAAATTTATCATTAGTTGAATCTAATTTATATATTATCCAATATAATTCTTTGCATGGTAATGAAAATGGCAATCTAATAGATTTAATACCAGATGTTTTTAAATTTCTTTCATAATGTTGATTAACTTCTATTAAATATTCTAATGGTTTTTGAACATATAATCTATTCTGTTCTGTTTCTAAAAAAATATAATCAGCCCATATAGATGGATTTGTTATATCTTCACTAGGTAAATCTCCATGTTGTATACAATTTTCTATTTTTTCAAAATAAAATTTTAGTGATAAATCTTGATTATTTCTAATAGCATTTAATGGTATAGCTAATCCGGGATTTCTACAAAAATAAAAAAATAAAGGTATAACTAATTTATGAGAAACATTGCATGTTAAACCATTACTAAACCCATCTATTCCTTTTGTTCCTACCATTTTTGTTAATAAGTTTTTCATATCAGTTGTATGTGTTAATTCAGTCCAAATATGCATCCAAATGCCATACATTCTATCAATTAATTTTCTACCAATATAAAACTCTACTTTAGTAATAATATTATAACCAATTCGATTAGTCCAAGTTGATCCTACTTTGGTTGGTAAAGTTAATTCTAAATATAATCTTGATAGTAGGTCTCCATTTCTTTTAATAATTATATTACTTGTTTTACCAAAACCAACATTATCTGTAAATGATAAATTAATTGATTCAATTGCAAAATTAACATGTTTTAAATAAGTATTTGTAAAAAAAGTAATTTCAGGATCAGATGTTAATATTAAATCTTCTGCACCATAAGCAACTAATTGAACTAATCCACCACGGCCATTATTTCCTGATGTTTCATTTGACATATTAATAAACAATATATTTTATTCTTTATAAAATATATTGAATAAAAAATTATGAATTATTTAATGTTTCTATCATTGCATTTGCTTCTTGAAGTTTATCTAATATAGCAACTTTATTTGATTTACTACCTATCCATGGTTTGTCTAATTTCGGATGCTTTTCAATTTTGAAGAATTCTCTATATAATTCTTTTTCTTTATTATAACATTCTTTGTAATAAATAACATATTTTTTCATCATATCATTTTTTAAACCTTCTGGGAGGGGTTTAGCTGATTTACTACGGGAACGCCGTTCACCATCAGCTGATTTGGTATTTGCTTCTTGCTCCTCACGGGTTGCTATTTTTAGGTTATCAAAACAATTATTAAGAGGATTACGATCGATATGGTCTACACTTAAATTCATAGTGCCTAGACCATTGCCATAACAATTAGTAATTATTTGATGGATATACATATTATTACTTCCTTGTATATATCCATTTGGATGAAAATACCATGTTAATTTTCCAGAATTATTTTTTTCAAATTCTTTTATTTTTTTAAGTGATTTTTTACACAAATTAATTAGTTTACCTGGTTCACAATACATTAATAATATATTTTTATTTTTATCTTCATCATATACTTTCCACATTCTATTTTTTTCAACATATGCATCTTTTCCAATAGTTCTGATATGACCTCTATATGTTTTTAATAAATGATATTCTTCTTTTACTTTATCATCCATTTTTTTCATATGTTCTTTGTTCTTTTTCTCTATTTTATTACAAAGTTCAATATTATGTGATATACAATATTTTTGTTTTGCTATTTCTTTTGTTAAATTATATATTTCATTATTTTCAATATATTTAATAGTTTCATTATTAAAGTTTTCAATTATAGTATTTATATTTATTTTATTATTTTTATATCTCGTATAAATATTTCTAACATTTTTATTGTATAAATAAGACCATGTTAATTTAAAATCAATAGTTTTTTCATAATTTAATATTTTATTAAATTCTTCTTCAGTTAATTCAAATAATATATTTTCAGAACATAACATTATTATATTATTATTATATTTCCAATAAGGATTGTAATATTTATCTTGTCTATAATGTCCTGAATTATAATCAGTAATATTATAATTATTACAAATAATTTCATGAAATTTATTTTTTATTTCCATAATATTAACATTTTCATTTCTCAAATCATAAATATTATTATTTTTAAATTCATATAGATGTTTATTATCATATAAAAAATGTAATAGATTTATTTTTTTATTATTTTCATTCAAATATGGATATTTACTATATTTATCATCTATTAACCATTTTTTAGTTGTATTATTAAAAATATGAACACTTTGCTCTTGATCTAATATTAAATCAATACCACATATTTGTAGGGATATTTTACCATTTATTATTGAAATTTTCATATTATTATTCATTAAATAATAATATAAATATGTCTTTAAATGAAAGCAATTCAACATTTTTATTAAGATATTTAAGGAGAAACGTTCGCTTAGTTGGAGTACGCTAAACCACCCATTCCACTGGCAACTCTGAAGACATTGTATGAGAAGGCATAGACGGTGACGGTACCATCGGCAGTTGGTGTAACTTCGAGGTTGACGTTATCAATGCGTGATAAGTTGCATGAGCCTGATGGTTGGTGTTCAGCGGGCTTGAGGGCGAAGCTGTAAACGTTGATACCGAGGTCAGGTTTGCATTCGAAGTGTTGGTAGGGTTGAACGTAGTTGAAGTAGGTGTTATCACGTTGGGTGAAGCGGTCTTGGCCATTGAGGCGGATCTTGGCAACTGAGACGCATGATTCAGTACCGGCAGTTGTATCATTAGCATCTTTGGTAAAGTTGGTGAATTTGTCACCAGTATTGGTCTTGGGTTGGATGGCCCATGTGAGGAATTTGGTGGGGTGGTTGAAGGTGAGACGAACACTGTTGTTGCCACCAGTGGTAACTGAGGCTTGTTGTTGTTGGGTTACTTCGATGAGGTATTCATGGGGCTTTTGGGCGAATTCTTTGCGTTCTTCAGTATCGAGGAAGATGTAGTCAGCCCAGAGTTCAACATTAGCGAGACCAGTTGATGGTAATGTTGAGCCATTTTGCCAGAGGTTAGCAAGTGTTTCAAATGTAATCCAGATTTCGATTTCGTGGTATTGGAGAGCAATGAGGGGAAGAGCAAGACCAGGGTTACGGCAGAATGAGAAGAGGAGAGGGATGTTCATGGTGTATAATTCAGTATTAACAGCTTGTGAAGCACCGTCTTCATCTTTAGCACCAACGAGTTTGTCGAGGAGAGACTTCATGTCTGTGGTGTGGGTGAGTTCAGTCCAGATGTGCATCCATGATGAGTAGTGACGGTCGATCATTTGACCACCAACTCTTAATTCGACTTGCTTGAGGAGAGCAAAGCCAACGCGGTTAACGTAGGCTTCATCAGCTGAAGCAACGGGGTTAGGGAGGGTAGCCTTAACGTAGCAGCGGTGGAGTAAATCACCGTTACGTGAAATGCGGCATGTGACATTGGCACCAAAGTTGGTTGTGCCACTGAGGGTTTGAGACATGCTTTCCATAGCAAAGTTGGTGTGGCGGCGGTAAACAGCCTTCCAGAAAGTTACTGTGGGATCAGCAGTGAGGTAAACGTCTTGAGCGCCATAGGCGACGAGTTGCATAAGAGCACCAGCCATATTATATAATATAGCTCAGAAAATAATTTTATGAAAATAAAATTTTTAAAGATTTTTTAAATAAAAAAAATTCTATAATATTTATTTTTTAAACATTAAAATATACATTTTTTATAATATTTTTTAAATTTAAAATAACTTAAATTAAATTTATACTTTTTTATACTTTTTTTAATAATTTTTTAATTTAAAAAATTCGTTTATCTAAATATATATTTTGTTAATTTTTAATGAATACATGCAACGTTCCAATATCAATTGGGGAATTATTTGATAAATATACAATACTATTGTTAAAACAAAAAAACATTACAGATACATATAAATTATATAATATAAATAAAGAAATTAAATATTTAAAAGAACATATTGATAAATATAAAATTGATACAGAATTATTTGATGAAATGTATAATATAAATAATAAATTATGGGAAATAGAAGATAATATTAGAATTAAAGAATTTAAGAAAGAATTTGATGATGAATTTATTAATTTAGCAAGAAGTGTATATATTAATAATGATAAAAGAGCATTAATTAAGAATAAAATAAATAATTATTTTAATTCAGATATAATTGAAATAAAAGATTATTTTGAATATAATTAAATGGATTTATTGCAACAAAATATGTTACAACTTGCTGAAAAATATGAAAATAATAATGATTTTAAAAGTGCACTTAATATTTATATTAAAATGACACCATATCAACCCCATATTTTAAATAAAATAGGTATGTGTTATTTTAACTTAAATAAATATGAAACTGCAATTAAAAGTTTTGAAAAAATATTACCTCTACTTAATAATCCAATTCCAGATTTATTAAATAATATAGGTTTTTGTTATGGTAAAATTAAAGATTATGAAAATGCTATGAAATATTATATTCAATCAAATAATATTAAACCAAATAGAAATAATTATAAGATATTAGGTGATATATATTTTTATATTAAAAAATATGATTTATCAATAAAATGTTATAACAAAGCGGAAAATAATAATATTGTTAATTATAATAAATGCTTTCCATATTTAGCTCAAAAAAATTTCAAAATAGGTTTTGAATTATATGAGTATAGATTATTAAATAATTATTGTGAACAAACAAAAATGAATGCAAGGGTAGATATACCAAATATAGATTATTGGGATGGTAAGAAGAAATGTTCTAAATTATTAATAGTATATGAACAAGGTATTGGTGACAATTTAATGTATTTTAGATTTATAATAGAATTAGCTTTAAAATACCCAAATATGATAATTGATTATTTTTGTAAAGATACAATTAGACATTTAATTTTACCATGTGTTAATAATATTAATATAATTGATAATGTAATATTAGAATTATATGATTATAAATTATATATAATGTCAGTTCCAAAAATATTAGAAATTACTAATATTATTCCAAATAGTATTAATTATCTAAAAGTAAATGAAGAAAAATTAGAATATTGGAACCAAAAATTATCAACAATAAATAAATTTAAAGTAGGTATTGTAAATAATGGATTATTATCATCTTTTATTGATAAAAATATACCTTTTGAATATTTTAAAAAATTATCTGAACTAAATATTGAATTAATTTCATTAGATAAAAATAATAGTAGTTTTGAAATTGATATTGATAAACCATTTGAAGATACTATTTGTATTTTAAAAAAAATCGATTTATTAATTACTATTGATACATCTATTGTTCATTTAGCAGGTATTATGAATATTAATACATGGTTATTATTAGGATATGGTTCAGATTGGAGATGGTTTGATGATATATCTATTTGTCCTTGGTATAATTCAGTTAAAACAATTAGAATGAAAGAAAATAAACCTTTGTATAATATATTAAATGAAGTTTATGAAAAATTAAGTAATGTTATATGTGTTATGTGAGGTTAAATTATCATAATTTAATTTAAAGCTAATATTAATTATATTAATATAATTAATGTCCAATTTTCGGATAAAAAAAACACCTAAAACACAACATAATATGAAAGACTCTAATACTCTAGAAATAAAACACAGGAAAAAAATAGAACAAATAGAAAATAAAAAAAAATCATTAGAAAAATTAAATCAAACATTAATTAAGATTAATGATGATTTATTTAAAATAGATAAACAACGCGAATTAAATGGCACATTTGATTTAGAAAAAAGGGCAGATTTATTAAATCAAAAGAAAAAAATGGAAGAAGAAATAAATCATATGAATGAAAATATGGATGAAATAAATTATTATGATTTAACAGGTGATTTATTAACAGAGTATTATACAATTAGGGATACAAAACAAATAACTGAAATAAAGAATATATTAGAGTATTTGAAACCTAATTCGAAAAAACAAAATAAATCAAATAATTTAAATGTAAATACTGGATTAACAAAAGCAGTATTATTTGATAAATTTTGTCAAAGAATTGAAGGAATTAGGGTTAATAAAGATGATGGTACAAATAGAATAAAATATTGCGACGATTGTAATGTTGAAAAAACATTAGTTGTTGAAGATTCAAGTTACATATGTCCTGAATGTGGACATATGGAATTTGTTATAATAGATGAAGATAGGCAAATAAAGGAATATTCACCTTATAAACGCATTAATCATTTTAAGGAATGGTTAAATCAATTACAAGCTAAAGAAATAACAGAAATAACAGATGACATATTTCAAAATATTGTAGCAGAATTGAATAAATATAAGAATATAGATATATCAACTATTGGTAGGGATAAAATGCAAGATATATTAAAAAAATTAGGTTATAATAAATTATATGAACATATACCATTTATACTTAATAAATTAATTAATGTTAATCCACCTAAAATAGATAAGGAAACAGAAGATACTTTTATTGAAATGTTTACTAAAATTCAAGAACCATGGGAAATCTATAAACCTAAAGGAAGGAAAAATTTTTTATCATATCCATATATTTTATATAAATTTAGTGAGTTATTGGAAAGAGATGATTTATTAGGTTTTTTTCCAATGTTACAACCACAAAAATTAATGGAACAAGATACAATATGGCAAAAATTTTGTAAACATCTTAAATGGGAATATTATCCTACTGTATAAATATGTGTTATGTACAATTGAAAATCGATAATATTATTATCAATCTATCTACCAGACCATACTTTAATTACTGGTAGATTTAATATATTTTTATCTGTTTCATTTAAATAATTATCATATGTATATTCCCAGGGAATATATGAATGTATAGATCCAAAAATAGATGGTTTATTTTTTAACTCTGGATTTTCAATACAACATAATAAACCAAATATTCTTTCAAAACACATTCTTTTATCTCTACTATCAATATAATCTATTAATTTAAATAAATTATATTTATCTTGTAATAAAGTTAAAAAATCTAATGTAATAAATGACATTGCACCAAAACATCCATACCACATATTTTCATTATTTATATCTAGATATCTTTCAATTAAATAATCGGAATTATTAAGATATTTTAAAAATGATATAATTAGTTCTTTATTATCCCATTTAAATCTTTCAAAATGAAATAAAAATATACATTTGTCATAATTAAAATCAATATGTTTATTTATAAATAAACTATCATGAATAATTACAGCCTTTTTAAAATATTTATTTTTATATAAATAATAATAAGGCAATTGTTCACCTCTCTTAGGAAATTCAGATTTTATTATTTCACAATTTTCCAAGGATACATCTAAATTTTCTAAATATTTTTTATCACTATTATCATCTATTATAATAATTTTATTATTATAATATTTTCTAATATTCTTTACATTATTAATCCAATATTTATTAGTTAATTCTGAATTAACATGTCTTATTATAATAAATCCAAAATCATCATCATTAGTAAAATTATTAACTTCTTTTAATATTCTCAAAGATAATAAACAAATTAATAATATAATAAATATTAAAATTATTAATATATAATTCATTATATAATATATACAAGATAATTATTAAAAGAATAAATATTTACTATATTATATGTCTACTTATCAACGCAAACTTATAACTGGTATTCCCAAAGGTCAAAACTGGGGTTGTTTTTCATTTCTCCGTTCTAAGGATACAAATGATAAAATTACTGTAGTTGGTATCCGTCTCGCAGGTGTTTATATGACACTTGATGAAGCTCAAACTCGCGCTAAGGAAGTTCAACAGGAAGATAACCGTTTCCATGTTTTTGTAGGTGAAATTAATGGTGATTTCCTTCCATTTGACCCTGCACCTAACTCAGCAGCTGCAGGTGATTCGGAATATGCTAATGAACAACTTAATGCTATTATGAAGGGTCATGAAGAAAGCCAAAAGAATGCTAAATTATTTCATGAATTAAGAAAGACCGAAAAGATGATTGATAATATTAGTGAAAACATTGAAGCTCAAAATAAAAATAAGGAAGAGCTTACTCAAAAGTTAAGCAAAGCTAAAACTGTTGAGGAGGCTAAAACACTTACAACCTGCTTAGATAATATTGATGTTCAAATTAAGAATCTTGAGGAAAGACTTAAGGAGTGCTCTACTACTGAAGCTAAATTAAAAGAAGAAACTGCTGGTCTTCAACGCCCAGCAGAATAATTATCCCTCCACTTGCGGATAATAGAACCAAAGGTATTAATTAATAAAAATTGTGAACTTTGATTAAAAGATACATCTATGAAAGAATAAGTTTAATGAATTTTTTCAATAATTAAATTAGATGCTTTTTTACGTTTGGATAATAACATTGTGGGATCAAAGACCTCAATTTTTTTATTCCAGTTTTTGTCATATTTTTTATCATGATATTTTTTGTATTTTCTTGAACCCATTGTAAATGAAGGTGTTTCTTTGGCTCTATACCAAAATACTTTCTCAGTAATATCTTTACTATGTATACGATTATTAATAACCATACAACCAAAATTTTCAGTAAGATCTAAAAATACTTGGGAGAAAGTATTAAAATCAGGGAACATACCTGCATAATGTTCATATAAACGCTTTCTATTATTAATAAAATCTTCTGCTAATAAAAAAATAAAATCAAAATTACTTCTCATTTCGGGTGGTATACCTAAACTAAATTGCATTGTTAAAATAAAAGACATTTTATAATGACGACCATTAAAAAATAATTCAGAAATTTGAGGTTCTTTAACCCAAGTTCCTTTACTACTCATGCAATCATCCATAATTAAAATAAGACGACCGTCCTTTTCTTTCTTTCCTTCCTTACGTCTTCTCTCATTATCATTACTAATTTGTTCTTGGCGTTGATAAATTTTATCTAAAATAGTGCTATTATATTCATCATAAATATATAATTCAGGAATAAATTCAGAATAGAATTTATTAAGCTTTTCTGTTTTACTAATAGCTATAGCATTAGGTATATCACGCATATGAAACAAAATTTCACGAGTTAAATAACTTTTACCAGATGCACGTTTAGCAATCATAGCAATAGTTACGAAGTCAGGCATACTTTTTATATCAAATTTTTTTATTAAGAGACTATTATTTCCATATCTAATATTCTTAGTAGTCATATTATAATTCTATAGATTTTTAAAATTTAGGAATAGACATATAAACGCTAAAATCATCATTTAATGATTTTTTCTCTGGATTTATATTTAAAAAACTATATATAATAATTACAAAACAAATAACAACTATTGGGATTTTAATTATATTAAATATTTTTTTATATAATGGAATTTCTTCTGTTTCCTCTTTTGTTTGTGGATATTGTAACCATATAATTATAATAATTAATAATATTACAACTTGAATTATCATTATAATATGATTTAAAATATTTTATTTTATATCATAATATAATAAAAATGATTATTAATAATCGTATTATTAAATATTTTTTAATTGGGTTAATTGCATTTATTGCAATCCGTTATGTTCCTTCAAGTGCTCTTGATGATTTAGAAATAGTAGCTGTTTCAATGATAATATCAATGGGATATGCAATTATTGATAAATTATTACCATCATATAAATAATCATTATATTTTAGATATTAAGATAGTTATTAAAAAATTTCTCTCTTGATTTCTTCTCAGCTTTTTCATTAGTATTTACTGTATGTTTTATATCACTGTTTGAAAAAATATCTTGATAATTCTCTGCATTATCCTCAGGATTATATGTAACCGTATCAGAATCAAGATCTTTTAAAATTCTATTTTTAATTTCACTATTGCCATTAGAGTTTGTTTTAGTTGCAGTATTATGACTTTGTTTAATTGATTCATGGACTATACGTTTTAATGTTGATGATGATCTTCTATCAGAATGATGTTTGTTTTGCATTTTTTGCATATTTTGCATGTTTTGCATATTTTGCATGTTTTGCATATTTTGCATATTTTGCATGTTTTGCATGTATTGCATATTTTGCATGTTTTGCATCATATTTGGCATCATATTAGGCATCATATTAGGTATAATATTTTTATCAATTGCAGAATGATTATTAACTGTAAAATTATTATTGTAATCATTTGATTCTGTTAAAATATTATTTTTATTAATTATATTTAATATTTTTTCATTAATATTATTTTCATTAGTTTCATTTCCAGGTTGAAATATATTAGTTCCACCAACCATTAAGTTGTTAGAACCAGCATTCATATTATTTACACATTCTACTTTATTTTCAGGAAAAGGTATCATTTCAGGAGGTTGTTGTAATTGTTCTAAATTTGATTTCATATCTTGAATAATTTCAGGTGGTTGTATTGGTTCTATCTTAACTTCTGGCTCAATTGGTATGTCTAATAATAAGGGCATATTGTATGATTCAAATAAATCAAGTGATTTTCCATTATAAAGTTTATCACCTAATAATTTTTCAAAAATATAACTTAATGGTAACAATCTTCTAATTGAATTTTCAATACTGCATCCAATAATTTTCATAATTTCACAATAATTTTTCTTTTGTTCTAATGATGAATATTCATGATAAAATAAAAATGGGTCAACCCAAAAATGACGTGCACATTCAATATAAATAGTATGAATAAATAATGACATATCAATATCTTTCTTCATTGCTTCTGATGGTTCAATTCCATTGATTAATATATTTAATTTAAAAATAGATTGAATTAATTGAATAATCCATGGATAATCCTTTGTCTTAAGATTAATTCTTTCAATTTCTTTTCTGATAATATCACCATCCCATGATGGAATTGATTTTAATAATAATTGAAATGTTTTTAATATATTATTTTTAGCACATATTTTTTTCGATTCATTATATAAATGCTGAAGTCCTTCTAAAATAATTGGTGTTAATATTTGACATAATAATATAGTATATTCTTTTTTAAGTTCTATCATACATAAAGTATTCATTTATATTAATAATTAGAAAAATTAATTGTAAGATAAAATTTTTAAAGAAATTTAATTAAAATAATTTTTTAATTTAATAATCGTGTTATGCGCGGTTCAATTGTTCTCATAATAATAAATATTTAATTAGGATTTAATTAAATATTTATTATTTTTGATTGGTTTATCCGCAAATGGAAGGATAATATTAATAAAATTTTATTTTGTATATGGAGCTAAATTATATATATCATACCCACGGACCTCATCTCTATCATCTTGTCTAATTGTTTCATCTGTCTTGTTATCTAATGCAGGATTTATAATTATTTTTTCATTCATTTTAGCATAATAAGCATCATCTATTTTTTTATTTGTTAGTTCACCTTTGTTAGTTATACCTAATTCTTCTAATTTTTTATAATATTCTTCTTGTGTATACATTTGTTTAAATTCACTTTCAAGTTGTTTTTTCGCATTATCTTTATTTTTTTGACAGTCTTGTCTTAAATAAGGTGGTTTATTATAGCATTTTGAATCAGTACAACATTGTGTTAATTCAATCTTACGTGAATCATCTAAATTAATAAGATGTTCTCCTTGCTTAGGTGATTGGTGTCTTTTTAAATACATGCCAACTAATATACCTAAGATAAATGATATAATTAATAAAAGAACTATATCTATACTTTCCATTAATTATATAAAGAAATTATTTTAATTACTGAATTTAATTAAATTATTCAATCAAATTATTTATTTCTTTTTTATCTTTAGTTGATAATGTTATAAAATCTATTGTTTTATCTATTTTTAAACATAATTCTAAATCTTTTATATCAAAATCTTCTTTATATTTTTTTAATATATCTAATATATATTGAGTTTGCTTTGTTGATATCATATGATTAGACAATCTACATAATAATAAAATTTCCTCTATTGTTCTTTTACCTATAATTTTTTCTAAATTCATAATATTTTTTTTATTTATATTTTTTAATGATGTTTTATTTAAATCAGCACTAAATTTAATTTCTGATGGTGTTATTTTACGCATCATCTTACTTGATATATAACTTGTATTGTAACATGTATAAAAACCATGAACATCTTGTAAATACCAATTTTGATCTGTATAAATACTTGTTTCAATATTATCACCAATTGAAATTGATTCACTCATATTAACCATTTGTTGAATTTGTTCTTCAAATGTAATTTTATTTTTTGGAGAAACAATTTTTTTATAATAATTTTCATGTATCATTAATGGTATTAATACTTTATCTATTTCATATAATTTATAATTTTTCTCAAAATTATTTTCATTATTTAATAATTCTAATGATGCTTCAAATAAACCTACACTTGTATCTTTAATTATCGATTTATCAATAAATGTTTCAATATCTTTAGTATTTAATGATTTATAATTATAACTATATTCTTGTAGTAAATTTATTAATCTTCTAACATCATATTGTGAAAACAATATTAATTTTTCAATAGCATCATGATTTTTAATTTCTATTTTTTCTTCTTTACAAATTTTTTGTATAAATTTAGTTAAATCATATGATGAAGGTGAATAAAACTTAATTTCCATACAATACTTTTTAAGATCATTTAATAATTTACTATGATTTGTATTTGATATAAAAATTAATGGAAAACTTTTCATTTTGGAATTAGTTTTGAAAATATTAAATACATATTTCTTTTCACTACTTAGACTAATTGATTCAATCTCGTCAAATACAATTGCTATTTTCTTGTTTTCTACTGAATTATTTTTTGATACCATTTTAAATTTTGAAAATATACTATTTTCATAATTATAATAATCATCAAATTCATTTTCATTACCATTTCTGAAATTTTTTAATTCATCTGGATAAATAACCTTTGTTGTATAATTATATTTTTTTAATAATAATTGAATTGTTAATGTCTTACCTATACCATGATAACCACTTATAATAATTGAATTGTTATTATGTTTATCAAATTTAGATAACCATTCATCTATTTTAGAAATTGCTTGTTTATTACCGACAATATCATTAACATCTTCGGGTTTCCATTTATTTATCCATAAATTCGAATTTGAATTAAAATTTGAATTAGAATTTGAATTAGAATTTGAATTAGAATTAGAGTCCATTAAGAATATAATAAATTATTCTTTATAAATTAAAAAATCAATATTTTACAAAAAAATTTTTATAAAAATATTATAAAAATAAATTATTTATAAGATTTTAAATAAAAGTTTTAAAAAATAAATGGATTATAATAAATAAATATATAGAAAATTTTAATTTAAAAATATATTTAAAAACTTAAGTTTAAAAACTATTAATTTTTTTTCTAACATTAATATATATATGTCTCGCAGAACCGCATCAGTTAGATCAGGAAGCACTGTTGATATGGAAGTT
>JACCED011376520.1_pt1 | contig 19133 bp, 16 predicted proteins | sample 7455021 | NCBI WGS metagenome assembly JACCED01 (sample SAMN15323456, study PRJNA562643) | freshwater metagenome | isolation source: river surface water | place: USA:Blue River Watershed | collected 2017-08-19 | reverse complement strand
CTCGCGCTGGTGCATGGCGGTGGCGGTCGACATTGGGGCTACCCGTATGCGGCTACCTGCAACTCAGCCGGCCGCGATGGCTTTCTGGAATGCCGGCCGCGCTTGCAGCATGGCAACCCAGGCCGCGGTCTTGGGGAATTCCGGCAGGCCCAGCGGGAAGCCGATGCAACGCTTGACGATGGGGCCGAGTGCGACATCGGCCAGACTGAATTGCGCCCCGGCGACAAAGGCATGCTTGGAGAGCTGGCCTTCGAGCACTTTCAGTTCCGCCGCCAGATTGCTGGCGGTGTCGGGCGCACGCTCGGCCTCGGCCTTCTTGGCATCACGGAATCCGGCCAGATAGGCGGCGTTCAGTTCGGACAGGGTCCAGTCCATCCAGCTCTCGATGGCGGCACGCTGTGCGGCATCAGTCGGGTAGAGCGCGGAATTGGCCTTGCTGGCGAGGTAGCGCAACACCGTGTTGGACTGCCACACCACCGTGCTGCCATCAACCAGCGTCGGCACTTTCTTGATCGGGTTCATCGCCACATATTCCGGCGTGGTGGTGTTTTCCCACTGCCGGCCGTAGTCCTTGCGCTCATACGGCAGGCCGAGCTCTTCCAGCAGGAACAAGACTTTTTGCACATTGCCGGAGGTGGCGCGACCGAGTAGTTGAATCATGGGTAAAGCTCCTGGAGAGTTGCTGGCTAGGGTTGTTGCGGAAAATTTTTGGCGTGTTGCTTACAGCGGCTTGTAGGCCACGCATTCGATTTCGATCTTGGTGCTGATCACCGCGCGCGCCTCGACCGTGGTGCGGGCGATGCGGCCTTCCGGAAAGTATTCCTTGAACACGCCGTTGTAGCGACCGAAGTCGCGCGCATCTTCCAGATAGGTGGTGACCTTGACCACATCGTCCAGCGTGCAGCCGGCCTCGGCCAGCACGCGCTTGCAGGCCTCCAGCGTGGCGCGGGTTTCTTCCTCGATGCTGCCGCAGACCATGTTGCCCTGCGCGTCCTTGCCGACCTGGCCGGACAGATAGACAAAGTCGCCAGCCCGCACCGCCGGATGGAACGGCAGGTTGGGGTTCTTCTTGCCATACACCTCGATCTTGTTTTTGGCGCTCACATCCTGCTCCTTGACTCTTTGGGTGAATGTAACTTGTTGATTATTAACGGTTATTAGCCTACCGTGCTCTCGATGATATGCAGCCCGCGCTGGCGGTCGATGAGATAGATCAGGCCGTTCGGATCGACCGTGACGTCGTTGGACGAGGCGCGCTCGCAGCCTTCGGGCGCATCCGGCTCATAGCAGCCGACTTCCCTGGGTGCGAACGGGTCCGACATGTCGACCAGGCGCAGGCCGTTGGCGAACCAGGCGAAGGGCACGATGTTGCCGTGAAAGCGCTCGGCGGGCTGATGGCAGCCGGTCATGGGAATCTGTGGCGCGCCATCCGGATCGAGCCCCGGCTTCTGGAAGGTGGCGATCTGCACCGGCGTGCGCTCATCGGTGATGTCGTAGATGCGGGTGAAGGCCGGTGGCGATGGATAGAGCTTGGCCACATCCTCGTCGGCCACGATCAGGATGTCGCGGCCCTTGAGCTTGCCCGGCATGCGCAGCGCGGTGTGGGTGGGGTGCGGATTGTCGGCGCCTTCGTTCACACCCGAGATGAGGGTGGGCTTGCGCATGTCGCTGAAGTCGAGAATGTAGAAGCCGTGATGCCAGTACGACACATACAGCCGGTTGCCCACCCGCAGCGGATGGTGGCAGCGCGGGCGCACGTAGTCGTTCCAGGGGTACTCCTCGCCGCCGGCCACATGCTGGCCGGGTATCCACCAGCGGCAGACCTCTTCCGGCGCTTCCGGCTTTTGCAGGTCGAGCACCATCATGATGTTGCCGACATAGCCCTCGGCGGTGGGCGAGATGTAGGCATAGCGGCCGTCGAAATCGTAGCGGTGCACGCCACCGCCCTCGCCGGTGACGGTCCACTTGTTGATCAGCCGCGGCTTGGCCGGATCGGACACATCGAAGATGCCAAGACCGCCACCGAACTCCGGCGCGCCTTCACGAAACTTTTCGTAGTTCACCAGCATCAGGCCGTTGGCGGCACGCACCTTGTGCGAATGCCAGCCCATCGGAATTTCCAGTCGCGCCAGCAGCTTCGGATTTTTGGGATCGGCAACGTCGTAGATGGAGGTGCCGTTGGTCGGCTGCATATGCGAGACATACAGAATATTGTTGTCCCAGCACACCTGACCGCCGCCGGGGCAATCGATGGTGCTGACCAGTTTGGTGTTGACGGCGCGTGCCATGCCTGATTCCTTGCTGATGACGTTGATGAGGTTTGCGGCGGACTGGTGCTTTGCTGCCGCTCAGGGATGGAGCAGATTGATCACATCGCCCGAAGCGCTGCGACCATAGCGCGTGAGCAAGCCAAAGTGCGCCAGTGCCGGTTCATCGCTGGCCACGAACAGCACCACCGGCGCACCGCTGTTGTTGACGTATTCGGTCCATACGCCGCCGGGGAGGGCCAGGGTGTCGAACAGTTCCAGATCGAAGGCCTTGCCATCGACCACGGCCTGGCAGCTGCCCGCGCCCTTCTCCAGCGGCGACACCAGCAGACTGGCCGATTGCTTGACCGCCAGGGTGCGCTCGCCCGGACGCAGCATCTGCATGAAAAAGCCCATGGTCTTGTACACCGGGCCACCGGTGAGCGGATCGGTGTATTCGATCAGCACCGCCTCATGCGGGTTCTCGACATCGCGATGCTTCTCCAGCATTTCGCGCACCGCTTCGTAGCGATAAACATACATCGGCGATGAACCGCCCACGCCGCGATAGTGGTTCACAAAGCGTGCCTTGAGGCCACCGGCGCCATAGACGCGTGCCGAATAGTCGCTGGCAAAACGCGCGCTTTGCTTTTTCTTGGCCACGCCGTCTTCGCGGTAATCGTGATCGAAGGACAGCGCATTCAGGCTCTCCACCAGCGGATAGTCCAGCACCGACAGGTTGATGGCTGGTGTGTCACCGACGTTGCCATGGTTGTGCCAGGTATCGCGCGGCGTGAGCACCAGATCGCCATGCCCGAAGGTGATGTCCTCGCCCTCCACGCCGGTGAAGTTTTCCGAACCGATCAGGCCCAGGCGCACCGCGCTGGCAGTGTGACGGTGCGGCGGCATGATTTCGTTCGGATCGTTCTGACGATAGGCGGTGTAGAGCGTGCTGACCGTGGCGCGGCGCGGCGCCAGGCCGGGGTTGATCAGCACCAGCGAGCGACGGTCGGTGTCCTCGGCCGTGACCAGTTCGGCCGAGCGCTTGAGCAGGCCTTCGATGTCGTGTTTGTAGCTCCACAGGAACGGCACCGGCTTGGGGCCGTTCATCAGCTGACGAACTTCGTCGTGTTCGACATCGGACTGCTTGGCCCAGAACGGAAACATGTGCTTGTCATTGATGCCGGTGTACATCTCGCGCAACGCGGCGTCTTTGGAAGTGTCGGCAGGTTTCAGATCCGTTTTCAGATCCGCTTTCAGATCATTGGGCTTGCCCATGGTGGATTCTCCTCGGGGGTGGGATCTGGGAGCGGGATGACAGCGCCTTGCGACATGCCGCTTTTCGCAAAAATGCACACACTTTGCATGCACTTCGCCTTCGCGCTAGGTTAGCATCACTCGTTGCCCGCCAACATCAAGGAGAACAATCCGTGCTGCCTATTCGTCGCTTCAACCCCAATCGTGCCCTTGCCATTTTTCTGGCCAGCTTCCTGTCTGGTGTTCTGACCCTCGCCACATCCTCGGTGCAGGCCCAGACCGTGATGAAGATGGCCAGCGCCACCATCAATGATGTGCAGCATGAGTGGCTCAAGCGCTTCGAGGCCGCCATCAAGCCGCGCGTGGGCGACAAGCTCAAGGTGGAAATCTATCCGGCCAGCCAGCTTGGCCAGATCCCGCGCATGGTCGAGGGCGTGGCCCTGGGCACGATTGAATCGTTCATCACCCCGACGTCATTTCTGGTCAGCGTCGAAACGCGCTTTCAGGCCCTCGATGCCATCGGCGTGTTCCAGTCGCCCGAGCATCTGAACCGGGTGCTGTCTGATGCCGCGTATCGCAAGCGTGCGCTGGCCATGGGCGAGTCCAAGGGCCTCAAGGGCATCGGCATTTTTTACAACAGCCCGGTGGTGGTGCTGTCCAAGCGTCCGATCGCCACTCTGGCCGATTTCGCCGGCAAGAAGATCCGCGTGTTTCCTTCGCCGCTGCAGATCGAGCCGATGAAATCGCTCGGTGCATCGCCGGTGCCGATGGCCTTTGGCGAAGTGATGGCGGCTTTGCAAAACGGCACCATCGACGGCCTGCTGGCTGGCATTCCGGTGCTGACGCCGTTCAAGTTCTATGACGCCGCCAAGCCGGTGACCGAGATTCATCCGGCCATCGTGGTCTCGACGCTGGTGGTCAACAAGCGCTGGTTCGACGGTCTGCCGGCCGATGTTCAAACGGCCATCGTGGAAACCGGCGCGCGCGTGGATCGCGAGGCCTTCGGCTTTGCCGCCGATCTGATCACCAAGGCCAACCAGGCCTGGACCGCCAATGGCGGTCAGATCCTGCGTCTGTCGAGCGCCGAGCAGGCCAAGATGATGGCCGACCTGAAAGTGCTGGGCGGCAAGCTGTTGTCGGAAAAGGCCGAGGTCAAGACCGAGTACGACGAGCTGGTACGCACCGCCGACCGGTTGAAGTAATCAGGAGCTTGTCATGCAGCGCGATGGCACCGGTTACGACTACATCATCGTTGGTGCCGGTTCGGCTGGCTGCGTGCTGGCCAACCGGCTGACCGAAGATCCGGGCTGCCGGGTGCTGCTGCTCGAGGCTGGTGGCTGGGATTACGACCCGCGCATCCATGTGCCGCTGGCCATCGGCACGCTGTACGGCAAGGGCAAGTACGACTGGGGCTATGAGGTCGAGCCGGAGCCGGCGCTGGATGGGCGACGGGTCGAGCTGGCACGCGGCAAGGTGATCGGCGGCAGTGGTTCCATCAATGTGATGGCCTATGTACGCGGTCATCGCGGCGACTACGACCGCTGGGCCGCCAGCGGCTTGCAGGATTGGTCGTATGCCCATGCCCTGCCTTACTTTCGCAAGGCCGAGACCTGGGAAGACGGGGCGAGCGAATACCGTGGTGGCGATGGGCCGTTGGGCACCATGCGTACGCGCTTCACCGATCCGCTGGTCGATGCCTTTGTCGCGGCCGGCCAGCAATTGGGTCAGCCGGTGACAGGGGATTTCAATGCGGCGCAGCAAGAGGGCTTCACCACGCCGCAGTCGACCATCCGCAATGGCCGCCGCTCCAGTCCGGCCACCGCCTATCTGCGACCGGCGTTGACGCGCAGCAATCTCACGGTGCTGACGCGGGTGCTGGCAACGCGGGTGCTGATGCGCAACGATGGCCAGGGCCTGCGCGCGGTGGGTGTCGAATATCGCCAGCATGGTCAGCTGCATCAAGTGCAGGCACAGGCCGAGGTCATCCTCAGCGGCGGTGCGGTGAACACGCCGCAATTGCTGTTGCTCTCGGGCATCGGTGATCCGTCACTGTTGAGCCCGCATGGCATCGCGGTGAACCATGCGCTGTCGGGTGTCGGACGCAACCTGCAGGACCATCTCTCGGTTGGTGTGGCCTGGCAGCGCAAGCAGCCGGGCACGTTTTTCCACCAGATGCGACTCGATCGCATGGCGCTGGCGATGCTGCGGGCCTGGGCCTTTGGCACCGGCCCGGGCACCATGCTGCCGGGCGGGCTGACGGCTTTTCTCAAAGCCACGCCGGCCTCGCCGGTGCCGGACTATCAGCTGCTGTTTCGTGCTGTGCCCGAGGGTGCGCAGCCGTATTTCCCCGGCCTGCGTGCGCCGTATCAGGATGGCTTCAGTTGCCGCAGCGTCTTGCTGCATCCGCAGAGTCGCGGTTGGCTCACCCTGCGCTCGGCCGATCCGGCGGCAGCGCCCAAGGTGCAGCAGAATTTTCTGGCCACCGAACGGGATCGCCAGCTGATCCGCGATGGGGTGCGGCTGGTGCGCGAGATCGGACGGCAGTCTGCGCTGGCCGAACACATTGCCCAGGAACTGCGACCCGGCGCCATGGGCGACAGCGATGCCGAGATCGATGCCTTCATCCGGCGCACCGCGCTGACCGCGCATCACATTGCCTGCACCTGCCGCATGGGGTTGGAGAACGATGCCGAGGCGGTGGTCGATCCGCAGTTGCGGGTGCGCGGCCTGCAGGGCCTGCGCGTGATCGATGCCTCGGTCATGCCCGATCTGGTCAGTGGCAACATCAATGCGGCGGTGCTGATGATTGCCGAACGCGCTGCCGATCTGGTGCGCGGCCGGACACCGCTGCCGCCTTCGGCTCCGCCGGCTTCAGCGGCGATGCTGGCGTAACAGCGCAACACCACGTCTATCAGCGTTGCAGCAAGGAGGAGACAAGCATGAATGCACCGAACCAGCCACCCACGATGCCAACCTTGAAATCCTATCGCCTGTCGGCGGACGCCGAAGGCGGCCTGGCCGGCACGGCTGCCGACCAACCGCGTGTTGATCAGCCCTTGCTCGAGCAACCGATGGTGGCCGGGGCGTTTTTGCGCAACGCCTGGTACATGGCGGGCTGGGCGGCGGATTTTACGGCCGGCCGCTTGGTCCATCGCACCATGCTGGGCGAGCCGCTGGTGATCTATCGCCTGGGCGACGGCAAGCTGGCTGCGCTGGAGGATCGTTGCGCGCATCGTTTTGCGCCGCTCAGCATGGGTCAGCTGATCGATGGCTGCAAGCTGCAGTGCCCGTATCACGGCCTGGAATTCGATGCCGGCGGGCAATGCGTCAACAATCCGCATGGCTCGCGCAAGATTCCGGAGAAGGCGCGGGTGCGCAGCTATGCGGCACGGCAAAAGCACAACATCGTCTGGGTCTGGATGGGGAATGCCCCGGCTGATGAAAGCGCGATCCCGGATTTTTCGCTGCTCGACAACCCGCCGGCACTGCACACCACCAAGCTCGACTACATCCGCATCCAGTCGAACTATCAGCTGATCCTGGATAACCTGCTGGACCTTAGTCACACCACCTACTTGCATGAAGGCATCCTGGGCAATCAGGACACGGTGGTGTCGGATATCCGGGTCGAGCAGGAGGGCAACGAGGTGCTGGTGATACGCGAGGCCACCAATGCCAAGCCGCCGGGGATGTTTGCGCAGTTCTGGCCCGACCATCCGCCGCTAGTGGACAAGTTCACTCGCATGCGCTGGATGCCGCCCAGCACCATGCGCCTGATGACCGGCATCACCGGCATCGGGCAGCCGTGCGAGCAGGGCAGTGGCTATCACGCCATTCATCTGCTTACGCCGGAGAACGCGCACAGCACGCATTACTTTTTCACTGCCATACGCTTTGGCGTGCGCACCGAGGATGAGGCCTTCAATCGCAGCATGCAGACCAAGGTGGCGGCGATGCGGCGCTTTGCCTTCGAGGATCAGGATGCGCCAGTGATCGAGGCGCAGCAGCGCAACCTCAACAGCGCCAGCCGCGTGCTGCATCCGGTATTGCTGGAATGCGACGCCGGCCCGGCGCGTTATCAGCGGGTGTTGCGACAGCTGATCAAGGCCGAGCAGCTCAGCGCCGAATCCGGCGGCTGAGCGCGTTTGGCCGAGAAGGCTGGGTTCGAGGGCTGGGTTCAGCCCGCTCACTCCATCTTGATGCCGGCGCTGACAAAGATCTCGGCGTTGTTCTTGATCTCGCGTTTCACGAAGCTGTCGAATTCGGCCACCGAGCTGTTGATCGGATCGGCGCCCAGATTGGTGATCTTGGCCTTGACATCCGGCACGGCCATGGCGCGCTGTACCTCGGCATGGATGCGCTCGGTCACTGCCGGGCGCATGCGTGCCGGACCGAAGGCGCCGATCCAGAACACATAGTCGGCTCCGGGCACACCGGCTTCGGCCAGGGTCGGCACATCCGGCATGAAGGCCGAGCGCGTGGTGGTGCTCACTGCCAAGGCGTTGACCCGTCCGTCCTTGGCCAGCTTGAGGGTGTTGAGCACCGGCCCGGGGAACATGTCGAGGCGATCGGCCATGACTTCGGTCATGGCCTCGGGTGTGCCGCGAAACGGGATCTGCGTCATCTTGATCTTGGCTGCCAGCGCGAACTTTTCCATGAACAGATGACCCGAGGTGCCAGGGCCATTGGTGCCGTAGTTGAGCTTGCCGGGATTGGCGCGGCCGTACTGCACCAGCTCGGCAATGCTCTTGTAGCGGGTACGCGTGGCCACCACGAAAGGCTGGGTGATCAGTCCGGCGACCGAAGTGAAATCATCGGCCACGCTGTAGCTGAGGTTCTTGAAGGCCGCGGCCACCACCACATGCGAAGTGGAGTTCACCAGCAGCGTATGGCCATCCGGTTCGGCCTTGGCCACCAGGGCCGAGCCGATGGTGGTACCGCCGCCGGCGCGGTTTTCCACCACCACCGGCTGGCCGATCTGGCGCGACACCTGTTCGAACACCGCGCGTGACACGACATCGGTGGCGCTGCCCGGGGTGAACGGCACCACGATGCGTACGGCGCGCGGCTGCGGCCAGTCCTGGGCCAGGCTTGCTGTGGCTGGCAGCAGTAGCGACAAGCTGGAGCACAGTGTTAGTGCCGTCAGTGCTTTTGTAACGCGGCGGTGACAACGCATGCGGATTACCTCCTCAGGTAGATATAGGTGGATTCAGGCAGCTACAGAAATACAGAAAAACCCTTTTAAATCAGGTAGTTACATCATGTTGAAACATCGGGTCTGGCACGCGGGGCTTCGATCGCGATCTCGGCGTTCAGGATCACGCTGCGCCCCTCGGCCATGGCGGCGCGTGCCGATTCCAGTGCCGGACGCAGTTCGGCAGCCGTGCGCACGCGCAAACCCAGTGCGCCAAACGGCGCTGCCAGCTCGTCCCAGTTCACGCCGTTGATCGCTTCGCCGCGAAAATCATCGTGTTGTTTCGCCACGCCTTCGGGATAGAAGCTGCGGTGGTTGGCGGCCATGCTGCGATAGCCGCGGTTGTTGAACACCAGCACCAGGACGGGCAGCTTGCGATCGCGTGACAGCGCCAGTGCCGGCACCGCCGGGTTGTAGAGAAAGGAACCGTCACCCACCAGGCACACCACCGGACGCTCCGGCGCGGCCAGCTTGATGCCCAGTCCGACGCCCAGGCATTGCCCCAGGCCACTGGGCACGCGGATGAAGCCGTGCGGCCCGCGAAACTCGACATGGCGGTAGTTCAGGCCGCGTTGCGAAGTGGTTTCATCGAGGTAGATGGTGTTGGCCGGCAGCACCTCGGCCAGGGTGGCGCAGACATCGATGGCACGCAGTGCCGGATCGCGCCGCGCCTTGGCAACCGCCTCGGCACGCAGCGCAGTGGCTTTGGCATGCGCCAGGGCGTAGCGATTGCGACGCTGCGCGATGGGCGCTGCATCCGGCTGCAGCAGTTCCACTGCGCGGCACAGCTGGCGCAGCGCCGCCGGCACATCGCCTTCGAGGTATTCGTCCGCATGCAGCACCTGATGCACCATCCAGGTCTTGAACGGCTGCTCGTCCAGCACCACCACCCGCGCATCACGCGGGCTGCGCGAGGGCGGATACCACGGCGCCCGATTGCGCACCAGCAGCATCAAGTCGGCGCTGTCGAGCCAGGGCTCGACCTCGAAGCCCTGATGCAACGGGTTGTCCTTGGGAAAGTTGGTGACCGTGGCCACTGCACTCTCGACCACCGGTATGGCCAGACGCTCGGCCAGCGCCAGCAAGGCTTCATAGCCGGCGACATCGCGCCCGGCTGACTCGGTGATGATTACCGGATTGCGCGCTGCCACCAGGGCTGCCGCCAGACTGGCAATGGCCTCGGCCGGGGGTTGCGGCAGGGTCGGGCGCGGCACCGGCCCGATGCGTGCCGGCAGACGACAGGGCGCGACCAGGGTTTCGATCGGCACATTGAGATAGGTCGGACCGGCGGGGGTGCGCAGTGCCAGTTCGCCGGCGCGTACCGTCATGTCATACAGCGTGGCCGGGCTGGTGGCCTGATTGGCCCATTTCACCAGTGGCTCCAGCCAGCGCTGCGGGCCGCCAGTGACGCCCAGAAAGCCGTACCACTGCGCGCCAGGATCGAACGCCGGATCATCACCGTAGGTGAGTGACTCACCCGACATCAGCAACATCGGCGTGGCCGACAGGCGCGCCGCGTTCACGCCCATCGCGCCTTGCAGCAAGCCGGTGCCGGCATGCAGCAGCACGGCCTGCATGCGTCCGGTGATGGCGCTGTAGCCGATGGCCAGGTCGACTGCCAGGGTTTCATGGCCGCAATTGATGTAGTCCGGGCCGCTCAGACCGGCGGCCTGCTGGCGTGCCAGCGCCTCCCAGACTGCTGACCATTCCGAGCCGGGCGAGGAGAACACATAGTTGATGCCCAGATTGCGAAACGCCTGCAGGATGACTTCGCCGCCATCCTGTTGCTGTGTTGCCATGAAAATTTCCTGCGAAAGTGAGCCGCTCAGTGACTGGAGCGCGGATGGTAATGGATAAACTCCACCGCCTGCCTGTGCCGCGTTGCGGTTGCAGCGGGCAGAACGCTCTTTTTCAGTGAGGTGGTCATGGACAGGCAATCGCATTCGGGTACGCAAATACGGTCGATCGGCGGCAGGTTGTCGTTGTTGCTGCTGACGCTGCTGTGGTACAGCCAGCCGCTGCAGGCCCAGCCGGCGCCCGCGCAGTCGTCGCCAACGGCAGCGCCGGCCGCAGCCAGCTTTCCGCAGCGGCCGCTGACCCTGGTGGTGCCGTTTCCCCCTGGTGGTGGCACGGACACCACGGCACGGCTGCTGGCCAAGCGGCTGTCGGACAACCTCGGCCAGCAGGTGCTGATCGACAACAAGCCCGGTGGTGGCGGGGTGGCCGGTGCGGTGGCGGTACGCAATGCCCCGGCCGATGGCCACACATTGTTCATCGGGCATGTCGGCACGCATGCCATCGACATTCATCTGCACAGCAAACTGGGCTTTGACCCGGTGGCCGACTTCACCCCGATCAGCAGCTTCATGTCGTTTCTCAGCTTGCTGGTGGTGCCGGCCAATAGCCCGGCACGCAACTTTGCCGAGCTGGTGGCGCTGGCCAAAAGCAAGCCTGGTGGTCTGAGCTTTGCCTCGCAGGGCCATGGCACGGCCGGTCATTTTCTGGGCGAGATGATGAAAACCGCTACCGGTGCGCCGATGGTGCATATCCCGATGAAGGGGGGTGCGCCGGCGGTGGCCGAGACCGTGGCCGGGCGCACCGATCTGCTGTTCTCGTCCTACATCTCTTCCGGTGCCTTCTTGCGTGAGGGCAATCTGCGGGCCCTGGCCTATGCCGCGCCCAAGCGCGCCCCGGCCTTGCCCGAGGTGCCGACCCTGGTCGAGCTGGGCGTGCGCGGGGTGGAGTTCGATCAATGGTTCGCGGTGTTCGCGCCGGCCCGTCTGCCCGAGGCGCTGACACGGCGGCTGAACGAGGAAGTGATCAAGGCCGTGCGCCATCCGGAATTGATGGCGGCGATCGACCGGCTGGGCGCCGAAGTCATCACCTCCAGCCCGGAAGGCCTGGCGCGGCTGATCGCCCAGGACACCGTACGCTACGGCGAGATCGTGCGGCGCATCGGCGCCAAGCTGGACTAGCCGTTGCGCGGGACCTCAGCTGCCAATCTCAGGTCTTGCGCTTGGCCTGCTGCTTCCACAGATTCCACGGCCGCTCCATCGCATTCTGGTTGCCGGCGGTGGTCAGGCGGCCTTCGGCGTCGCTCAGGAAATTGATCGGCCCGCCCAGAGACTCGGCCTGCAGCTGGATGCGGGCGTTGCCATCGGTGTAGATGGCGCGGAAGGTGGCCTCGGCGATGGAGTTGCCCACCGCCACAAAGCCGTGACCGCGCATCAGCGCGCAGGCGCAGCGCCCCAGCGTGTCGGCCAGGGCGCGGCCCAGATAGCGGTTGGACACCAGCATGTCGGTGTCGCCGCCCTTGTCGCGGATGTCCCACACCGGTGCGCCGCTGTGCAGGAACGAACCCATGTGATAGACCGGGCGCAGAGCCGCGCCGGTGATGCCGAAGGGGATCACCGACATGGCATGGCTGTGCACGATGGCCATCACTTCCGGCCGGGTGCGGTAGATCTCGCCATGGATGTAGCGCTCGACAAAGGGCTTGCGGGTATCGCCGCCGACGGCTTCGGAGTCGCTGTCGAACTCCATCATGTCGGCCGGTGTGGCCAGCTCCGGTGCCAGCGAGCGGGTCATGACGAAGTGATCGGGATTGCGGTCGCTGCGGGCACTCACATGACCAAAGGCATCCAGCACCTGATGCCGCGCCAGCACGCGGCTGGCGATCGCCACATCCTCGAGCAGGCTGGCACTGACCCGGGGTTTGTGCAGCTTGGGCTTGGCGGCCTTGCCGGATCGGGTGCTCTTGCTGACCCTGCCGACCTTGCTGGTCTTGATCGCGCGCGTCGTGGCGCTTTTTGCTTTGGTCGCTGCCATGGTGCTCTCCCGATTTATTTTTTCTTGCGCACTTCCAGTTTCCACAGCTCCCAGGGCCGGTCCATGGTCTTGCGGATGGTGTCGGTGGCGATGCGTCCTTCCTCGTCTTCGAGGAAGTTGATCGCCCCGCCCAGGCTGTGCGCCTGCAGCTGCACCTGGGCATTGACGTCGGTGTAGATGGCGCGATAGACCGCCTCGGTGATGGAGTCACCGACGGTGGAATAGCCATGGCCGCGCATCAGCACGCAGCTGCATGCGCCCAGACTGCCGGCCAGCGATTTGCCCAGATAGTTGCTGGTGATCAGCATGTCGGTCATGCCGCCGGGTTCGCGGATCTCGAAAATCGGCACACCGCCATGCAGGAAGGCGCCCATGTGAAACACCGGCCGCAACTTGGCACTGCTGATGCCAAACGGAATCACCGATACCGCATGGCTGTGCACGATGGCCATCACATCCGGCCGGGCGCGATAGATCTGGCCGTGGATGAAGCGCTCCAGAAACGGCTTGCGGGTATCGCCGCCGATGGCGTTCGACTCCAGGTCGAACTCCATCACATCGCCGATCTCGGCAATGGCCGGCGAGCGCGAACGGGTCATCACGAAGCGCTCCGGATTGCGATCACTGCGTGCGCTCAGATGGCCATAGGCATCCAGCACCTTGTGTCCGGCCAGGATGTGCAGACCATCGATCAGATCTTCCAGCAAGGCCTTGCTGACATCCGGCTTGTGGATGCGCTGGGTCGGTGTTCTGCCGGCAGCGCGGGCAGTCGTGGCCGGGCGCGTCGGCTTGCTGGCGGATCTGCCGACGCTGACCTTCTTCGCCGGAGCTTTTTTCTTGGCGGCCGGCATGCGGGTCAGCCGACGTGCTTTTGCAGGAAGGCGATGGTGCGCTCGCGTGCCGTCTTGGCGGCAGCCTCGTCCCAGGAACCACGCTCGTTGCAGTTGAAGCCATGACCGGCGGCATAGACATACGAGATGCATTCCGGATGTGCCGCCTCGATCTTGCGCACCGCGTCCATCGGAATCGAGTGATCGGTTTCGCCCCAGTGGAACATCACCGGCACTTTGGGTTGTTGCTCTGCCATGCCGGGAATGCCGCCACCGTAGTAGGGCACGGCACAGGCGATGCCATCGGCGTTGCAGGCGGCGTTCCAGGACACCGTGCCGCCCCAGCAGTAACCGGTGATGCCGACCTTGCCGGCATGCTTGACATGGGCGATGGTCACGGCGACATCGGCCATGGTGTTCTTCCACTCCAGCTTTTGCATCGCGGCGCGACCGGCCTCGATGTCAGCCTGGGTGTAGCCCACTTCGAAGCCCTTGTGGCCGCGATCGAACAGTGCCGGTGCGATCGCCAGATAACCATCGGCAGCGTAGCCATCGGTGACGGCCTTGATGTGCTGGTTCACGCCAAAGATTTCCTGGATCACCAGCAGCGCACCGCGCGGCTTGCCAGCCGGCTCGGCAACGTAAGCGCCGAATTTGAAACCATCACCGGAAACGAGTTCGATCATCTTGCCCATGCTTTGTTCTCCTGATGCAGAAAGTGAATTGAAAATAGGGTGAAAAACGAAGTCAGTACGAAGTCAATGCGAGGTCAGCGTGATGGTCCGAGCAACCCAACCATCAGCGCGCGCCGGTCCTCATTCCGGTTTGATGCCGGCGTCGCGCGCGATACGGGCGTACAGCTGCAGGTCGGCTTTCATCACCTCCATGTATCGCTCGGGAGTGGTGGCGATCACCTCCAGGCCGATCGGGTTGAGTTTCTCTTTCTGGATTGCCGGGTCGCGCAGGATGCGGTTGATCTCGCCATTGAGCCGCATCACGATGTCGCGCGGCGTGCCGGCCGGTGCCAGGAAGCCGATCCACACGTCGATGGCCAGACCGGGCGCCGGCAGCGCTTCGGCGATGGTCGGAATCTCCGGCAGCACCGACATGCGGGTCGAGCCGGCGGCGGCGAGGGCGCGCAGCTTGCCCGAGCGGATATGCGGCAGCAGCGAATTGATGGCGCCGACGGTGAGGTCGATTTCATTGGCCAGCAATGCCGGCACGATGCCGGCCGCGCCCTTGTACGGCACATGCACATAGTTGCCGCCGGCAATGGTCTTGAGCAGCTCCACGGTCAGCTGGTGCGGCGTGCCAGGCCCGGCGGTGCCATAGGTGAGACCCTTGGCGCGGCTCTTGGCCAGCTGCACGATGTCGCGCACGTTGTTGGCCGGGGTGGCGGCATTCACCGTCAGCATGAAGGGCACGGTGACGGCCAGTGTCACCGGCTCGAAATCCTTGATCGGGTCGTAAGGCAGTCTGGCAAAAAAGCTCGGATTCACCACATGGGTGTTGGACGACACCAGCAGGGTGTAGCCGTCGGCCGGCTGCTTGGCGACATATTCGGTGCCCACGTTGCCGCCCGCGCCGGGGCGGTTCTCCACCAGCACCGGCTGACCGACTGCCGTCTGCAGCCGCTCGGCCACCACCCGTCCCAGCACATCGTTGGAGCCACCCGGGGTGAGCGGCACGATCAGCCGGACGGGCCGCTGCGGCCAGTTGCTTTGTGCCGCGCTTTGTGCCGCGGCTTGCTGGACAAAAAACAACGGGATCAACAACAACGAGCCCAGCCGCGCCACCGTCAAAAGCCGATGCCGCGCACTGCGGGTCATGTTTCCCATGGTGCCTCCTCCTTGGGTTGTACCCCTGCGAAATACCGTTGCGCCTTGCGGCGTCCTGCCCGGTCTTGTGCAGCCCCGGACAGGACGCGCTAAGCTCTTGATTTAAAACACTTTTTTGACGAAGCGCTCAGCGCTTGTGGGCGGCCGCCGGTGTGCCGCCGCTCATGTTGGCGTCATAGCCGGGCGCAACGCGCATGTCGATCACGCACACCTTGCCGGCTTGCACTGCCGCCAACCCCTGCTGCACCGCCGGCAGGATGTCGGCCACCTTCTCCACCGGGCCGATGCCGAGTGCGCCCTGGGCGCGCCCGATGGCAGCGATGTCGATGTCCGGCTCGCTGATGCGCTGACCGATCCAGCGGTTCTGCACCGGACGGTCACGCTCGATCGCCACCCGCTCCTGATGCAGTTCGTCGTTGAAGAACGAGCGGTTGTTGCAGACGATGAACAGGCACGGGATGTTGTAGTGGCAGGCGGTCCACAAGGCGGTATTGCCCATCATGAAGTCGCCATCGCCCAGCACCGCCACCGGAATGCGGCCGCTGCCCTTGAGCGCCAGGGCCGAGCCCACGGCATTGCCCGGGCCGGAGCCGACCCCGCCGCCGCCGTCGGTGCCCAGATAGTCGAGCGGATGACGGAAGGTGGAGTAGGCGCCATTCCAGCCCAGCGGCAGGCGGGTGTAGCAGATCGACAGGCCCTTGGTAGCCTTGTCCAGCGCATCGGCCACGCCACGCAGCGACACCACGTCGGTCGGGCAGGGCGGCAGCACCGCCGGTGCGGTCGGCGCCGGCTTGGCGGCACGCGGCTTCACCGCAGCAATCAGGTCGGGCAGGGCGGCATCCGGCTCGCACATCATGTAGACGTCGGCCGGCGGCAGCCCCTGATAGTCCATGCTCCAGCCGCGATGGCTGTGCTGATCGACCGAGATCTGGATGACTTTGGCGCTGACCGGCTTGCCGGCAAAGGCCTGCTTGAAGGTGCCGCCCAGATCGAGCCAGTCGAAGGACACGATGACATCGGCGTCGGCCAGCAGCTGCAGCGATTCCGGTGACAGGAACATTCCCGGCGGCGCGCCATGCAGGGCATGGTCGGTGGGGAAGGAGGCCGACATCTTCAGGTTGGTCAGCACCCGGGCATTGAGTTTTTCTGCCAGCTCGATACGCTGCGCCCAGGCCTTCTCCGAGCGCGAGACGCGGCCGTAGAGGATGACCGGGTTCCTGGCATTGGACAGCAGTTCGGCTGCTTGCTTCACCAGCTCGGGGGCCGGACGCACCGGCGCCGGTGCCTGATAGCGCTTGGCATCCAGCAGCGGCGGCATCGGGCCGATTTTTTGTTCCTGCATGCCGGCATCGAGCACGACATAGGTCGGGCCGCAGGGCGCGGTCTGAGCGATCTGCGAGGCGCGCATGACTGCTTCCATGGCGGCAGTGGCCGAACCGGGCTGGTTGTCCCACTTGGTGTAGTCGCGGATCATCGCGCCCATGTCGGCGGTGGTGTGGATCCAGTCGATCCAGGGCCGGCGCTTGGAGGCATCCCAGGGCCCGGTGGCACCGAACATCAGGATCGGTGCGCGATCGCACCAGGCATTGAAGATGGCCATGGTGGCATGCATCACGCCGACGTTGGAGTGCAGCGCGGCGGCCATCATCTTGTCGCTGGCCTTGTAGTAGCCGTGGGCGATGGCCACGGCGCTCTCGTCATGCACGCACAGCAGCATCTGCGGCGTTCGGTTGCCGAGAAAGTTCACCACGCTGTCGTGAAAGCCGCGATAGCTGGCGCCCGGGTTGAGCGCAATGAAGGGGATGTCCAGCGTTGCCAGCTGAGCTGCCACGGCGTCCGAACCCCACACTTCCATCGTGCTGTTTTTCGAGGCCGGCTGGCCGTCGGGGGTGTCGTGCACGATGTCGGGAATGGATGGGTGTTTCGCGTTCATGAGTCCTGCCTCCGGTATCTGGTTTAAAGCCGGCGGCAGTGTATCAGCCCGGGCTGGAGGATCAGGACCGGAGGATCAGCCCCGTTGCCGGTCCCGGCCGATGACACGATCGATCACTGCCTGCGCATCAGCCGGGGCGGCGTTGCCACGCCAGGCGATATGGTGGTCCGGACGAATCAGCAGCAGCAACCCGCCGTACAGCGCATGGGCCTCCTCGCCCGGCACGTCCAGCAGGCTCAGCGGCACGCCGCGCCGCGTTGCGGCAGCCTGCAGCGCGGCGGTGTCGGTGCTGCAGTCGCCCAGCCGCAGCAGGGTGAAGTCGCGCCCGAAGCGATCATGGATGGACAGGTCCTCGCCCAGCCAGCAGTGCGGTGCGCGCGCCCCCGGTGTGCCATGCGGCAGGTAGCGATCCCAGCGATCGGCCGGCGCGGCCGTGCCGTCATCACACACCACGCTGGACTGGCCATAGAACACGCCCAGATGGATGCCGGGAATGTCGAATTCGGTATTGCAGTGCTGCGCCAGTTGCGCCCCGAGTGCGCTGCGGGCGGTGTTGCCCTCGGCGCTGTCCTGCTCCAGCGCATCCACCACCGGCACGCGGCCGATGGAGTCGGCCATGGCGCGGGCGAAGGCGGTGTTGCGATGGCCAATCGGCTTGCGCTCGGCCTCGAAGCTGGCCAGCAGGGCGCGTCCGCCCCAGCCCTGGCAGCAGGCGGCCAGTTTCCAGCCCAGGTTGGCCGCGTCATCCACGGCGGTGTTGTAGCCCTGGCCGCCGGTGGGAGTGAACAGATGGGCGGCATCACCCAGGATGAACACCCGCTGACGATCGTCGCCATAGCGTTCGGCCACCAGCGCAAAGCCGGCGGTCCATTCCGCCGTGCCGATCAGCTCGACCGGAAATTCGCGCCCGGTGGCACGCATCAGCGCCTGCACGCCGATGCGGTCGGAGGCGCGGGTGCCGCCGCTCTCGCCCTGTGGCAGCTGGGTATGAAAGACATAGCGATCGATGCCGTCGATGGCGCAGATCAGGCCGCGGTCGGCGCGATTGATGGCCCAGTACTGCCAGGCCGGGCCGCCGCAGCAGACCTCGCGCCAGGCCTGGCTGCGGTAGTACACCGCCAGCATCTTGCCGCCCATGAATTCGCGTTGCTCGCCGGCATGGCCTTCGTAGCGGATGCCCAGGCCCTCGCGCACCAGCGAGCGCGGGCCATCGGCGCCCACCAGATAGGCAGCGTGGATGGTTTGCTGCGCGCCTGTGGCAAGGACTTCCACTACCGCCTCGACACCGTCATCGTTCACCACATAGCGCAGCAACTTGCAGCCAAAGCGCAGCTGCACCGAGGGCCAGCGCTCGGCCTGGCGCCGCAGCACCCCCTCGATATACATCTGCTGGGTGCGATGCAGCGGCTCGGGTGTTGGCCAGCGCTGGTTCGGTTGCTGGCGGCTGCGTTCGGCCTCGCGCCGCGACGGCCAGCGCACGCGTGCCAGCTCCTGCGTGGCGTAGCGGGTGAAGTAGGCAATGTCCTGCGGATGGTCCTCGGTCAGGCCCAGGGCGCGGATCTCCGGAGCGAAGCCCAGCCGGCGGTAATGCTCCATGCTGCGCGAGGTGGTGGCATTGGCCTTGGGGAAGGTGGGCGAGCCGGGGTCGTCTTCCAGCACGATGCAGGGCACACCACGCCGTCCCAGTTCGATGGCGACAAACAGGCCGGCCACGCCGCCGCCTGCAATGAGCACTGAGGTTGTCTGGGAAGTCATGGTGTGGTGAGCAATATCGTGTCAATGAGAAGGCGCGCTGTGACTGCATCGTTGTTGCGCGGCGGCAGATCATAAGCCGCCCCTCTGCCGTTAGAATCGTCCGCGAGGAGAGGGCATGCAATTCATTCACTATGGTTGGTATCGCGTTGCGGCGTTGATGTCGTGCTGTGCGCTGCTGCCTTGCGCCCCGACGGCGCTGGCCGAGGAGCCAGCCCCCGGCGCGGATGCGGTGGTGGTGTCGGCCACCCGGCG
>JACCED012210053.1_pt1 | contig 19145 bp, 19 predicted proteins | sample 7455021 | NCBI WGS metagenome assembly JACCED01 (sample SAMN15323456, study PRJNA562643) | freshwater metagenome | isolation source: river surface water | place: USA:Blue River Watershed | collected 2017-08-19 | reverse complement strand
TTTCAAAGAAGAGATTAAAAACATTGGTGCCTCTTAACAAAGGCACTTTTTTAACTTCTCTGTCTGAGTCATTGACTGCTACAAACTGTTTGGCAGTATCTAGGATATGCAGAATATGCTCTTTAGACAAACCTTCTAAAGTCAATAAATGGGTGAGTTCACCTTGGTCATTGAGCTGAAGTTGGCTTGGAGTTTTGGTCATCTTGGATTGGTATTTTAATCTGATTTAAAGTGTTTTTGAGGCTTTGCTTTTAATTTGTTTTATCAATCTTCCTTAAACAAACATACTCAATTAATTTAGCTGACCTAACTTTGCTTAGTTTCAGTTGTAAATCCAAAACGCCCATCGTCGGCCTGCTCTAAGACCAAAATCTGATCATCAGCCACCTTCACTTTAGCTCCTTTGAAAGTCGCATCAACTGGTAATTGTCTTCTGTGGCGATCAGCTAAAACGGCTAAATCAACTTTTGCTGGACGACCATAGTCAAACAACTCATTCAAAGCAGCGCGAACTGTTCTACCTGTATCCAAGACATCATCGACTAAGATGATGTGAGCACCCTCTACATCAAAAGGAAGTTTGGTAGACATGCCCTCTGAACTGTTTAGGGCCTTAATACCCTTTTCTGAATAGTCATCACGATGGAATGAAACATTAATAACACCATGGCTTGGCAACTGAAGATCTTTGGCCAAACGCTCAGCAATCCAAGCACCGCCGCTGGCAAGACCTGCTACAAAGAAAGCCTTTTCAGGGTATCTTTTTTCTAGCTGCGCCCTTAGCTCTTGGTAGAGATCTTCAGCCAACGGGAGTGAATCTTGGTTTGTCATGGTCAATCCGTTCAATACATTCAATCGATTGATAGGCAGATATTACTAATTACAGTGATGCTAACACTTCATCCGTAAATGTTTATAAGAATTCATAAATTTAATTAACAATCAAAAAAACCACTTTTATATTAAGGCATAACAAACGCATAATCGCTTTACAAGTCATACCTGAAAATTACAGGGATTAACAATCATGGAGAAATTTCAATATCAGTGATCACTACATTGTTACCTCGACTAGGAGTTCCAATGTTTGTGGTGAATCGCATCAAAGTAGGACTGACATCACATATATCAGTAAAACCTACTGTTGGCGTACCCCCACAAGAGTAACCCAATTGATATCCAGTCATCCTTGAATCTCCTGCAACCGCGCAACAAGTGTTTTTATCCCAAGCGTTACGATAATTTCTCCAAAAATAATGTGCAGTCAATTGCACCCTCAAATTTGAGGCGCCAGAGGCGCATGGGAAAGCCTGCGTTTCACCATTAGGGCCCGTGTTCAATGCGACAATTGCTTTCGTTTCACATTCCATTAAAAGCCTTCTAGTTTCATTGACTGCAAGATTATGATTCGCTCGAGCAATAGATACCTTTGATGACCCTATGTAATCTTTATACATTGGCACACCAATTGCTGATAAGGCACCAATAAGTCCGATCACAATTAAAAGCTCTAACAATGTAAAACCTTTGTGGAAGATTGCCTGCATATCTAATCGTCTAAAAATTATGATTAATTAATGAGCTAATGAAAAAATCTTGCAACCAAATAGCTAAAATGCCAGAGAATTTTAAGCATTAAACCCAGGGCGATCAATTGAATCAAACCAGCTATCCACTGATCATAAGATAACAAATGCCAGCGCGATAAGATTTCAGTCCAATCATGCATCCCCCCCCCCACCAAAGGGAGAACTTGACTTCTGGCATCTCCAAGGTAGCGTGCAATATTGAGTAAATTTTGCGCAATCCAAATCATGACCCAATGAGACGCTAATTGATTACCCTGCTTTCTGAAGATTGTAAAAATATAAATGGGAATTGCCAACTGAAGGACAGTTCCTCCGTATACATTCAAACGATCACTAAGAATGCCAATAAATACATGCCCCGCTTCATGAAAGGCTAAATTAGCACTATCTAGAATGGGAAACCATCGATCTTCTGTAAAGAAATGAAAATAAATAGTCAGGCAAATAAAAACAATCAAGCCCCAAAAGTGCCATTTCATATTACTGTCGGCACGCTCATTCATTTATTAAATGATCCTGGAATATATAAAGCATGTTGTTGCCCCAAGGACCATTCCTGGTCCAAAAGGATAATGCTGGCTCCATGAGACCCCGTTAGCACGCTTAATTCTTGACGCCAAAAAAATCCCTAACATGGTGTAGACGGCTGACAAAAATAAACAATAGGGTAAATATTCAATATCCAACCAAATACACAGAGCAAAACCCAGTAAAGGATCTGCATCACCCAAGGCAACTTTTTTTAGAAAGATGAGATAAATAATTTGCAAGGTCTTGAGCACCAAGTAGGCCAGAATAGCCGTCAGAAGATGCGGTAAAAAGTTAGTCTGCTGATAGAAGAGATACCCGGCACCCAACCAAAATAGAGCGTAGCTCAAGAAATTCGGAATCACCAATTTCTTCAAATCAATCACAGCTATTAAAACCAAAACCGTGGCACTGGCCAAGTACACCAATTGCAAAATCAAATCGGGCTCAAAAAAGTGAAGTGCCAAACCTAAACCGATGAACAAAAGCTCAATACAAAAAAGAGAGACCGGTATCGCCTGATGGCAAGACTTGCATTTACCCCTTAAGAACAAATAAGAGAAAAAAGGGATGTTTTGATGCCAAGCAATCTGAATATGACAGCTGTCGCAACGAGATCTTCCTAAAAATAAATACGCCCACATCGCACGCTGCAATCTCAAAAAACTAAATTGGGAAGGGCTTGATTCTTTTAAAAGAACATCCACAATTCGCAGGCCCCTGCCGAGTAAAACGCCCACAAAAGATCCCCAAAAAAAAGATAGCACAATAATCATCAGCAAAGCCCCTTGGTTTGGTATGCGGGATCAGATTCAAATGGTATTTTAATAATCAAGCCTGGTTGTATGTTCATTTTTTTTACGGCTTGCTGCTGATCAGAGCGACGCAGCTTGAACTGATGAATGATTTTTTGATGAGTGTCGCCGGCCTTGACAACGTAAACATGGAAGTCTTGTGTATGCGAAGGCAAACAAGCTTTTGATTCTTTTACCTTACTTGTGTTTTTTTGTTGCTCAATACTGGCCCGGAAATACCTAAAAAAGTGCTCTGTCGGCATCAAACGATCGCGGTTACGATTCAACACAGGATTAACAAATTGATAGACCATTTGCTCTTGGGTCAAATCCAATTGACGCGAAATATCTATTTCAAAATAAGTGACATTAGGATAGCGATGCAAAGCATGCTGATAATTCAACTGGTAGATATTGAACCAAAAAGCATACACTCGGTTGATATATTGCTTTGTTTCTAATGGAAGCTGTGGGTGACGCATGAATTCTTTGAGACTTTTTGTTTTTTTTCTTAACTGAATGACATTTTGCTCACCCCAGTTATATGCGGCCAAAATATGAATGGGATGATTGAACATGCCATGCAGATATTGCAAATATTTAACGGCAGCATCTGAGGAAGGGTTGATTTGATAACGCTCATCCTCATAAGGATCAACCCTCAGACCATATCTTCGTGCGGTTGCCGGCATTAATTGCCATACTCCCACAGCCCCAACAGGAGATATCGCGGTGGGCAAATTACCACTTTCAATGATTGGAATGACTGCATAAGCTGTTGGTAATTGAGCCGAGTTCAAACGATTGGCATAAAACTGCAATAAAGGGATTGCCCCTTCAAATCGACGAACATGAGATCCGGATTGCCTTAAATAATCTTGATTGGTCAGAACCTCAAAAAAGTCTGCATTACTGGGAATGCCTGCTTGAAAAATAGTTAAAAATGAATCAGGCTCACGCTGCGCTAAAGCTGGAAAACTCTGAAGAGATAACAATAGAATGATGAGTAAATGTTTCACAAATCATCCCATGGCCTTACCCATGCTAAATATTGGCATGTACATGGCAACCAAAATAAATCCGATTGTGACACCCAAGAATAAGATCATGGCTGGCTCTAACATTTGCGATAAGCGATCAACAGATCCATCAAACTCATCTTCGTAAAAATCAGCAATGGAGCCCAACATATCGTTTAACTTACCAGTCTTCTCACCCACACCCACAAAGGCTTTGAAGGTTTCCGGGAAACGAGGGTCATCTTTCATAATGGACTCAAGGGTATTACCCGAATAAACCTTGCGCTTGATATTTTCAATACCCTCTTTGATGTACTCATTATTGATAGACTGGCGCGCAATTTCTAAGGCCTCGATCAGGCCAACACCCGCACTCACAAGATTCGCCAAAACACTGGCCAAACGTGCAATGGCTGAATTACGGATCAAGTCACCAAAAACAGGAAGATCTAAAATCTTTTTATCAAACTTGGTTTTTAACGCCAAGTTTGTCTTAATTTTTTGACGCAAAACTATAAAAAATCCCACCACAATGATCAACAACACCAACGCCATGGGAGATCTAATAAAGTCACTGATGCTCATGACCACAGCTGTTGGGCCAGGCAAAGGCGCACCATTACCACTGTACATTTCAGCAAAAACAGGAACCACAAAGGTCATCATCACCATGATGACGCCCACAGCAACAATTAAGAGAATCATTGGGTAGGTCAATGCACTCTTTAAAGATGAAATGATTTTGATTTTTTTCTCAAGACTGATACAAATTTTTTGCAAGAAACTTTCGAGCGAGCCGCTGGATTCACCAGCCTTGATAAGGTTGATATAAACAGAATCAAAAGTATCTGGGTATTTTTCAAGTGCCTTTGAAATAGGAATACCGGCGTTCACATCATCCACAACCTCTGAGAGCAGCTGACGCATGCCCTTTTCTTCACTCTGGTCTCTTAGCATTTCCAAGGCTGGAACAACCGCCAAACCAGAACCCAACATGGCTGATAGCTTGCGAGTAAATAACAAAAGTTGCTTGCCTTTGATTTTTACTCGTTTTAAATTTTTAGGTGTTTCGACACTGACTTTTGTCTTTTTAACGGTGGATACTGACTCATCTGAATAAATTTCTGTGATGATCACACCTTGTTGCTTGAGAAGGTAAACAGCCTCTTCTTCTGTTAAAGCATCCATCACGCCACTAGCAAAATCTCCGGTCTGTATGCCTTTCCAGAGAAATTTCATGACAACTCCATGGGAACACTGCGCAAGATTTCACCAAAAGAAGTTTGGCCATTGTTCACAAAATCCAAACCACGATCCATCATGGAAATATAGTTTTTCTTCGTAGCAGCTTCAATAATTTCAATCTCACTGGCGCCGGCATTGATCATACTCTTTAAAGTGCCATCAATTTCTAAAACTTCATGAACGGCAAAACGTGAAGCATATCCAGTCATATTGCATGCTTCGCAGCCAACACTTTGCTTAAGCGCAGATTGATCGAGCTTATGAAACAAAGGATGATCAGCGTACTCCTTGATCTTTTCAGGCTTCAAGGCTGAAGAACACTTAGTGCATAACTTACGGACCAAGCGCTGCGCAACCACGCATGTCAGCGCGTTTGAAACCAAGTATTTTGGCAAACCCATATTAATCAAGCGAGTAATAGCACCAACAGCACTATTGGTGTGCAAGGTACTTAAAACCAAATGTCCGGTCAAAGCGGCTTTTGTGGCAATGTCAGCAGTTTCGGCATCGCGAATCTCACCAACCAGAATAATTTCAGGGTCTTGACGCAAGAATGAGCGCAATGCAGCCGCAAAGTTAAGACCAATCTCATCCTTCATTTGAACCTGACTGATACCAGATATGGTGTATTCCACCGGATCTTCAGCGGTCAAAATGTTGACATCATCCTTATTGAGATGATTGATCGCTCCATACAAGGTGGTTGATTTACCACTACCTGTAGGACCGGTCACTAATACCAAGCCTTGTGGTGACTCTATGCAGCGCTTAAAAATCGTTACTTGCTTCTGACTGAAGCCCAATTGATCAATATTGACGGATAAGGAAGATTTATCAAGAATACGCAAAACAGCGCGTTCACCAGTGCCCGTTGGAACAATAGAAATACGCAAGTCCACATCAATTTTTGATTTCGGCGAAACAAAATTAGCGCCGCCATCCTGCGGCAAGCGACGCTCAGCAATATCCAAACCAGCGATGATTTTGATTCTAGAAATCACTGCAGCATAATTTTTTTCAATGAAACTCTGCAATTGTGGAGGCGTGATTAAAACGCCATTTTTTCTAAAACGAATACGGGCTTTGTCACGAAACTTTTCAATATGAATGTCGCTGGCCTTGTCATGCACAGCAGATTCAAAAATAGCATTAACGCCATTGACCACATCCCCTGATAAAACAACCTCAGAAGATTTTTTCTTTAACTTCATAGCCTGTAAGTCTGGTGCTACTGTATCTTCAACCAATTTTGTACCTGCAGATAGTTTGCCTTCGGAAGGCGTTGAAACAGCCGGTGAATTACTTGTACTCATTGGCTTGCTGGAGTTAATAATCTCATGACTTAATTTGCTCTCGAGAACTTTTGCCTGCTTAGCAGCCCAATATCCTGGATTCTCTAAATCTAATAAACCATTTTTAAAATCATTGAAGGGGATAAATACTGCCGGAACTTTTTTTCCCCACATTAAATGCAAATTCTTTAGTGAGTTGAGTGACATGGGGGAGGCAATACCCACCTTTATACCGGAATCACCTGACTGAACTGGCAACAATCCATTTTGCAAACAATACTTTTTCGGAAACTTCTCATCCAAAGTTGGTCTATCAAAGGAAGTTAACCCCTCAACACCATATTTTTTAGACAAGGCTAAGACCAGGCCATTTTCGTCAATCAAGCCATCAGCGCTTAACAAAGAGTATTGCTCATTCCCAGTTTCCTTGCTGAATTTCTTGGTACTCGCAAAACTCTCAGGCGATATCAAACCTAACTCAAGTGCAAGATTGCTCAATTCATAGGAGATTTGACTCAGGACGGCTGAAGTTTCTGAAGCCATATGATTTATAGCGCTGATGGTGCCAAGAAGATATAAAGCTGGCGGCGGTCATTGCCTTGAGCAGTTCCCTTGAACAAATTACCAAAAAATGGAATTCTTCCTAGTATGGGTACCTGGTTGTCCGTCGAAGCAATCGTGGCCGAGTTAATTCCACCAATCATCGCCACACCACCATCTTTGATCAATAACTTTGTTTTAACCTCACGCTTATCAATCGCAGGAGGATTGGTTGTGTAATTTGGAGAATCTTTGTTAACAATGACTTCAATGTAAATATTGCCATCCCCCACGATCGATGGCTTCACATCAAGCTTCAAAGCTGCATCTTTAAATTCATAGGTAATCTGATTGGCACCAGTACCAGCAACTGGGTAGGGTATTTGCACACCATCAGTGATCGAAGCCTGCTCGTTATCAATAATAAAAAGTCTAGGATTGGAGATGATTTTAGTTAAGCCATCCCGCTCCATACCCAACAGCTCTACTTTAATTTGAGTAGTATTACTACTGAATAACATTCCCAAGCCACCCGCTGCAGCGCCCGAGAACGTTGGATTAACAACACTTCCAATTGTGCCTGTTGGCACACCCAAGCCATCGGTTTGAGTTGTCATTCTTCCAGCCACGCCACCAGTCGTAAAAGTTGGCCCGCCATCTACTTGACGAACGTTATTAGCGCCCATACGCACACCAAGCTCTTGGGTGAAATTATCGCGACCCTCTACAATGAAGGCTTCGACTAAAACCTGCTTAGAAGGACGGTCAATGGTTGCAATTGTTTTCTTAATCCAGTCCAAATCTTGCGATGAAGCTTGCACAATCAGTGAATTAGTTCTAACGTCCACCGTAAATAAAGCGCGATTCGAAGTCATTGCCATAGCAGCGCCAGCGCCTGGGGCCCTGGTTTCTAAAGCTGATAACATCTCTCGAAGCATTCTAGCAACCACATCCGCCTTGGTGTAGTAAACCCTGATGATGGATGTATCTTTTTGTACCAAACTATCTCTGGCTCTTTGCTCATCAATGCGTTGAGTTAAAAGTTTTTTCAAGGTGTCGCTTCGTTCAGCCGCGAACTCAACGGAGTGGATTCGAACATTCTTGCCATCTTCAGATATGTAGGACACCAAGCGCTTGGTTGAAAGAACTGTGTCAACAGCATCCGTCCAATTCATATTTCTTAATTGAATCGTCACATCACCAGCAACATCTTGACCAACAATAAAGTTGACACCTGAAATATGACCTACAAGTGCAAAAAAGTCCGTCAAAGATACGCCACTTAAAATGGTTGAAATGGTATTTGGCTTCCATGAATGATGATTAAAAATAGTTGGATCGCTCGTACCTTGCTTGGTAAACAAGTCTCTAATGCGGTCTTTATCTTCTGGAGCTTTTGTAATCTCTGATAAATCTTTTTTCTCAATCGGATTAGAATCCCGCAAATCTCTCACAATGTCACGAACCTGATTAGGGCTCTGCGGCACTGCCTCTTTACTAAGCTGGCGATCAGCCATGCCAGCGCAACCAGAAATTAAAAGGGCGAGGGTGATCAGCCAAAGATATCTCATTGCACTTGCTCCCCTACTTTTACTTTTTTCACTTTACCTGACATTTGAAGCGTCACAATATCAGTCTGTATATCTGTTAACTTCAAATCTTTACCAATTAACTGCCCAACAGAGAACACACCAGTGCTGCCATCATTCAATTGGAATAAACATGCTTTCTTACCTTTTGAAACCATGCAACCCGTTACATAGATTCCCTCACCTCTGACCGGCGCAGGCGATGAGCCCAGGCCACGCCCCAAGTCAACACCACCACCCGCCGATGATTGAGATACCGCTCCGCCAGGAGCGCTTGGATTAGCTGGGATATAAAAAGGATTACGGTCCAAAGCGTTTCCTCCACTTGAACCAGCCGATGGAGAGGTTGATGGTGCTGCAGGAGCTACAGCAACTGGTGCTGGTACCGGAGCTGGAGCTGCCGCTGCGGAGATAGACTTATTACCACTTGGATTTTGCGGAACAAATTGAATACGTCTAATATGACCGCCAGCGATTTGATGATTAGATCCATCTAAATATGCAAAGTCATTGTCAGACTGACCGTTTGAAGCTGAAATTTTAGGTGGCTTCACAAACTGTATACCAATCGACATTTGCAAAATGCCCTTATTTGCATCTGAACTGAATTGCAGCAATTTGAGATCAATCACAGGAGAAAGCTTTAATAACTCAGCCAAAACAAATTGGATAGAGCGAAACGCGCCCTCTGCGTCTATTTGAATAAAGTCTGGTTTATCAGCAGTGCCTGTCGATACCTTCAAAACTGCCATGCCGGCCCGACCGTAGATATCTGAAATACGACTCAGAAGTTCATTAGCCGAATTTGGAGCATTTTTTGTTGTTTCAAATAGAGTTTTGTTATTTGCTTTTAGAGTCGCCAACTGTTGCATCAAGGTAGCATTTTCTGACTCCAGCTGACTCAAAGAGAGCTCTAATTCTGAGACCTCGCCACGCTTGCTTAAGCTATCGAAAACTGAAGAAATCCCCCAAACAATCAAAAGCAAAGCCAAGCCAATGGTGATGAAAAGCTTTTTATCAACCTTATAAAAGACCCGATCAATGGTCGCTTTCAGTGGTGAGGCTTGACTTAAAGAATCGCCAACACCAGCCGATTGACTAGACTTAGGACTGGTCATTTTTTTAAACCAAGCACCAACGTCAATATTATTAAGTTGTTGAATTAAATCTTTCATATCACTTGACCATAAAACTGATTTTGCCTACTTGAAGGCCACGTTGTCCAGCTTGTGCAGATTCAACTTCCACGCTTTCTAACTTGGGGCTTTTTATATCAGGGTTTTGTGACAAACTGGCCACAAATAAACTAAATTGACCTGCATCTCTTGATACCAAAGTAACAGAGGACATCCCCTCTGAACTAACTTTCATTTCTTTTACGAGCATGGTTCTTGGAAGGCCCTGCAAAATCTTCAAAGTTAAGATTCGTTGGTTTTTTGCAGAACGAACATTCACAAAACGATTGATTGCATTATGTTCAGCTTGCAAAGCCTCATTTTGCTGTTTTGCCTGGGCAACACTTTGCTTTAACTGATTCACTCGATCTGTTGTTCCTGAGTAAATATCTGCAATCGTCGCGGTGAGTAATGCAATAAAACCAATGCAAGCGATTGCAACACCATAGCGCTTTAAGTTATCTGAAATAAGGGCTTTACGCTTTTGCTCATCTATCTTCTCTTCGCGGTTTGGCAAAAGGTTGATATTAGAAACAGCGGTAACAAACTTGAAGTAGCCAAATATGTCTAAACGACGTGTCGCTAAACCAACAGCTGCTGTGAATGACGATTTATTCTTTTCTGACTGAACTCGATCTTTCAAATTTTCTGGAATCAATAGATCTTCAAATGGGTTGGCCATTTTCAAAGCAAAGTCTGGCATTGCCTGCTTCAAACCATCCATCAAGGTTTGAGCATTTGTTAATGTACTGACAAAATTAACATACTCGATACTACTGCGACCACTTTGACCAATGAACGATTGCATGGAAGCTCTGATTTGATCAGATAGACGCTGAAACACCAAATTCATTTGGTCAAAATCACCAGCTTTCAAAGCGCTCACGTCAGTATCAGACACGTAAATATCGTAGATGTATGGCATACCAGAATCAATGTAGATGATGTAATTTTCATCTCCACTGATTTCCAAGAAAACGCTCAATGTATTAGGAGTTTTCTCATCCTTAACACGCAAGATATTTCTGAGAGCAAAACATCTGACGTCCACCACCAATGCATCTAAACCAGCACGTGCCAGGATATCTACTGTTTTATCAATTTCTGCTTTTTTAGAAGCGACAAACAAAACTGACATTTGATTTTTTGTTTCATCTTTAGCAAGGACTTGCCAGAAAATTGAATAGTGACTCAACTCCTCTGGTAATTGGATGCTATTGGCCCAAAGAGTTCCGTTATCAACTGCACGCTTGAGCTCTTCCTCTTTTAGAATTGGAATGTTGATAACTTTAACAATTGCAGAGGTGATGGGTAATGAGACTGCGACCTTATCGGTATTAAAACCATTTTCCCGGTGCATTTGAGATAAGATTTTTACCAACTCTATTTCATGAGCAGTTTCATCAACAATTGTCGAATCAATAGCTCTTGAAGCCATATTGACGAGCACCCAACCAGAACCTCTCTGGTCCAATTGACTGAATCTCACATAGTGATGAGATAAATCAACCCCAATGACAGGAATTTGCTGTCCAGTTGGTTTTTTAAATAGGGATTTAGCTTGTCCTAACAAGCTAGAAATGTCTCGCATAGATATGTTTCTTTTAGTTTTATTAACGCACTCGTTGTTTGTTATAAATATTAACAGAACCCGACCCACTTGAGTCGAAAGTTCCCTTGCCAATAATCAAATTATCAGTTTTTCTGAAGTTACCCAACTGCCTTGTTCCAGCGTTCCCAGAAATACCAATAACTAGGGTTTCCCCTAATACCGTGACACCGCCAATCATTGAGTTCGCAAAAACTTGTGATTGCTTATCAAAACCACAAGCTGTATCTCTTAATACAACCGCAGAATTGCCAATCGAGCACTGGCCATCTCTCCGAGGCACATAAATCGGAACAACGGTAGAACCGCCATACTGTAAGACTTTAGAAGCCACCTTACCATTTCTTAATGAGTAAGAAGTGTTGGACTCATCGCGGGCAGTTAAGGAATTAATATCTAAAGCCCAGCCTTTTCCACCAGTCGGCATAGGGCACGCTGTCGAGCTATTTGGTAAAGCAACCAAATTAGATATATTGAAAGCGCTTCCCGACATAATCGCCGCTTCCGAATCCTGCAATGAATAAACTTGATTAGCAATAACATCTCTCCAACTCAAGTTGGTCATGTCACCAGTACCAAAAGTAATATTCAAATCTCCATCCACTTTTCGGTGTGTCAGTGTTGAAATAGAAATTGGAGCGGTAATCATTCGATCATTCAATTGAGTGACCGCATTACCCGCGAAGTTAGTCAATTCAGATGCACCCATAACATAACCAGCAGATGCTCCGGTCAAATCAACACTTTGTAAAGCGCCTGAATAGTTAGGCATGAACAACTCAAAACCATACCGACCTTTGGTACGAGAAGTTTGGCCGCCTTCGATTAATTCAAAGTCATTAATCAGTTGGTTATAAGGAATTAAACAATTTGGGCATCCGCTATAAAAGTTAGGGGGGTTATGAGCAGCCAGAGATCTCACAATTGAACCTGGCTTCCTGTTAATAGTCCCAGCAGGATCAAGACTAGGGCCGCCAAGATTAATCACATATCCCACATTACCTGTTTGCGGTTTCAATATAGATGTGCCAGAAGAAACCAAGTTGCTAGGATTGGCATATCCTCCGCCAATCACCAGGACAGATTCGTAAGAGTTATTGACATTTTTACCAAAACTAAAAATAGGTGTAGATCTTGAATAACCTAATTCTGCAAACTGCCTAAAGAATGGGTCTGATGCACTTGGAAAACTAAGATTTCCATTGGCATCCCAATAACGGATTTGGGAGGCATTACCAGTCATATAATTTTCAACTGAAAAAACATGAGTTGGCACCAAAGTATTGGTGACATCCATGACAGTTAAAGCACGAGCCCCTTGACCATAACTAAATGCCACATATGTGCGCCACTGACCATTCACAAAAACATCTCGTGCTGTGATGCTGCCGTCAATCATGAAGCGTGCTTGGCTGCGAGTGGATCCCGACATCTGAATTAACTTATCCAAAATTGGTGGCGGTATAAAACCCCAAATCTCTCGCCCACCACTTGAAGAACTAACACTTGGATCAAAAGCATGCAGCACCCCGGTATTCGATGCTGCCAAGAGAATGGGTTGTCGGCCAGACCAAGTATTCACATATTGAGTAAATGCGCCCGGTGCAATTTGCTCAAAATAACCAATCACTCCGACCTTATCAGGATCATCTTTATTGCGATCTTGTGGAGGACCCACGTAAATTGGTTTTGAATTATAAACATCGCCTAACATCCAACGACGATCGGCAGGTAATTCAGACTCCTCATTGTAGATGTCATAGCCCTGGACAAAACGTATCAACTGTCTAGCTACAGCATCATTAGCAGAGGATGTCCATGCGGGGCTCAATAGCCTTCGAAGGGAGCTAACGTTAGCCTCAGTAAAATTACGATATGTACCACCCGCAACCAGGCCGCCACCAACCGTCCATAAATTTCGTGTTGAAGGTTCTATGGCTAATAATTTTTGACCTGCTTCCCAAACCAAGCTAGCGCTCGATCCAGAAACATCTAAACGATAGGCCTTCAGTAAGCCCTTCCATTGACCCTCTCGACGATATTCAAAGGTTGGTTGATAAATCAGACTACCCTCGGTTAAAGAAGGCATCACCGCGGGTGCAGTTGCAGTGAAGGCATCGGCTAAGAAAGTTGTTAACTTGGCTTGAATATTATTTTGTAAGGTAATTTGATCAGACGCAAATAGTGCATCACCACCTCCACCAGCTGTTGAAACTAATTGATATTGAGCTAAAACACCATCTGTACTTATACCAATAGTGGTAGTGGTCACACCATAATTAGCTCTCAAACTAGTAGCCATAGTTGCTGCATTCTGGGCTCGAGCAATTGAGCCCCAAGCGCCATCACTAATTAACAAAACAAGGGTTCTTTTACAACTTCCAGTAAATAGACTCGGATTACTTGAAATGTAATTAGTAACATTACGCATAGCTGATGTATCCACATTTGTACCGCCAGACGACAAAAGCTCTGAAGCTGCACAACCCGCCATATAACGACTGGTTATGTCTAAGATTCTTTGATTAGAAACTGTTGAAATAGGAACAAGAGCGAAAGGACTTAGAAAATCATCGTTTCTTGAGTTACCGCTATTCCAACGTATCAAACCAAAATCAGCCACATTGCGAAAGTTGTTCACAAGATTATTAATTGTTTGAGCTGCAACCCACATCCGTTGATTTGAATTGCAGCCCGAAGGACCTCCAATGCCCAATCGACCCGTCATACTCCCAGAGGTATCCAATGCGATAATGATGTTAGCTCTCTCAATCGTATTAACGACTCCCTGTGGAGGTAATTTAGCTAACGGTATTGGCTGAGAAAGTATGTGAGGCGCCCAACATACAAGCAATGTACATAATAGTCTTTTAACGTACATTTTCATCTCCTATCACTGATAAATTTCCCCAGGTAATGCCCTCGTGATATGCGCCATCCACAATAAAGATTTGATAACTAAAATTAGAGGTGTTGCGGTAAACATCAAAATAAGTTTCAATTGGAGTACCAGATTGATAAGAAATTCTGCTGTAAATACCCAGCTGAACCTTGGGATCAAACTGATGAATCATGACACCTTCAGAGCTTCTTCCAGAAATATGCATATATTTCAGCTGTCCATTGCTTAATCTTATTTGACCACCCTGTAAGCCTGCAGCCAAACATTCACGAGTAAGCGAAATACTTTGAAGACCACTTGAATCTGGTGGCGAAACATTGGCTCTAACCTTTAGAAATAAATCTTGACCGCGTGGCTCAACCAAACTTCTGACACATTGAATGGCCGTTTGAGCATTGACGATATTGGCTAAAGACCCTAACAAAACCATTGCGCAAATTTTTAAGTGAATATTCATCTCACTGCACTCCCACATAAATTTTGGTCTCTGTTTTTACGGAGCGGCATGATAGAGGAGACGCACCATCACAAGTCAACGCATTAATTTCATAAACTTTTTCAATGCCATCAGTACTAACGTAACTTCTGGTGCGGTTAACCTCTCCTCCAGCAACGGCCCCCTGTATGGCTCTTTGCAAAACAAAACGATAACTGCAGGTGGTAACAGTTGTTTCATATTGTTTTCTTGAGGAAGGCGCAGAAAGGCTGCTAAAAGAAGTGACGCTCATCGGAGACGGCATTGAGAGAGTAACCGTTGAAGTGGTATTGAGTGTATTGGTCAAAGATTTTGCGCGCAAGTCTTTAAGCGCCTCTTGAACGCAATAGTCTGAAACATCCATTTGCATTTGCTCATTTTCAATCTTGAGGGCTGTGGAATAAAGATTTTTTTGCATACCCACCAAGCCTGCTCCGATGATTGCCAAGATCATGATAGCAATCAACACCATCACCGTGGCTGAACCACGATTAATAGTTTTGGTTAGTGCCGATGGTGAATTCATAATCCAACGTCTCATTGTCTGGGGCAAAATCGCGATAGACAGATAAAAAACATTCAAAAGCTCGATTGTTTGCTAATACAGCTCTGTTAGCGCACATAAAATCCTTTACGCCCATCAAGACCACTTGATCAGTCATCCAAGGAGTATTGTTTTTCATTCGCGTCAAAATAACTCTTTTCTCAGTTCTGCCCTTGCGGACATAATTTTCAACTTCATAGAATGCGGTCTCACGATTATTTTTATCAAAATCGTAAACAAATTGCAGGCTGATGACATTGACCCTTGTGCCAACTCCAACTAAAGGACTCATCAAAATAGGATTGCTTGATTTAATGGCCGGTAAGGTTGAATCTAATGGGCTATAGCCTGCATGGGAAGCATAATAAGAAAGCCTCTCAACAAAAGATCGTATTTGCAATTGAACACGAATATCCTGACTTAAGTCTGAGGCAGTAGAAGAATAAGTTTTACTGAACAAAACAAATGCAGCCATCACAATAGAGGTGATTGCCAGAGATAACATCAACTCAATCAAAGATAAACCGGAAGATATTCTTCGATTATTTAACATGCAACAACACTTTTTCAAAAAGAATGACCCCAGTCGTTGGGTGCACAAATGTCAGTCGAGTCTCAAGGTATTTAACACTCTGCTGTGTCGTCACAGCATTGGCCAATAAGATTCTTAATTGTTGAGTGGCTTGCGGCCGGAGAGGGTTTGAAATAAGTTTTGTCTTGCATAAATCATTTTTCAAGCGATCTCTGAACAGAAGGCCATTATTAGCTGGGCATGCCGCCCCAGTGGTTACTATAATGTCTCCAGCGCTAATTGTTTGAATATCCGCAGATGTCATTTCCATCAAAGCTAAATCTAAGTTTGTTGAGAAACTCATAGCTGCCAAATAGATATTGTGTCGATCATCCAAAGAGTATTTGCCGCTAGACACAACCTTCATGACTTGAAAAGCTGCCGCTGTAGCAATACCAATCAGCGCAACAGAAACCACTGCCTCCAAAATCGTGAAGGCACTTTTGATTCGCAAACTCACTGATTTAGATTTCATTGTCGACAGGCACAGCACCAACTAAGCCTATCCGAATACTCTGCGGATAGGCTGCGGCAGATAAATCAATGATCGAGGCGTACTTACTTGTTCTAATCTCTAAATTTCTCAAACCACCTACACCACTTGCAGAGAATAAATTACCCTCTGAGCTGATGTAAAAAGTTTGATTACCAGCGCAAAATCCATTCAAAGTCATGCCGCTTTTTGTTTGAAAGATCGTTTGGGTTTCCACAACCAGTGGACTTGAAGCTACCTTTGCTGCGGAACTACTGAAGTCCCAGGATTGATTTGCTAAATGACTATAAGCAATCACCGTTTGCGAATTACAGGTGATTCTGATAGTTCTACCTGACATCCTTGCATCAACACTTAACTGAAGAAACTTATATGACAGTGATTTAGCCTCTGCATTCAATCTTTCAAGACTGATGTCATCTTGCGAGTTCGGAATCAAGGTAGCCGATAAAACAGCCATAACGGCAACCACCACCAACATTTCAAGAAGGGTGACGCCTTTTTTCATGGTTAATGCGTAGCGAGTGCAACACTCTGATCTACCTTGCCCTCTGCCACCAAAGTTTTAACCGAATTCTCCATCAACTGCATACCCTCATTTCTAGCGGTTTGCATGATGTTGGGAATTTGAAAGATTTTATTTTCGCGTATCAAGTTTCGAATCGCTTGATTACAAATCATGATTTCATAAGCACCCACTCGCCCTTGAGTATCTTTGCGTTTAAATAATCGTTGAGTAATCACAGCTTTGAGCGTAGTTGAAAGCTGCGATCTAACCTGCTCTTGTTGATTTGGTGGGAACACATCAATGATTCGGTTGATCGTACTTGGGGCACTATTGGTGTGTAAAGTGCCAAAGACCAAGTGACCTGTTTCAGCAGCAGTTAAAGCCAATTGAATTGTTTCCAAATCCCTTAACTCACCCACCAGAATAACGTCTGGGTCTTCTCTTAAAGATGCCTTCAAAGCATTTAAGAATGATTGTGTGTCCTTACCAACTTCCCTTTGATTCACCACGCAGCGCTTAGCTGGGTGCTTGAACTCGACAGGGTCCTCAATGGTAATAATGTGGCCAGCAGCCGTAGAATTGATGACATCAATGATTGCAGCCAAGGTTGTGCTTTTACCGGAACCCGTTGGACCCGTTACTAAAACTAATCCAGATTCGATGCCAGGTATGGTCCGAACATAAGGAGGCAAATTAAGATCTTCAAAATTAGGGATCTTGGATTCAATCTTTCTTGAAATCAAACCAATTTGATCATCTGCCCAAAATGCATTAACTCGAAATCTCATCCCAGATTTTTCTGCGGCGAAATCCAAGTCTTTATGATCAAGAAAGTGCGCAAAATCTTCAGCCTCTAAAACATCTTTCAAAAACTCTAAAACCATTTCTGATGTGGTCAAGATATCTGTTTTATGAATTTCGCCAAACTCGCGATAAGCTATTGGCTCACCAACGCGCAAATGAATATCAGATAATTTTTTGCTTGAGGCTAAGTCTATAAAGTGATCCCACAAAGTCATAAAAGCCTCCTTGATAAATTGTTTTACTGCACTTCAACGCCCAATTGATTATAAATTTTATCAGTATGGTCGATGGTAAATGTGACAGTTGAATTATTTTTTCTAGCAATTGCACAAAATTGTCGCGCAATGCCTGTCACAGGCTGCGGCGCACAACCAGTCGTTTGAATGGTGTATGTGAAGTACTTTGTGTTTAAGCTTTGATTGTTCAGTAGTGAAGCACTGATTGTTGTATTAACCGAAGTGGCCCCTGGGGGGTTTGGGAAATAAACCCCATTGATCAATTTGAATCTTTCTTGAGCAATTGAAATGGCTCTGAGCGCATTTTTGGCGTCAACTTCAGCCGCAGTGGTCAAGTAATTGCTATAAATTGGAAAACCAACCGCACCTAATATAGAAATAATTGCCAGTACTACTAATAACTCGATGAGAGTTAAACCACCCTTAGAGTGATTTAACCCACATAGTTTTCTTCGATACTCGAACACAACATTTATTCAATTGGAACTGTTACTGTCAACTGATTACCTGTTGCTTCGCCAGTGTTAACAGTGATGGTAATTCCAACAGGAGTATTAGAAGTTGCAATTGTCATACCACCTGCAGCACTTGAACCAGTTGTAATAGCCTGCTCTGAAGGCTTGTACGGGTTCTTGAAGTTTGAGTTAGTGCTTGTAAAGTAGTTTGTAAAATGCGTGGTCAATGTTGAAGCGTTTGCTTGAGAAACTGGGCACGTAGGTGCAGCAGCTTGTCCAGCCAATACTGTTAATGTTCCACCTGTTGAACATTTAGTGATCTCAGCGCTAATGAAGTTCTTAGCATTTGCAAAGTTAGCCTTGGTTGCGTTTACTTTTGCAGTTGCTTGGTAACCGTTGTATGCCGGAATTCCAACGGCAGCCAAAATACCGATAATTGCAATAACTACAAGCAATTCAACTAAAGTGAAACCTGCTTTAACACTTGTTAACATTTTCATTATTCATTACCTCTTTAATAGAAAAATAATATTGCCCTGTCTAATACAACTTTGACTAATAATAAACACTTTTTAGTATTAAATACAATTTTGCTTAATATTACATATATACATATTATTAATTTATAAAGTATTGTCTGAGTATGATCTCGGCCGCCAAGGCATCGTTACCTCCATCAACGGATACAGAGGTATAGCGCTCATCAACCCAAACCACTTCCTTCTGAAATCTACCTTTGAGTTGATTGCCAAAACGTTTGGCTTTTAGCGTCATCTC
>JACCED011316234.1_pt1 | contig 19148 bp, 22 predicted proteins | sample 7455021 | NCBI WGS metagenome assembly JACCED01 (sample SAMN15323456, study PRJNA562643) | freshwater metagenome | isolation source: river surface water | place: USA:Blue River Watershed | collected 2017-08-19 | reverse complement strand
GCTTTCCGCATTGAATTTATCCAGTTGTTCAATGATATCCCTCCTTTCCCCCTTAGCGCTGGGTAATTAAGGAGCCCTCCCTGGGGGGCGCAACCTTTCCCCCCCCCTTCCCCAGCGTAACCCCACGTGACTGCGAAAATTGGTTGTGCATTCTTTTTGTTATTTCTGTTGTTGTTTGTGCACTTGTGTAACATTGTAAGCGATTTCACCTACCTATAACCCAAACCCTTTTTCCCCTTTTTTGTGTCCATTTTTGGTTTAGTTAATTTGTTACACGCGTGTACCACATCTGGCACACCTATTGAAATACAGAAAACACTCAAACACGCACGTTTCACTGCACGCAGCAGAATCACACTCGCAAAACAACCATCACAAAACAAAATCTTCGTGTTTGGATGTTTGTGCAACAAAACCAAATGCATCCGAACGTTGTTGCGCGGAAGCATTTGTTGGTCGCGTGGTTGGATTCGCGCGGGGTTCAATCGGATCAACTATGTGCGCTCGTGTGGCACTTTGCTGCGCCATGTCCGCACTCCAATGCGAGTTTTTCCGCGGACCTGCACATCGTGTACGCAAACAAACCTCGACTTCCACACTACACGTACATGTACGGTGTTGTGGAAGAATGGGACACGTCTCGCGTCACCATGATGTGCATGCACCATATTGCAAATTTTGACAATTCACCCCGCTTCAACACCAATGTGGAATGGTGGGATGTTCACAATGTGGTGTGCATGGATCGCTTATTCGCCATGTGCACTGCATTCAATCAGTCGTTGGAAAGATGGGACATGCGGAATGTTGTCAGCACCAGTTCCATGTTCAACAGATGCTCTGCATTCAACCAGCCATTGAACCGATGGAATGTGTCCTCCGTGGAACATGTGGTGTGCATGTTTTCCGGTTGCACGTCGTTCAATCAGCCACTGGACAACTGGAATGTCTCTAATGTCAAAAGTGCGGGGTACATGTTCAGCAAGTGCAAATCCTTCAATCAATCATTGCGCAATTGGCGATGGAGTGCTTGTTGGGACGATTGCTGGCCTCGCTGGGACCCTTGATTCCCGTTCTTTTTTGTTCTCCCATGTTTTGATGTGATTTAAACACGACGAAAGAAACCACATCAGCAACCTTTTCCTCTACTTTCGTGCCACCAAAAATGTCCTTCTTGCCAAAAGTTGACACCTTGCCAGCGAACCATCCGTACCATCCCGACCGTATGCGCGAAATGATCCAATTTGCCAAATACTGTGGTGAACCGCCAGGTGACCGCGGTCCTTGCAAGTGCGGTGGAACATGCGGTCGGTGCAAGGCGCGACGAGAAGCGCATTTGGAAGCGCAACAAAAATTTGTGGAGGGGGATCCATATTCGTGCAATTGCGGAAAAAGATGCGATCGTTGTCGCGATGGACTGCCAACGTTGCAGTACTGCAAGGAAATGGGCGTGTCACCATTTCCTCCCTACGCGCCACTCTCCGCACCGTCGTCCTCTTCCTCTTCTGCTCCATCCACTTCCTCTGCTTCATCTTCCACCAACCCATCGTTGTGGTCATTTGCATCCTTTGCAACCAGTTCCCCCCATCCATCATCGTCTGCCGCTTCTTCCACGCCTGCGTTCACGGATGCGTCTGCGCACCACCAAAGACCGATGGATCCCAAACACAACCATCCATCCACTTTTCATTCGCATCACAGCACGCTGACGGACCCCGCCATCAACAATCCATCGAGCTACCTCTCTTTTTGCCGACTTTCTGCGCCGTACATGAAAGGGAAAGATGATGAGGATGACGAGGAGGGGGAAATGGTGTCGCGTAAACGATTGGAGAAAGAAAGAGCTGTTGCCGAAAAACGTCTGGCGGATGTGCGCAATCTCTACGCGCGCAGGTTGTTTGCGTTGGAAACAGAACTAAAACGACTGCGCGAGGAGCGCGCGGCAGAGGAAGCCATCTTGTCGGAGGAAATACACGTCGACGAGATATACATCAAGGCGCGCTTCTTCTGCGCGTTGTGGACGTTTGAATCGCGCATCACAGAATGGACCCAACAGTGTTCGTTGGACGTGGTGTTGCAATACTTGCAATCCATGTCGCAGTCCACGGCGGCAAGCGATCGATTTCAGCGCATGGACGATGACGATGACGGAGATGGCTACAACGCCGTAACATCGCGTCAGTTAGCTGTCGCCATGCAAATGTACATGCAACAGTTGCAGACACAACTCCTTTACCCCCCTTCTCCTGCTGGAACCGCAAACAGCGGGGGCGATCCATCCATCTTGCGACATGTGGGCAACGACGACGAGGATGACGCGAGCAAGCGCAGGAAAACGATGTGCGGATTGTATTCCCACATTCAGATGTGCGACAACCTGGTGTTCATGCAGGAATTGACGCAGATGCTGGAACCCTCCGCAACAAATACACCATAATTCAATATATTGGTCATGGCATCGTCCGCACCGCCAACAACCGCTGCAACGGCCGATGTCGTCGAAGAAGTGGGAGGAGGTGGAGAAGGACCGGGAGAAGGACTTGGAGAACAAGGAACTTTCACAATCTCTGCGCAAGTTATCTCATCTACAATAATATCAATCTACAAGTTGCGCTTTACACCCGACCAGGTTATCACCAATCTGTCGCAGTCGCTGCGGCACCGCGGTAAGTGGTCGAGCGTGCCAATGCGTCGTCGATTGTTGTTTCTCGCGTTGAAAGACCTGCCAGATCATCTGATTGATGTGGTGGATCGCTGTGCGCATTTTCCAGGGGTGGTTTCGGATGACAATTATGCGTTGTTGTCCACAGGGTACACAATGTCAAATTTGGCGATCGACGACACTTTCTCTTCGTTTACCATTCTGTCGATCAAAATTGCGTTCGAAATTTTTTCCAAATTTGCAACGACGTTCAAATTGGTGTTTGGGCCTATGGAGGAATGGGATTGTTCGTTGGTGTCCGACGCGGTCAAAGAAAAAGTGGCAGCGACAAAGTTGTTGCACTTTAACACGACGAAGGACCGATTGTCGCGCAACCATCCTGGCATCTCGTCCACCCATGGTTTGTAGCTTGTTGTCGCGGACCCACTTCCTTTCGACATCGCAACCATTGCAACAACCATTGCTATATTGCTTCGTCCCTTTCACCACTCAGCAATCCGACTGGACCATTTCCGTGGAGCATGCACACGTGACATTTTTCCCGAACCGATGGATGCGCTGGAATCCGTGGGCCCTGACCACCAAGGTTTGCGCCGTTCGATAGCGGGAGACAGTGCGGTGCGGCTGTGGGAAGTGGAAAGGTTGGAAGAAGTCAGTGAAAAAGTGATTGGTGAACAGTGGCACACAATTGGTGAACAGGTACATGTTGTGTGTAATGTCGTGTGTAATGTCGTGTAATGTGATTGTGTGATGTTAACAAGTTACATTGAGATGTGTAAAGTTAAGACAGACCCGCCAGGCAAAGTTTGCATTTGTTTGTTTCATCTTTTCCTCGAATCTTCACATTTGGCACCAGCTCCGGCAGGATGTTCCTGCCATTGGTGCGCCCAGTAAACGGCTTCTACTATTTCGTAATTGTGTCTGCACTTTTCAATCGAGATGCGGTGTTCGACGTGGTCGATTTGCACCACGTAGGGAGTTCTGTCACCTATTTTCCACTCGTAGTCTTGACACAGTGCAAACAGTTTCTTGAAGTAGCATCGTGTTGCCGGCGCACGACAGACAACGATGAATAATAATCCTGATGCGCCATGTCACCTTTATTTTCCGCCACTACCTTCGCGGGCCTTATAAACGTTTATAACTCCCGATGTAGCAATCGCTGTGGTGGCCGTGTGGTGTTGTCCTTCCATTTCTTTTTTGTTTGCTTTTCTCCCCGCGCTTACCGGTTTGGTGTCGTCGTAAACTTGTCGTCATGCAAGAAAACGCGGTGGATTCCGCCGACGCGGACATGCTTCCCGACAGTCATCATTTGCGCCAACTCGAAGACCTTGATGCACACAACAATCATGGATGTTTCGACCTGTGTCGCAATGTGCGCGACCGATTGCGCACATCACGGCAGCCTCTGCCTTTGCGCCGAACCCTGCTGTTTCAAGGATTGACGTCGTCGTCGTCGTCGTCGTCGTGCATCAAAAGATCTTTGCCGCCGTTGTCTGAGCAATTGGCCAACATGGTGGACCAGTTTGTTTTTTATCCCGGCGTGGTCAGCGATGCCAACATTCACTTTTTGGTGCGTGTTGTTGTGGTGGGGCAAGCAACAAAGCAATGCATCATTCAACTGTCGCATGGCCGCAAAGGTGCCTACTGCGACCTCCCGGAGTCCATGAAGTCCACCTCGCAGTTCATGGCGCAGCGACAATGCAAACAGGTGAACGCGTATTTTGGTCCGATGGACCAATGGGACACCAGTCTCGTGACCGACATGTGCGATTTGTTCTGCTTTTTGGACGTGGGTATGGGCATCCACGTGCGGAACCTCAACTTGGCGCAATGGGACGTGTCCAATGTGCGCGACTTGAGTTGGGCGTTCGCGATGCAGCGATATGGCTTGCCGTGGGGACTGCAATGTTGGGATGTGTCCAATGTCCGGCACATGGTGGGCACGTTTTTCGGGTCCTGCGCAACACATCGCCAATTTCCCGGGCGTGACGCGAGACACGAGGGGGTGGTAGACTGGATGTTTTTGCGCCAGTGGCAAGTGCACAATGTGGAAGACATGCGCTTCTTGTTCGCCGAATCATCGTTCGATGGCACGTCCATCACTTCCACGTGGGATGTCGGCAAGGTGAAGTCCGCGACGTGCATGTTGTTTTGCGATCCAGTGCGCTTCTTGAACACGGCGGGCCACACGACACTGTTCGCGTTCATGTCCAGCTTGTCGGAGTTCGTGGCACAGCGTCTCGAGGAAACTGCGCAACATTGTTGTGCGAACATTCCCCTGTCCAATCGCATGCGGGACACTGCGCGGTTCATTTCACGCCACTGTGCATCGCGGCAACCGGCAAGAGATATCTTGGGGGTCATCGACTTGTACCACCGCAAACCATATTCCGTGGAATGCCTCCGCCGTTTGTACGCAGAGGTGATCCGCGAGCGCCGCCAACCTGTCCCACCACATGCCCCCACTCCATGTTTCTATTTGATCACATCATAATTTTTCATTTTGAAAGCTATCCCGCCCCCACCCCCCCCCCCACAGTTAGTTTGTCAGTCCGTCAGTTGCTAGTAACAATCATCATGTGTTCTTCTTCGTCTCGCGCTTCTTTGGCGGCGGCGACGGCGGCATTCACGTCGAGCATTCGCACCCGCAGTCAATGCAAACGTCGTTCGGCGCATCATCATCATCGTCGTCGTCATCCATCTTGCGCGACACGGAGGAGACCGAACGGCGACTGTCGGTACCGACACTCGGAACCGCAACAACAAGACAAATCCCCTCGCCGAACGGCAAACAAACCACCGCCACCTGCCCAAAAACCGTACGACATGCCATGCAACCGATTCAAGCAAAGGAGCAACGAAATGCTCTGCGACATCATTTGCACGTGGCTGCCGACCCATCGCCGCCGTGCGCACTCGGACGATCCCATCACGGTATTGTGTCTCGACTCGGAAACCCTGCAAACCACCGCGGCGTTGGAAGCGGCGCAAATCACGGACCGCCGACACATCGTGTTGATTGAGAAAGATCTTCGCGTGCACCAACTGCACAAACGCCACGGCATGATCAGCTTGCACGGGACGTGCGACGAAGTATTGCACACCTGTCCCTTTTTGCAGAACATCGATGTCTTCTATTTGGACATCGATGGCTCGGTGGAATTGGGTCGCCACGCGGTCTTGCACGTGGTGCGCCATGCGCATCTTCGCCGCGAACAGTTTGTGCTCGGCTACACCTTCTGCAAACGCACCGGCGGAGGTGGTGGATCGTTCGCGCGCAAACTGGCCATCTTTCGACAACAACTCACCGTCGCCTTGCGCGAAGCCCGCCTGCGCGTGGTCCACGGGCGCACCCACGAGTACCACAACACGTCCACCACCAACGGATTGCCGCGCCAACAACCCATGCTCACTGAATTTTTATTCATAACAAGGTTGATTGATTGATTTGATTTGATTGATTTGATGTAACACCGTTAAACACACACACACACACACACAAAGGCAAACTATCACCTTCTCGTTGTTCATGTTTCTTGTTTTTTTCTGCTGCATCTTTCTGCGTTTGACTGCGTCTTTCCATTCACGGTTCGCATAATTTTCGATTTGATTCTTCTTCCTCCCTTTTCCGAGGGGGGCATAGAACAAGCCATGTAAACGTTTATAAGGCCCATTGTAGGTCAGTCGATGGATGATTCCAGCAGGGGATGGATGTAAGCAGAGCGCAACACTGCGCAAACAGGAGGAGGAGGATGTATGTAGGTGGGTAAATGCTCGTCAGGTGTTGAACATGTAACTCATTAACGCAAACTTATTTCACATTTTCGTATTTTCGTATTTTCGTATTTTTGCATTTTCGTCATGTCTATCGAGAAAAAACGGCCCTCCGTCGCAAAATGGCGGAGGGTGGCGCAAGATTGGTGGTGGCGCAACAAATCACAAGTTTATTTGGGTGCAGTTATTTGCCCGAGAAATACAAAATCTGATCCAATGTCGCGCCACCCCAACGAATTGCAGCGCCGCCGATTGGTGGAGCATGTCCTTCATTCCCACCAGGTCTGGTTGCCGAAAATGCACGCACTTGTGTGGAACTTTGTGCGACATGAAAACCTCGCGTCACGCTTTTTGCTTCGAGAACGACAAGGTCAAACACCCATTCCGTGTCGTTGCGACATCTATCATTTCGGACCCATCGCCGAAATGGACACCTCTGGTATCACAAACATGGACAACTTTTTGGTGCACCTCCGCGCCGACTTCAACGAAGACTTGCAATATTGGGACGTGAGTGCGGTGACGTCCATGCGGGGACTCTTCGCGGGCAAAGTGCACTTCAATCAACCGCTTGATCGATGGGACATGTCCAACGTCACCTCCACGGAATGCATGTTTCGGGGATGCACACGCTTCAATCAGCCGCTTGCGCAGTGGAATGTGGCCCGCGTCGTCAATGCGTCGATGATGTTCGAAGAGTGCGTGCAGTTCAACCAACCACTGGACGCCTGGAACACCGCCAATTTGCGCAACACCACGCGCATGTTTTTTCACTGCGTGAAGTTTAACCACCCTCTGCACACATGGCACATGGGCAGCGTGACGGACATGAGCAACATGTTCGCCCATTGCGATCAATTTAACCAACCACTGGACGCCTGGAACACCTCCAGCGCCTTCACCATGTCCCACATGTTCGAGAAATGTGTGCAATTCAACCAGCCCCTTTTGCACTGGAACATGTCCAATGTGTGCACCACGAGGTGCATGTTCATGGGGTGCAACCGTTTCAATCAACCACTGCATGCGTGGAACATGTCCATGGTCGTGAACGCATCGCGCATGTTTTCTCTGTGCACGGTGTTCGACAGTTGCGTGAACGGATGGACCTTCGGACCAGGATGCAAATTCGAAGGCATGTTCGCGGGTTGCCGCATCTTCAATCAACCGCTCGACCAATGGAACTTCGAAGGCGCCACCAACATGGAAAGCATGTTCGACGAATGCACGCGCTTCAATCAGCCGCTGGACATGTGGTCCACGGACATGGTGAAAAACGCCAATTGCATGTTCCGCGAATGCATCTATTTCAACCAACCACTGGAAAGATGGCAAGTGCAAAACTTGCGCCACGCGAGCAACATGTTCGCCCGTTGCAAGCACTTTAACCAGCCGCTGGACAACTGGAACACATTCAATCTGCAGGACGCGGACCACATGTTCGAGTGGTGCGTCTCGTTCAATCAGCCGCTGAATACATGGGACGTTTCGCGCGTGGTGAACTTTTCACACATGTTTGCGCACTGCAAGAAGTTCAACCAGTCCCTGGACAACTGGAATGTGTCCGCCGCGGTCGCCATGGAGCAGATGTTTGCGCACTGCTACGTTTTCAATGGCAACATCACCGCCTGGACCCCCACGTCCGTCCTCCGCTTCACGCGCATGTTCCAAAAGTGCGCGCAGTTCAACCAATCCCTCCACGCATGGAAAGTGTGCCATCCACTCACCGATGCTCAACACATGTTCGACCAATGCCCAAACATGTCGGAGGAACACAAACGGGGACCATTTGCAACCTCGCCATGCAGTTAGTTCGTTAGTTAGTTCGTTAGTTAGTTAGTTTTCTTGTTTTCTGTAACTTGCTTAGCACATGTGCAAGAAAATGCACGGCAAAATATGTCACACTTTCCTTTTTTCTGCGCCAATTGTATATTGATCCCAACACTCACTCCAATCTGTCATCGTTGGTCACGGAACAACGAGCACACAAGAACAACATGTCGTCTTTTTCACTACAACACGCGACGCATCGCAAGCGCGGCAGGATGGAGAACGACGAAGACTTGGGAGACGACCTAGATGGACAAGAACTCTTGGATCGGAACGAAGCCGAAAAGCACGCATTGGTTCCCCCTGCATTACGGCGCACCTCCGTGTTGCATCGACGCAAACGGGATGCGGAGACAGAGAATGCAGCGAATGCGGACGATGACGATGACGACGATGAACTAGCTGCACTGTCCAACAAGTTTCGCCGCCAAGTGAAGTTGCAGGGAGTGCGCGGCGCCAGTCTTCCAAAACACGATGTGGTTACTTCCGCCACGATCGGACGTCCACCATTTGTCGCCTCCACTTCTCCTGCTGCTTCTCCTGCTTCCATCGTTGGCTCAGTGGAGAGCAACCGTGTGCCGCCACCAACCCACACGGCGTTGGATCGCCGTGCGGTGGCAGAAGCGCGCTTGCGCTATTTCAACAACAGCAATGCCGGAAAGGATGCTGCACCCCATCAGCAGACAATGGGCGGCGGCATGAAGCGCACGGCAATACAAACACGAAAGAGAACCCGAGGGAAGCGCGCGGCAACACAAAGAACCAGAAAAACAAGAAGAACTGGAAGAACTAGAAGAACAAGAAGTGCGAGAGGAGGTCGCGGAAAGCACCATCGTCTCAACGGGAGATCCAGACATCGCCAAAACAGAAATGACATCAACAGGTGACGCAATGACGAGATGGCAAAAAAAGAGAAGGGAGAACGTGAAGGCAAGAAAACACGTGAAAAAAAAAACAGAAAAAAATCATTCATCTCAATTACTTCGTTACAACACATGACAATACACGCAAACGAGTGCGATCAATCACAAATAAGCCAAACAAATGAAACTATGACTTCGCCACCGCAGCACAGTACAACTGTTCGTACGTGCAGCGATCAAAGACATTTTGCCATGGTTCGCAATTTTTGGACCATTCCGGTGCATTCAAAATCTTGCACACCGTCGTGCTTTTCTTCGGCTGCACGACCATGGACAAGATGTATCGCTCTGGACAACTTGGAACGTCCAGTTTCAAAAACAACCAGTTGGTCCGCGATCGATGTCGCACAGGAAACGATTTGGGACGCAGCTTCACGCCGTGTTCTTTGCATGTCTGGACCACGTATTCGAACTGGAGCGCCGAGTGCTCCACATTCAAGCGGTTCAACAACTTGCGAATCACCATCGCGTGGCGTGGAAATTTGTGGTTGAATGTTGCTGCAACGAAAAAGTCGTATGGGCTCATCATGTCCCAAATCCACGGGTATTGGCGCGATTCCAGCGCACTGAAATGGGGGCTGTCGTGCAGCGCGAATGCATGTTGAAAAATTCGCTTCAACGACAATTGCTCAGAGACATCGTTGTCGCGATGGGCGTCAAAGTGTGCAAACATCCATTCCACCGACTGGTTGAATGCCGTTGCACCGCAAAACATTTTGTACAGGACCGCGCGCGGTGTCTATGTTACCGCCGCGAAAGCACTCGCGGGAGGACGTCAACAAATGGTCAAACATGAACTTTTGCACGAACGCGTGAATGTGCTCTTGCGGAATTGGTTTCCAACGCACGTACTCCTCTACGGTGCACAAGAGGTGCGCGTGCAACCCGGCGTGTATCTCCAGCCACCAACGCAACAGTCGGCGCCGCAAAGTGACGGAAGGTGTTGTCGCGGAGGAAGGTGTCATCTTGTTTCACTTCTTGGACATTGAATTGTGCGCGGTGAACGTTTTGTGGATTGCGAGATTGTTTTTTTTTTGACTTCAGTCAACGCGCGATGTGTCAGTGGTTGCAGCGCGGTACAACTGGTCGTAGGTGCTGTCATCGAAGACTACCTCCATCTCCGTGCTGTACGTTTGCATAGAGTGCAGATTCGTCGAGAATATTTTTGCGACGGATGGTTCGCGCATGATGTTGCCCAACACCATGCACAAGATGTACCGTTCCGGACAAGTTGGGGCATCAAGTTTCGAAAACAGCCAGTGAGTTTGGGCTCGGTGTTGCGGGGAAAACGAATCCGGATTCAATTCCACGCCGTGCTCAACGCACAACTGTTGCAAATAACCGTGCTCAACGCGCGACCGTGGTTGACAACCCCACATTTCCGGCATGTCGTGCGGAAGCGTTTTCTCCACCAATTTGCGCAAAACCGCCGCGTGGCGTGGATATTTGCGGTGGAATTTCGCGACGACAAATCGGTCGTACGCGCAGTGAACTCTTTCCATCCACGGGTATTTGCGTGCCTCCAATGCATCGTAATGCGGTCCGTCTTGCAAGGCAAATGTGCGCAAAAAGGGATTGGGACCTGTGCACGAAATGGTGTCCAAGGAGGGAAACAAACACTGCACTGATTGGTTGAATGCAATCGCGCCGAATAACATGTTGTGTGGTTGCACACATGATGTGATTGTCCATCCGTCGAGAGGTTGATTGAAGGTTTTCGCGTGCGCGAACATGTAGTTGCAATCCACGCGTTCGTGCAAGCGCCACCGGTCGACTGAGTTGTTGAAAGCAATGGAACCCTGGAACATACTGCACATTTCAGTCACACGACAAACATTCCATTCATTCAGCGGTTGGTTGAATGCGCGAGTGCTCGCGAACATTCTGTTCATGGATTCCACGTTGGACACATCCCACGTGTTCAATGGTTGATTGAACATGTGCGCACCATCAAACATTCTGTCCATATTTGCGCAATTGCGCATGTCCCACGTGGACACGTCCCCGTTGAACATTTTACATATCATGAATATACCGCTCGCGCAGGTGACATTGGCAGTATTCCACGTGGACAAGTCCTGGTTGAAGTTTTGTGCGAACGCAAACATTTCTTTCAGCGTGGTGACATTGGCGGTGTTCCACTTTGCAAGTGGTTGGTTGAAGTGTTTCGCATCACGAAACATGCATTCCATGGACAAAACGTTCGAGGTGTTCCACGACGACACCGACCTGTTGAAATGTAATGCATTATAAAACATGTGACTCATGTCTGTCACATTCGAGGTGTTCCACGACGACACCGATCCATTAAAATAAAGTGCGTGGGAAAACATGTTGTGCATGTTTGTCACATTCGACGTGTTCCACGCAGACAAGTCTCGGTTAAAATAGACCATTCCGTGTAACATGTATCGCATCGTCGTAACGTTGGACACATCCCACTTGGAAATGTCGGGGTTGTACGTATGGAACAAAATCGCTTTGAAGTCGAACAGGTAAGACATATCGTGTATGCGCGATGTGTCCCACTCTTCAATGGGACCATACGAACTGGTGTCCACCCCAGTGAGACAGCGCCAAGCGGGAACTGGCGACATAATGCTGCCAATTTTCGTTGAACACCAATGATCGTAAATGCACCGATGCACAAGAGCGTGAATGTGCTCTTGCGGAACCGGTTTCCAGCACACAAACTCTTCAACCGTGCGCAACAGGTGTGTGTGCAACCCGGCGTGTATCTCCAGCCACCAACGCAACAGTCGGCGCCGCACAGAAATGGTGGACATGATCTGCGATGGCGGATGTCGTGTGAACAATTGAATAATGCATTGTTATAGGAGGAAGTCGGTTGCACGGTGGAGCAGGTCATAGGTGCTTGCATCCAAGAACTGTTCCATATCGCGGTAGTTGTTCCACCCGAGGGTGTCGTCGGTGGAGAAGATGTCGAAAATCTTTTTGTTGTGGATTTGGTGGTACAACGCCATGCACAAAATATATCGTTCTGGACATGTGGGAGCATCAAGTGATGACAACAGCCAATGGGTTTGGGCGCGGTGTTCTTCCATGAACGCACCAGGATGCAATTGCACCTCGTGCTGTGTGCACAAGCATTGCACTTGTCTCCATGTGAACGGTGCTCCAAGCGGGTGGTTTTGGTTGATCATTCCGCGCAAGACCGCAGTGTGGCGTGGATATTTGCGATGGAATTTGGCGGCAACAAAGCGGTCGTAGGGTGTGTGTGCTTTCATCCATGGGTAGTTGCGTGCTTCCAATGCATCGTAATGCGGTCCGTCTTCTAACGCGAATGCACACTGAAACGGCGGATTGTAAAACGTATTGACATCATCGTGGATAGTGTCCAGACGGGGAAACAACCACCGCACCGATTGGTTGAAGGCAAGTGCGCCGTGAAATATCGCCAAAACATTTGCACAGGGCGTCAACTTCCATCCGTCGAGCGGCTGATTGAATGCATTGGACCACATAAACATGCCAGAGCAATCAAACATGCGCCACGGACCGACGGCGTTGTTAAAAGCCTTGGAACTAGCGAACATCCTGCTCATGTTCACTACGCGAGCAGTGTTCCACGAGTTCAGGGGTTGGTTGAAAGCGATGCTGTGCGAAAACATGACACTCATATCTTGCACATGGGACACATTCCACCTGTTCAAGGGTTGGTTGAATGCAGTGGTGTGTGCGAACATCATCCACGTGGTGGTGACGCATGAAACATCCCACGTGTCCAAGGGTTGGTTGAATTGCACAGTGTGCGCAAACATTTTGTTCATGAAGCGCACATTGGACACGTCCCACGTTGCCAACGGCTGATTGAATGCGGGTGCATTGAAAAACAATTCCTCCATGTGCACACAATTGCGCAAGTCCCAGTCGCCAACGGGTTGGTTAAACACTATTGCTCTGGCGAACATGCCGCACATGGATTGCACGTTTGACATATTCCACGTTGACAAGTCTCCGTTGAATGCTGCGCAATTTGCGAACATGTAGTCCATGCACCGAACATTGCAGGTGTTCCACGTCGACAAAGATTGGTTAAACTTCATCGCATGGTTGAACATGTGTGACATGTTCACCACATTCGAGGTGTTCCACGAGGACAAATCTTGGTTGAATGATTTTGCTCCTTGAAACATTCTGTTCATATTTTGCACATTGGACACGTCCCATTGAGATATGTCGCTGTTGAAGTTGAAGAAGCGGTGGTCGTACATGCATTCTCGACAACCAAACAAATTGGACATGTCTTCTATTTGTGAAGTGTCCCACTCTTCGATGGGACCATAGACACTCATTGCGTTCATGTAAAACGATAGGTTTGGTGTCAATTGTCCATCGATGCGGAAGTGTTTTACCAGTTCATGAATGTGCGATTGCGGCACCGGTTTCCATCGCACATGCTCTTCGACCGTGTGTAAGAGGTGCACGTGCAATTTCGCATGGTCTTCCAACCACCAACGCAACAGTCGGCGCCGCAACACCAAGGTGTTTGACTTAGCGGATGTGGTGTACATTGTCGCAAACGAAGGTGATACAAAAACGCGCAAGTGATCGCCGAATCAAAGAATGACACGAATGCACGACGCAAATTGAATTATGTGCACATCGTCACCCCTTCCCCGAACATCAACACCCTTCACCCCCCCTCCCGGAATCTTCACATTTGGCACCCGGAATCTTCACATTTGGCACCCAGGGAAAAAGGGGTGCTGCAAACTGCGCGGATTCCATTGCGCAACCCCGATGTTTGTGTGCGGCGGGGTGTCGTCTTCGTTGAACATGTAATTCATGCTTATCACACTGGAGACATTCCACCGCGAGATGTTTTGATTGAAGGAACGGGCCCCGCAGAATGTGCGTCGCATGGATCGCACATTGGAGACATCCCACCGCGAGATGTCTTGATTAAACGAATGGGCTTCGCAGAACATGCCACCGATGGATTGCACGTTGGATGTGTTCCACGTGGAAATATCACCATTGAAGGAATTGGCCATTTCAAACATGTTGCTCATGTCGGTTACGCTGCAGGTGTTCCAACCAGACAACGATCGATTGAATCCCGAACGACAAAACATCATTCGCATGGTGCGCACATTCGACACATCCCACCGTGACACATCTTGATTGAAGGAGAGTGCCCCGTTGAACATTTGGTACATGACGCCGACATTGGATGTGTTCCAGGTGGAAATATCACCATTGAAGTGAGTGCAACTTGCAAACATTTCGCTCATGTCCGCAACGTTGGACGTGTTCCATCGAGACAACGATCGATTGAATCCCGAGGAACAAAACATACGGCGCATGGATTGAACATTCGAAACATCCCACCGCGAAATGTCGCAGTTGAATTTGTGGCAGTCGAGAAACATTCCACTCATCGTTGCAACATTGGATGTGTTCCAAGCAGAAATATCACAGTTGAATTGGAAACAGTCGAGAAACATTCCACTCATCGTTACAACATTGGATGTGTCCCAGGTGGAAATGTCACCGTTGAATCGTCCGCAGCCATCGAACATTCTTTCCATGGAGACAACATTGGATGTGTTCCAGGTGGAAATATCGCCATTGAATCGTCCGCAGCAGGCGAACATCCTTTCCATCGTGACCACGCTGGACGTATTCCATCGAGACAGCGATTGATTGATGTTGGTTCCAACGAACATGTTGCACATTGTCGTGACATTGGAAACGTCCCACCGTGATATGTCTTTGTTGAACTTCCACCAAGAGCTGCGAAACAAGTTACTCATGTCTGTTATTTGCGAGGTGTCCCATTCTTCGATGCGACCGTAAGGATACACTTCCACTTCGTATTTGCACACCAATTCTCGGATGAGATCGGGGGGCACCGGCAACCACCGCAGAAATGCGTCGATCAAATCACACAAGGCATCGTGCACGTCTGCTCGCGCGTTTAACCATGACCACATGAGTTGACGCGTGACAGAACGCTTCGAAAAACCACGAGGAACAATCATTTGAACAAATAAACAAAAAACGAGTCAGAGTTACTTTGATTAATGGTTACATGGTTGTCGACAACAGAACCTACAATCGAAGTGCAAAGAACGGAGATAACCGTCTGGGTAAGTAGTCCATGTTTTCCGCCTCCAAGAACAAGTCGACAAAAATGTCGTTGGTCAGTCTTTTGCAAACGTCCGCAGTTTTGCCCCACGTCGAAGGGAAATCAAAGATAGTTCGTGCATCGGGAGGCAAGGCGTCAGACGCAGAGTCGTTGCGTTTTATGAACGCAACCAATATGAACATTTGCGCCACCAACTCCAAATCAACTTCATTTACTTCTTCCTCGTCGACATCTTCGTCCTCATTCACTTTGTCCTCATCATCTTCCTCATCATCTTCGTAGTCATCTTCGTCGTCAACATCTTCGTCGTCAACATCTTCGTCGTCAACATCTTCGTCGCCAACATCTTCGTCGTCAACATCTTCGTCGTCAACATCTTCGTCTTCTTCCTCGTCATCTTCATCTTCGCTGTCGGTGGCGTACGGCGTGGGAATAGATTCTTCGCGCAACACAATTCCATTTGCTTCGCATAGCTGTTTCAGGTCAGCCATTTTGTCGATCTTGAAGTTGTTTATAACAATTGATGATATGGTTCGAATAACTTGTTCGTGCTTTGGAAACCGTCTGTGTAAACCTGTTTTGAAGAACAATTCCAATGTCCCCGCTTTGTTCCACATCCACGAATGTCGATTGCACAGACGGATGACCGTTGCAAAATGCGGGCCGTGTTGCAAGGCAGTTGTCTCGCAAAAAATTTCAAATGGTGAATATCTGGTTGCGCACAGGTGCGGAAATATCCATCGCACCGACTGATTGAACGAGCGTGCATTCTGGAACATACAACACACATTAGCATACAGATGCAAATTTGTCCATTTGTCCAGCGGCTGGTTGAAGGACACCGCGTCCACGAACATGCACGCGATCGTCTGCACCTTCGTGACATTCCACTCGTCAAGTGGTTGATTGAACGCAGCAGCGTTCGCAAACATTCTGTCCATTTCCAATACATTGGACGTGTTCCACGAACTGATATTTTGATTAAAGCATTTCGCGTGCGAAAACATGCGGGACATCGCTGTGACACGAGACAAGTCCCACGAATGCAATGGCTGATTGAACGATTGCGCGTTGAAAAACATGTTCGCGGTTGTGGTCAATTTGCATGTTTTCCAGCGAGAAAGGTCGCGGTTAAAACTGATGGCGTCGCTGAACATTGAACGCATGTTGGTCACTTGCGAGACATCCCACGTCGAAATGTCGCCATTGAAGCATTCACAACCGTTGAACATTCCGGCCATGTTGGTGACTCGACTTGTGTTCCACGACGACAGGGATTGGTTGAATGTCAGAACTCCATCAAACATGTAGGACATGTCTTCGACGTTCGACACGTCCCAGTGCGATATGTCGGCATTGAACTGAGAATATCGTACTCGGACATGAGGAATCACGAACACTGAGCGCATGTTTGTGACAGTTGAAGTGTCCCACTCTTCAATGGGACCATAGATGGCTTGTTCGTGCACATTCCACTTGAATCGCGCTAACGACAAGTATGAAAACGGGAACTGAGGGCTTCCATGCAGAACCAAGACCAAGTGCTGGCGTGCAAAATCACAAATCATGTTGTTTGGCATCGGCAAATATCGGACATATTCTTCCACCATTCGACACAGCGACATCGGAATTGCGCAAGTCTCCGACAAATGCAGACGCATCAATCGCATCCTCTGGACCACCGGCGATACTTTCCGCGGTGGTAACAGTGTTGGTGACGGAGAAGGCAAATTGGATGAGATCATGACTCGACACAATATTCCTTCTTTCGCGACCCAAAAAAAAAACACACAAGTTGAAAAATTATGCGAAACACGAAAGGGTGAGAGGACTGTGAGAGGACTGTGAGAAGGGTGGGGGTGGTTACAAAAAAAGGGGTGCGCAGGGTGTGCGTGAGGGGAATGCGGAACCGCTTTTTTTCTTGGTCCAATACATCAGGCGAAACACTCAGCACCAAGTGGACAAAGAAGACAAAGAAGACAAAGAACACGAAGAAGTAAATCATGCCGGCTGTGGGGGAACACGATGCGCGGCAAAAGAATGGACACAAACTCACGTGCCATTGTCACATTTGCCAGAACATTCGCAACAAGGCAAAGCGCGGCGGGTACACTCCCCGATCGACGGCGGCTGCGGCTTCGGGGGGCGGCGGTGCGAAAGGGCGTTCATCTTCATCCTCTTCTTCTTCCAAAGAAAACGGACACAAGGAGGATTGCACTTGTCTCATTTGTCGCAACATGATGCGCAAGCGCCGACAACCCCACTCTGCGAAACAACGTCGTAAACAACGTGGAGGAAGCGCCGACGACGACGATAGTGTCCCTGAACAACAAGGGGCAACGCCGGATAAACAAGGCGCGGTGGTGGAGCGCGAAGCCACCGCAGAGGAATACGATGCCTTGAATGAATCCAACTCAACCACAAACGACAACGACAACGACAACTACAAGAAAAATGGCGAATCAGACGGTACCGCGGCAAATCCATCCGCGGCAGCAGCTGCGCCAGCAAAGAAAGGGTGGTTCGGGGGATGGTTTGGCGGCGGCAAACGCAGGGGCAACAAAGGATCCACTCGGACTCATCGTCATCGAGGACAAACCAGACGCCAACCCACCTCCCGTGGAGGACCGCGAATGAGTGCGCGCCGCCGCCATCGTATCGCATTTGTTTCCCGGCGCCGCAACATGCAACGAACCATTGCGTGACCGATGTGACACATTTTGCCACGTGACACATTTTGCCGTGCAATGCGAAGAGTGACAAAGAGTGACAAAGAGTGACAAAGAGATTGCGCCGCCGCCTTCGCGCCGCGATTGGAACATGTTGGGTTTGTGTGTTTCCGCGATTCGATTGATGTTTTTTTTGGGTGTTGCGCGCGCGAAAGACATAAACAAAGGGACATAAACAAAGTCACTTGTCGATTTGATCATCCGCCATCATTCGTCAACATCGTAATTATTTGTTATCATGATCGTCAACTTACAGCTGTGCATCGACGACAACGAGGCTGGAAAGAAAGGGCGACGCTGCGCCAACGCCGCCGCCGCCAATTCCAAGAACAAGCACGAAAACAATCACACCACTTTGCGCGACGTGTCCTTTGGCGATGACACATCCACACATGACTCCGCATCTGAATCCTCCACCATGTCCGCGTCTTCCAAGCGCTCACTGGCGTCGACCACCAACCCATCCTTGCCGCCCGCGAAACGATTGTCCGCAGCGGCCTCCAAACAGAAGAAACAGGCGCAAACCCAGCGCACCTTGCAAAGCATGGTCAAGGCAAACGCGACATCCTCCGCCGATCCGTTCGCGCGACCCGTGCCCCCATGCTGGCATTTCATGTTTCCGCCACAAGATAGATCAATTGCGCGCATGAAGTGGGACGATGTCGTGGTGCGGCTCGCGCAGTGGATCGAATTGCACAACGGATGGACGACGGACGAAGAGAACAAAGAGGACAAAGAGGACACACGTTCCGCGGTTCTGTTAGACCGCGTACCCGATGTTCGCATCGCCATGCAACTGGAAGAGCAAAACACCGTCGCCAGTTGGATGTCGGTCATGCGCGCAGTATTCGAATCTTTCTTCGGCAACTGTTGACCTTCCAACATGTTGACCTTTTTTTTTCAAACAAAAAACATGTGTATATAAATAAACGCGTTTATTGCAATTAATAAGTTACACAGCATTGTCAAGACATGTAACATCGACTAAAATCCGGAGCTAAACGCCAACACCTTACAACGATTGCTGATTCTTCTACTTGTTCATCTGCTTGTTCCTCTGCTACTTCTTCTTCCTCCACCGCTTCTTCCTCCTCTGCTGCTTCTACTTCCTC
>JACCED010077825.1_pt1 | contig 19156 bp, 19 predicted proteins | sample 7455021 | NCBI WGS metagenome assembly JACCED01 (sample SAMN15323456, study PRJNA562643) | freshwater metagenome | isolation source: river surface water | place: USA:Blue River Watershed | collected 2017-08-19 | reverse complement strand
AGCAAACGCACCTTCACTGACTTGCCCTTGACCTTGCCTCGCGACAACTTGGCCACCGCTTCTCTCGCAATATCACGTGCCACCGCCACATACGTGGAATACTCGTTCACATTGATTTTGCCAACTTGCTCACGCGTATAACCTGCGTCGCCAGTGAGCGCGCCAAGGACATCGCCCGCGCGAATTTTTTCTTTGCGGCCACCCACAATTTGCAGCGTGGCCATGGCGGGTACCAGCATGTCTTTGCTGGCAGGAGTGAATGAACTCAGCTCTTGCCAACTCGATTCACGGCCTTGCAAAACTTCAATCTTGCCCACATAGCCCATTTCGTCCATGCTGGCCAAACTCACCGCCAAGCCTTCTGCATCAGCGCGCCCTGTGCGGCCAATGCGGTGAATGTGCACCTCGGCATCGGGCGTGACATCCACATTGATCACCGCCTCCAATTGCGCCACATCCAAACCACGCGCCGCCACATCGGTGGCCACCAACACTGAACAACTTCTGTTGGCAAATTGAATGAGCACTTGGTCTCGCTCGCGTTGTTCTAACTCGCCATAAAGTGCAAGCGCACTGAAACCTTGCGCTTGCAAAACGGCCACCAAATCGCGGCACTGCACTTTGGTGTTGCAAAAAGCCAATGTCGAAGTTGGTCTGTAATGATTCAACACCATCGAGACCGCATGCAAACGCTCTGACTCTTTTACTTGAACAAAAATTTGCTTGATCTTGTTAGCGCTGTGTTGCGTTTCCACCTTGACCGTTTGCGGATCCTTCATGAACTGCGTAGCCAACTTGGCAATGCCTTCAGGATAAGTGGCAGAGAACAACAGCGTTTGTCGCTTTGGCGGGCACTGTCTGGCCACGGTTGCTATGTCGTCAAAGAAACCCATGTCTAGCATGCGATCGGCTTCATCGAGCACCAAAGTTTTGAGGCCTTTGAGCTTCAGTGAGCCCCGCTCCAAATGGTCCATGATGCGACCAGGTGTACCCACCACCACATGTGCGCCATGTTCCAAACTCTGCACCTGACCCCGCAGCGCTACACCACCACACAAGGTGACAACTTTCACATTGCCAATGGCCCGTGCCAAGCGGCGAATTTCTTGACTCACCTGATCGGCCAATTCGCGCGTGGGACACAAAATCATGGCCTGCACTGCAAAGTCAGCAGGCAGAATTTTTTCGACCAAGGGGATGCCAAACGCAGCGGTCTTGCCACTGCCCGTACTGGCCTGGGCAATTAAGTCTTTGCCCGCCAACGTCACAGGCAAACTGGCAGCCTGAATGGCCGTCATTTGCAAATAGCCAAGCTGCTCTAAGTTGCCCAACATCGAAGCGGACAAACTCAGCTTGGCAAAATCGTTTATGTTTTCGTTCATGTACCGATTATGCGCACTTGCTTGTGAAAGCCTACTCGATTAGTCGGATTTCTATTGACCTCCGTTTGTCGTAAGGAATAATGAGAGTATGTTTCCATATGGAAACATCGTTTTACCAAAGAAACACATGAGCATTCTTGGCATCGATGAAATTACCTTCGGATCAAAAGACATTGGCAAATGCCGCCAGTTTTTTTTAGATTGGGGGCTAGAACTAGTTAATGAATCAGAAGAGAAACTGATTTTCCAATCTCTGAACTGTTGTCGAGTTATAGTTGCCCACTCCGATACACTAGGTTTGCCCATTGGAATTGAGCCTGATCCCTCACTTAGACAAGTTGTTTGGGGGGTGGAATCTGAATCTGATTTAGTCACTTACTCAGCCGCATTGAAAGATCAGCCAGGCTTTGAAACGTCAGGTGACAGCATCGCTTGCACAGATCCCTCTGGCTTGTCTTTCCGTTTGCAAGTTACTCAGAAGAAAAAAATTGAATTGCCCTGTGCGGAAAGCAATACATGGTCCGATAGGCGCCGCGTTAACCAACCTAGTCCAGCTTACGAAAAGGCACAGCCTATCGAAGTAGGTCATGTTGTTTTGTTTGTCAAAGATCTGGAAAAAGTTTCTCACTTTTATCAAGTTTTCTTGGGGTTTGTTTTATCAGATCAATACCCTGGACGCGGCCATTTTTTGCGCTGTGCGCCCCGCGGTGGTCACCACGATCTATTCCTGTTGCAACTGCCTGAAGCTCGAAATGGTTTGAACCATGTCGCTTTCACAGTCAGAGATGTCCACGAAGTGTTTGGCGGTGGCATGCACATGTCCAGATGCGGTTGGGACACAGAGCTTGGACCTGGACGGCACCCCATCTCCTCAGCCGTTTTCTGGTATTTCAACAATCCTGCAGGCGCCTTGGTAGAGTACTACGCTGACGAAGATGAACTCACGGAAGAATGGCAATCGCGTGAATTCACGCCAGGCCCAACCATGTTTGCAGAGTGGGCAATCAAAGGTGGAATCGATGGCCATACTCGGCGTCAAATCCAAGCCGAAGCTCCCAGCGGCCGCTTTATGACTGACAAACCTAAAGGTTGAATGTTTGCAACTCAAGCCTTTCATGGAGTTTTTATGACACATCACCCTGCCGCGTTGTACAACGAAACTCATCAATCAAGATCAAAGCCGCCGTCAAGCTATGAGAATTTATTGGGCGATTCTATTGAACGTGCATTTGCATCTGGCATCCACGATCTGTCCGAACTTGTCAATTACCTGAACATTTCGGGGCCAGCAACACCCAGTGGTGACCTCTGGACCACTGACAATTATCAAAAAGAAATTGCACGCTTAGCGGCTTAATTTTCAAAGTACAACACATATGCATGCACATGTCATGAACGTTCATTTAGACCCTGTCGATGCAGCACTGGAAGTGGGCTTGAAAGATCTGTGGTTTCCAATTTGCCCGACGAGTTTCATCAAAGAAAGTCCTATTTCTTTAAGACGCTTGGGCTATAAAATAGTTTTATGGCGAGACAGCACAGGTAAAGTTCACGCCTTAGAAGATCACTGCCCTCACCGAGGCGCACCACTGTCTCTGGGTGTCATTCTAGGCGATCGTTTGGCTTGTTCGTATCACGGGGTAGAGGTTCGATCGGATGGCACAGTGATGCGCGTACCAGGCAGTCCTGGCTGCAAATTAGAAGGCTCCAGACCCACGCGGAGCTTTCACACTGCCGAATCAAACGGCGCCATCTTTTTGTACAACGCCAGCAATCCGGCGCTAGACCAAGCCCCTCCCCTCAACTTACCAGAACAACTGACCTCGCCAGAATGGTTTTCCTTCTTGTGCTACACAGAGTGGGGCGGTGATTATCGCTATGTGATCGACAATGTGATGGACCCCATGCATGGCGCCTACCTGCACAAACAATCGCACACCATGGCGGAAGGTGACATGACCGCTGAATTTCAAATCAGAGAATTGCCATCCGGTTTTGTTTTTGAGAAAAAGCATCAACGCGATGTCAATTTCGATTGGACAGAGTGGCAAGACAATGGCATTCACATCATGCGATTAGAAATCCCTTACCCCAAAACAGGTGGTCCTGGCGGCAACTTCACCATCATTGGCAGTTACACACCCATCACCAATCGTGTTTCGGGTGTCTTTCATTGGCGCTGCAGAAAAGTAGATGGTTGGCAACGCGACACTTGGCGATTTTTGTACAAAAATCGATTGGAACAAAGACATTGGAATGTGCTCGAGCAAGATCGAGTGGCCATGGAAAACATGGAGCCGGATGCTAATCAGAGAGAGCACCTGTATGCGCACGACATGGGCATTGTGAGACTGCGTCGGCACTTAAGAAAACTGGCCGCTGCACAAATTTCAAAAGAAACCAGTCCGACCTAATATGACCATGAAGGTTTGGGTGCATACCCTTCGATTTGAAGCGCAGAACATCATCAGCGTTGATCTGCGACCAATGCCAGGGCAAAAGCTAGTGCCTTTTCAGGCAGGGTCGCACATTGACTTACACCTGCCTGGCAATTTAGTTCGAAGCTATTCCTTGGCAAATGACAGTCAAGAAACACATCGGTATTTGCTAGGTATCTTGAAAGAGAAGTCCAGCCGAGGTGGTTCTGTTTATGTCCATGATCAATTGCGTGTCGGCATGCAACTGACCATCAGTAAACCTCGGAATAATTTTCCACTTCACGAAGAGGCTGAGCATTCTGTTTTGATTGCAGGCGGCATTGGCGTCACGCCCATTCTCAGCATGGCCAAACGCCTTCAAGCACTGAACAAGTCGTTTGAAATTGTGGCCCTCGGACGGTCGCGTAATGCATTTGCATTCGCAGATGCCATGACAGAACTCAAGTGTCCTGTCCATTGGCACTTTGACGATGCGTCAAACGGTCCCCCCAATTTGCACGAACTGCTGCAAGCGCGTCCACCCAAAGGCAATGCACACTACTACGCCTGCGGTCCTACCGCCATGCTTGACGCTTTTGAAACGGCCTGCCAAACACTGGGCTATGCTCACCATCACATTGAACGATTTACTGCAGTCGAAGTCATAGCAGCAAGCGATGCACGTCAACGTTTTACTGTTGAGCTTAGAAAAAGTGGCAAGACGTTTGAAGTGACGCCCGACACAAACCTGCATCAACAACTCATACAGTTGAAGATCGACGTGCCTTTCAGTTGTGAAGAAGGTATATGCGGTGCATGTGAAACACAGGTCCTTGAAGGTATGCCAGATCATCGCGACATGGTCTTGAGCAGTTCCGAGCAAGCCAGCAATGGCGTGATGATGGTCTGTGTTTCAGGCTGCAAGAGCGAGCGATTGGTCCTTAACCTTTAATGCTTTGGCTCTCGCCAAGCGCTGCTTCCCAAGCGTTGTAGCCATAAACGCCATCGGCATTGCCTTGCGTTTTAAGCCACTGATTGCCTCTGGAGGCAATTTGAATTTCTGCAGTGCGCGTCTGTCGTGTGCGTTCATACAAAGACAAGGCGGAAGGCACATCCGACAAGGCTTGGGCTGTTGTCAAACAACGCGCCACCACTACGCCATCTTCAATGGCCATGCCGGCACCTTGCGCCATGAACGGCAACATGGGATGACAAGCATCGCCCAATAAACTGACGCAAGCTTCAGACCACTTGGCTAGGGGTTCTCGCTCGTAAAGTGCACTTTTCAAAACGCTGTCGCAAGCGTCTAACAAGGCGCGAGCATCGGGATGGAAATCGCGGTAGAAACTACGCAGCTCATTCACATCACCTGGACTTGTCCAAGATTCTTCATGCCAAGAATCTTGGCCTGTAGTTGCAAAAATAAAAGTATCACGGCCCAAATTCAGAGGAAAGGTGACAATTTGACTTTGTGGATTGGGTCCCCACCACTTGGTAAAGGCTTCAATTTCCGGCACATGCCTTAATTTTTCGGTGGGCACCACCGAGCGGAATGAAACAACGCCTGTAAAGCGTGGCTGTTCTGCGCCTAACAGAGCCGATCGCACCCGTGAATGAATGCCATCAGCCCCTAAGACCACGTCGTGCTTTGCACGATGACCATCTTCAAAAAGAAGATGCGCTTGACCATCTCGCTGATCCAAGCTCTGGAGTCGCTTTGAAAAAATAACAGCCTCTTTCGGGAAAGCATTGGCCAGAACAGCCAAAACATCTGCTCGATGAATGGTCAGTTGAGGCGCGCCATAACGCCTCTCAGCCGTATCGCCCATGGGCAGCCTGGAGGTTTCAAGGCCCGTGTCCCAATCACGACTGATCCTAAACGTGGGGCGCGCGCCACTGGTACGAATGCCCTTGGCAACCTCCTCGCCTAAACCGTCCAAGGCTCTCACTGCGTTGGGGGTGAGATTGATATCTGCGCCCACACGCATGAATTGGCCAGCCTGCTCGTAAACGGTTACTTGATGGCCAATGGCTCTGAGTGCAATCGCAGCAGTCAGACCCCCAATGCCAGCACCCACAATGCCGATGTCAAATGATCTTTTCATATTTGCTTTTTAAAATACGCCAGGGAAAGAGCCACCATCAAGCAAAATATTTTGTCCGTTGATGTAGCCCGCATGCACACTGCACAGATAAGCACAGGTGTGACCTAATTCGTCAGGTTGCCCAAAGCGATGTGCGGGGTGCTTTTTAAGTCGTGCCTGAATTGCGGCATCTGATGAAATGCCTTGGCGTGCAGCCTGCGCTGCAAAATTACTGGCTAATCTTGCGGTTTCAAAAGTACCTGGCAACAAGTTGTTCACGGTCACACCCTTGGCCACCACACTCCTGGCCAATCCAGCTACAAAACCAGTCAGCCCACTGCGTGCACCGTTGGACAAGCCCAGACCGTCGACGGGCGACTTCACCGCACTGGATGTGATGTTCACGATTCGACCAAACCCACGCAACATCATGCCATCCACCGTTTGCTTCATTAACTCAATGGGCGACAGCATATTGGCCTCAATGGCTTTGAGCCAATCTTCTCGAACCCAATTTCTAAAATCACCGGAAGGCGGGCCACCTGCATTGGTGACCAAAATATCAAAGTCTGATTGAGTACTGAAAATATGTAATCGACCTTCAACGCTTGTGACATCGGCTGCAAGATACGACACCTGACCACCTTGCAGGGCGCACAATTGCTCAGCGGCATTGGCTAGAGGTCCCTCTGTCCTGGCCACAATCAGCACATCCACACCTTCCTTCACCAGCGCCTTGGCACAGGCAAAACCCAAGCCTGCACTGGCACCACACACCAATGCTTTTTTTCCTGCAATGCCCAAGTCCATGTGTTCAATCCTTATTCAGCCACAATGCCGCGTGTCTTGATGATACGAGCCCAGGTTTGCGTTTCTTGTTTGATGTGCAAGGCAAATTCAGCAGGCTTTTGAGTGGCATCACTCAAGCCTTGTGATTTGAGTTGTTCTTTAATGTGGAGTTGCGACAAAATTTCAGCTGCATCCTTAGACAGTTGCTCAACCGTTGCAAGGGGTGTTCCAGCGGGCGCCAAAAGGCCATACCATGACGTCACAACGACACCACTCACGCCCTGTTCGTTCAAGGTCGGTATTTCGGGAGCGGCTGCAGATCGAACATTGTCAGTCAAACCAAGCGCAATCAATTTGCCACTTCGAATGTGTCCAAGCGTTGCAGGCAAGTTACTGAACATCAATGGCACATTGCCACCCAACACATCATTGAGCGCAGGCCCTGTTCCCTTGTAGGGCACATGCAAGATGTCTGTTTCAGTCACTTGCTTAAATAACTCACCCGCCAAATGCAGTCCGCTACCAATGCCGGGTGATGCATAAGAAAACTGTGTGGGCTTCAGTTTGGCTTGCGCAATCAATTCTCGAACACTACCAACCTTACTTTGCATACTGGCCACCAACACATTGGGCGCTTTAGCCAACATGGTCACAGGCACAAAGTCGCGCTCAATGTTGAATGGGAAATTGAGCATCAAAGTTGGATTGATGGTGAGATTACCCGCTGGAATGACCAATAATGTTTTGCCATCCGGCTTCGCTCTTTTGACTTTATCAATCCCCAAGTTGCCTGCGGCACCGGGTAAATTTTCAACGACAACAACTTGCGCATATTTTTTCTGTAGCCCATCAGCCAGTATGCGTGCCAAGGTGTCAACAGGACCGCCTGGCGGAAACGGTGCCACCAAAGTCACACGTTCTTGCGCTTGCACTGAATGAACCAGTGAATACAACGCAAGTGCAAATAGGATTGCGGTCAGGCGCTTCATGACAAAGCCCAAGGCAGTGGCCCTGTATTCATACCCCAGTAAAAACTCTTTTGATTCATGTACGCCAAGATGCCTTCGCGACCTTTTTCTCGCCCTGTGCCACTGAGTTTGACGCCACCAAAAGGCGTACTCACTGAGAACAGCTTGTAGGTATTGATCCAAACTGTGCCTGTTTGCAACGCTTTACCCAAGCGCCATGCCAGCTTGTAATCTTGCGTCCATATACCTGAAGCCAAACCGTAGTCGTTGTCATTGCACTGAGCCAAAAGTTGTTCTTCATCCTGCCATGGAATCAAGGCCAACACTGGGCCAAAGATTTCTTCACGACACATGCGCGCTGTATTGTCGAGTCCTTCTATGACGGTGGGCAAATAGTAGCTGCCTTGGTCGTAATAGCCACCTTGGGGACGGGTACCGCCAACCAATATTTTCCCGCCCTCATCTCTGCCCAATTGAACATATTGTTCGACTGAATCGCGATGGCCTTGATTAATCAAAGGACCCATGTGTGTTGTGTCCAATGCAGGATCGGCAACGCGCAAACCGTTGACAGCGGCCAAGAGGCGACTTTTAAAATCTTCGTATACAGAGACATGAACAAACGCTCTGGAGCCTGCAATGCACGATTCACCCGACGAGCTGAAAATACCAAATACAACCCCAGCCACTGCGTGTTCTAAGTTGGCATCTGCGCACACAATGGTGGGCGACTTGCCACCCAATTCCAAAGAAGTTGGCATAAGCTTTTCAGCAGCCAGCTTTTGAATTCCCAAGCCTACATTCGTACCACCTGTAAACGCAATTCGCTTGACCAAAGGGTGGCGTACCAAGGCATCACCCACCACCGAACCTTTGCCCGGCAACACACTGACCACACCATCTGGCACACCAGCACTTTGGGCAATGCGTGCAAGCTCAATGGCCATTCGGGGTGTAATTTCAGCAGGCTTAATGACAATCGCACAACCTGCAGCCAGAGCCGGTGCCATTTTTTGCGCTTCGCTGGCAATCGGTGAATTCCAGGGCGTGATGGCACCAACCACACCCAAAGGTTCATGCACACTCATTGTTAGGAAGTCACCCCGAGAAGGCGTGATGGCGTCTTCCCAGGTTTCAGCAGCAGCGCCAAAAAACTGAAAGGTGCCTGCTGCACTGGCTACCAGTGCACGGCATTCCTTGATGGGTTTGCCATTGTCCAAACGCTGCAACTGCGCCAGTTCTTCACTTTTTTCACGAATGCCATTCGCAATTTTGTAAAGGATACCAGCGCGTTCGTGTGGCATGAGTTTGGCCCAAGCAGGCTGTTGGCGGGATTTTTCTGCAGCATGAACCGCCTCGTCCACATCGGCCACAGTAGCAGCATTCAACTGCGCCACCGCACTGCCATCGTGTGGGTATTCTGTGGTGTAGGCAGGGCCTGAAGCATCACGCCAGCGACCAGCCAACAAGGATTGGATTTTTTCAGTCATGGCCATACTCTTATGTCAAATCGTGACGCTGCTAGTTCGATTTTCTAAAAATCTAATGGCAGACAAAACCGTCAATGCGGAAGTTTTAGGGTTATCCGGTAAAGGCTTGCCTCGCATGCGAACATGCATCTCACCAAAGGCACCTCTCGCTTCTATTTCATGGATGTTCTCGCTCACACTGGGATCGGCAATTAAACGAACTTGAGTTTGATCCAACCCTAAGCCAGCCAGCGACAAAGTAGCAGCCACATTGGCATTTTTAGGATAGAGCCTAGCTGCTTCTCTTGCACTGGCTTCCAAAATCACGAAGGGCTCTGTCAAGGCATCCAAGTTGACCGATTGTTCTGCAACAGAACCACGCCAACCAGCGGGGGGTTTGCGGCCGATGTAAGTCACACTGTCTAAGCCCGCGTGCTTGGCAGCAGCCAACGCATCCACACCGCCAATAGCGCCAGCCAACAAATGAATTTGGGTTTGACCTTGTTCTGCAGCAGCTTGTAGTTTTTCCAACAGGCCTGTTTCAGAAAAAGCACCGATGGACAAAACGGCACATTCAATGCCGCGCTGCAAGGCGGGCCATACATGTTCTGTTAAAGAGCGGTGGCCCGCACATTCTAAAATCAAAGTTGCTTCTGAGGGAACTTGCTGGGAGACTTGGACAGCGGCACCTAATTCAATTTGCAACTGTTCCACTTTGTCAGGCGAGACCACAATGTGGGTGATTCGAACTCTTTCATGTTGGCGCATGCGCTGATAAACAGCACGTCCAATTGCGCCAAAACCAATCAATGTGAGTTCTTGAACTTTCATGATCAGTCTGTCTTCTTGGGGGGACCTGCAAACTTCACAGGAAATGGGCCCCATGCCGCCATGTCAATTTCCAATACGACAGGGCCAGACATTTTCAAAACTTGATCGAAAGCAGCATCGATCTGATCTGCTTGACTCACTTTCAAGTGAGGAACCTGAAGGCTTTCACAAAATGTATGAAACTGCGGGTTATGCAATTCAACATAACAATGACGGCTGCCATAGATGGCATCTTGAATGTTTTTAATCACACCGTATCGCGCATCGTTCATCAAAATCAGCAACATGTTAGCGCGCTCTTGCGCTGCGCAAGCCAATTCGCCCACATTCAACATGAAGCCGCCATCGCCCGCCAACACAACCGTTTTACGCTCTAGTCCGTGTTCTTGGTTGGCAATGGCCACACCAACGCCCATTGCCAAACCTTGACCAATTCCACCCCCCAAAGCATGCACCCCAGAACGCGGATGATCTAACACAGGCGCTCGGTTGCCCCACATGGTATTGGAAAGCGTTATGTCACGAACCCACCACAGTGCTTTACCAAACTTCGATTGCAAACTGTTTTTGAGTTGAACGTATGGGCCTAATGTGCTGTCAACCAGAGCTTGCGCCTCTTGCCTTGTTTTTTTCAAATCATCTGCAAACTTGGGATCAATTTGCATTTGTCCTTCAAGCGCATCCGCAAGTGCATCCAAAGTTAAGAATGCATCACCTTGCACAAAATACTTAGAGCTGTACGAACGATTCTCAGCCAAGGCACTGGCATCTATACGAAAACGGTTTTCAGGCAATTGAAGTTGATAAGTCAGAGTTTCGTTGCTGCGCAAGCGCGAACCAACCACCAACAATGCATCAACAGTTTGATAAAAAGCCTCGGTGGGTTTTTGAAGGTTGTACGAGCCCAAACTGGCAGGATGGTCCTCACTCAAAACACCTCTTCCTTGTACAGAGGTCACAACGCCCCAACCCATTTCAACCAAGCGCTTCACCGCAGGCCCTGCGCCGCGAGCACCTCCGCCTAACCACAACAAGGGGCGTTTCTTGGCTTGCAATTTTTTGGCCAAGGCCAAGACTTCCTCTTTGGAGGGTGCAAGAGGTGCAATGGGTTTAAACGAAATTTCAGACGGCATAGGCAATGTCATGCCCTGCACATCGATTGGTATTTCAATACTGACCGGCCCGCAAGGTGGCGTAAAAGCAAGTTGCGCAGCTTCGCGCAGAGTCGCTAAGGCTGTTTCTGGATTGCGAATTCGAAATGCGTCTTTACCGACCGACTTGAGCATGGCCAATTGCGCAGGATGTTCGTGAATAAAACCCAAATTACGATCTAGGAATTCAGACTCAATTTGACCAGTCAAATGCAACAAAGGGGTACCTGCCGTCATAGCCTCAATCATGGCGCCAGCAGCATTGCCGCAGCCCGTTCCGGTGCTGGTGACACAAACACCCAAAGTACCGGACACTCGCGCTGCCGCATCGGCCATGTTGCACGCACCCGCTTCACCTCGCGCTGAGACAAAGCGAATTTGGCCACGCCTGTGAAACGCATCCAAGATGGGCATATTGTGAATAGAAATTACACCAAATGCTGTTTTGACATGGCAGGCTTCCAGAAAGCGTGCCACCAATTCGCCAACCGTAATTTGAAGAGGTAACTGACTCATGCGATTTTCTTGTCTTTCAATTTTTCATGCCAAGCACCTCGTTGGGGTAAAAGGCTCAAACGTTCTGTCATGTGGTGCGCTGCTGTCTTGACCATATCAACCAAGGGCATTAAAGCTTCATCTTCAATTTTTTGAGTTGGTACAGAAATACTGATGGCGGCCGCCACTTTAGATTGCTCATTGAAAACTGGCGCTGCAATGGTTGAAATGCCTGTCTCGTAGCCCCCCATACTGACGCCATAGCCACGATCTCGGTCTTGGTCAATGAGCGCTTTGAGTGCCTTTAAATTGGGAGGTGTTTTGGGTGTGAACGCCTGCAGCTTACTTTCGGGAAACAACTTAGACAATTCACTTTGATCCAAATCAGACATCAAAGCACGGCCTAAAACGGTAGCGTGAGCAGGTAGCCTTGCACCGACCTGAATCGAGTGAAACATGGCATTACTACCTGCAGCTTTGGCGATAAAGACCACATCACGTGCATCGCGAACAACCAAATGCGCTGAAAAACCAGTTCGATCTCGAAGTTCATCGATGATAGGGCGACCTACTTCAGTGAGCTCCATAGAAGCTAACAACTCAAACCCTAAACGCAGAACCGACAGACCCAGCTTGTAGCTCGCGCCATCTGGACAGCGTTCCAAAAATCCACTTTGCTCTAAGGTAAAGAGCATCCTAAAAACAGAGGCTCTTGGCAATCCCATGCGCCTTGACAGCTCAGCACCGCTCAGTTCGCGTTCATCTCTGTTGAATTGCATCAGCAATTGAAGACCGCGCGCTAAACCTGGCACGGTGTAGCGGTCATCATTTTTCTGCTCAACTGTCATATCACTGATGCCCTATTTGGCTTGGTAAACCCAACAATTGATTGATGACCAACGCCGCCTCAAGTGGGCAAGCGTGTCCTACATCTCCCAAGCTCAAACGTTTTTTTTGCGCAGCAAAGGCAACCTGATCACATGCAGATGGCGGTGTGATAGTGTCCGCTTCGCCACTTGCAATCAACACATCACACTGGATACGATGGATATCGTAAATTAAGTTTCCTTGCCCCAACATCTGCACGGCCTGCGCATAGCCTTTGGGGTCAATTTCGGACATGGTTTGTCTCACCGCATCAATCATCCAAGGCTTGGCATGCTTAGACAACATGGCCGATGATCGTGCGATGGCCATACCAAGGGGGCCTAGTTTTTCTAGGTTGGAAAGTCTTCCTTCGATCAACTTCTTGCGCTCTGTAGGTTCTGCATCGCCGTAACCTCTAGCAGGGGCAAGAAAAAAACAGCGGCTAACACGATCTGGTTGATGTAGTGCAGCACTGGCTGCCATCAGTGCTCCTAAAGAATGTCCCACCAACTCAATGGGGTTCGAGACGCTTAATGCGTCCAACCACAGCCACAACATCGTTGCGTAATTCTCAGCTTTAGGCTCTGACATCTCTAAATGCGCACTTTTGCCATAGCCCGGTGCATCCCAAGCCACTACGCGCACATCCTTAACCCCAACTGCACTTCCCAATTGATAAGCCCAACTGGCCGAGGCCGAACCAATACCATGGAGTAAGACATGCGTGATTTGATCTGCACGGCCTGCTTGACGATATTGAATGGGGCCCTTCGGTGTTTCAACAATCATTTGCTCAACACCAGCCAGGGCTTCTTGGGGAGTCAAATTCATTTCAGCGTTTGATTTTTGCCAAAGGCGAATCGGGCGGGTAAACAGGCGTGATAGGCTTGGGCGCACCCAACATCACGCACATCAAGGCATCTTCATCACCTATGTTTTGCTCTTCACGATACACACCAGGGGGTACCGAAATCAAGTCGCGCTCGCCCAAGAGGGCTTCCCACTTTTGACCGTCCTTCTCGCAGACGATCTTCATGGCGCCTCGGATCACAAAAAAGATTTCTTCCACATCATAATGAATGTGTGAAGGACCAATGTTGCCAGCCGGTATGACCATGGTCGAAAAAGTAAAGTGGGCTGATGGCACCGTGTTGGTGTCTTTGGCTACACCTGTGCCACCAGTGCCAACGTATCGCATTTGCGCTCTTCGATATTTCGGGTCGAAATCGGCTTGAAACTTTAACGCGTCCCAATCGTAGCGTCGTGTCGATTTGCGAGCAACACGACTCTCCATCCATGTAGCAAAAGTTTGATCACTTCTTTGAAGCATGCTGGCTTGAATTTCAAGCTCTGGTGTAATTTGCGGATTTAGCAATCCGTTCTCATTGAAGTGGGGTTGATTGGCAGCTTCCAATACCTTTTTTTGATGTGCATCCATAAAATTCTCCAAGTCTTAATTCATAACAAAGCCACCATTGACAGGTAACACTTGACCCGTAATGAAACCGCTAGTTTTTGTTAGTAAAAAAAGTGCAGCGGCATTGACATCGTCTGGCACTTGCGGACGCTTAATTGCGCGACCATTCAGATAGTGCTCATGACGGTCTTGTGGCACGTACTCTGTGGCTTCTACCAAAGTGAGCCCTGGCGCAATAGCATTGACGGTGATGTCATCAGAACCCATCTCTCGAGCTAGCGAACGAGTCATGGCAATTACTGCGCCCTTGCTGGCGGTATAAGCCAACAAACGCGGGGCTCCCCATAGCGCCGTATCAGATGCCAAATTTACAACCCGTCCGCGACCACTTGCAGCCAAAAATGGCCGAGCAGCTTTGGTAACCAGCCAAGTACCACGGACATTGACATCCATTACCCGATCCCATGTATCGAGCGCAAGGTCCTCCATCACTTTACCTCCAGAGTTAGTGATAGCGGCATTGTTGATCAAGCCCGTCATGCCTCCCATGGCTTTTACAGCGGCTTGGACGCCTTTTTGAATGCTATCAGGGTCTAATAAATCCAGAGGCACATAGTGCGCCTGCGCACCTAGCTCAATGGCCAGCGCTTTGCCACGCTCATGCAAAACATCGCTGATCACAACCTGTGCGCCCGCAGCCACCAACGCGCGTGCAAAGCTCTCACCCAAACCGCGAGCAGATCCTGTCACGAGGACTCTGCTGCCTTGAAGATTGATTTCTTGCATGACCAATTCTTTTATGCGCCTTGTCGCTGCGTATTCAACAAATAATGAAGCACACGCTTCTCTGCAAGCACAACGGCATAGTAGGCCAGAATACCAATGACTGTCAGAGCGCCAATGACGACAAAAACACCAGCTGTATTACCTTGACCTTCAAAGAACACCAGCAGATAACCCAGGCCCATGTTGCCTCCAACCAACTCGCCCACCACCACACCAATCACCGCCAGTGTGCTTGCGATTCGAAGCCCCGAAAAGAGCGGCGGCATCGTGGTGGGAAATTCAACCATTCGAAAAACTTGAAATCGTGTGGCAGAAAAAGATCGCGCCAAATTAATCAAATCGCTGTCCATGGCGCGCATGGCCGAAAGCACGTTGATCAAAACCGGGAAGAACACAATCAGCACAGCCACCAAAATTTTGGGATAAATGGTGTAACCCAGCCACATCACAAAAAGCGGGGCAAAAGCCACCTTGGGTGCAATCTGAAGTGCCAACAAATAAGGCGACAAGACTGCCTCAACACGTGGAGAAATACCCAACGCATAGCCAATGATGGCACCCAAAACAGAGCCCAAAATAAAACCAATGACAACCTCGGCAGCCGTAATGCCCGCATGCCACATCAACCTTTCAGTGTCCCAAATTCGAACAGCCTCTACAGTGACTTGACTAAACGGCGGCAATACAAACTGAGGAACTCCAAGCCAGCCAGGTACATACTCCCACATTAATAGAAATACCACCAAGACGGCGAAACTCCAAACTGACGTCTTCCATTTTTCTTGGGCCATGCTTTTTTGCTCAGTGTGCAGTTGAAAAATGGCTTATTTGGCTAAAACAAATTGATTGGTGTAGAGATCTTTCAAAGATGACTCTTTGGGCACCACCCCATTGCTCACGTAAAATTTTTGTAATTCGTCCAACCTTGATTCATCCATGGTGCCAGGTACTTTTTGTTTGGCGTACACGTATTGGTTGTACAACTCAAAGGTTTTTTGAATACTGGCTTCTTTGCCCTTGTGTGCTGGGACATGCTGTACATAGGCAGCAGTGGCTTCCTTTGGATTGGCCATGATATCTTTCATGCCTTTGAGCGTTGCTCGCACTAATTTTTGGATCAACTGCGGATTTTTTTGAATTGTTTCATCTGATGCCAAAATAGCTTGTGCCATGCTCTTGAAATAGATGTCTGCTGGCAAGATATCAACTTGTGCGCCAGCCTCCATGGCAGACATTGTCCAATCAGGCACACCGGCCATGGCGCTTGCTTTTTTCGCAGCAAATTGTTGCCAAACACCAGCAGGCCCCGCGGCTTGAATGTTGACATCGTTCTTGGTTAAGCCCACCTTGCTCAGCATTCCCAATAGTGCGTAGTAGGTTGTGTCTGTGTAGGCCAACACAGTGACTGTTTTGCCTTTCAATTCACGTGGACTTTCAATGCGTTCATCCTTGTGAGTCACCAATTGCGTTAAAGAGCCGGCTCCCAAAACTGCAACGGCTTTGACGGGGATACCTTGCGCACGCGCAATGATGGGGGTATCGCCAATGGCACCCCCAATGACGGCATTACCAGCACCCACTTGCTTAGCAACATCCACTCCGCCGCGAGCTGAGACAAACTTAACATCCAAGCCTTCTGCTCTGTAATATCCCTTAGCTTGCGCAAGCATCCAAGGACCAAATGCAGGCAAGGTACCTGGTGCGGGAAGCAAGTATGTGATCTCTTGCAAATTAGCTTGCGCATTCACCGACATTGGCAGTAATGCCAATAAAGATGAGCTCAAGAGACTAGTAACGAAAACGCGCTTGGCTTTGAATTTTGTTAGTTTGCTCACAGTAATCTCCATCAGGTTAGGAAAAAATGGTTAGTGCACATCTGATTGCGCGTCGAGTTTGAGTAATTCCATCAGTTGACTGACATAGTCGACCAGCAAGGGATGCTTTCTTCGTTGCATTGGATTTTCACGGCCAGGAATGTCCACTCTGATCTCTTCGATGAGCGTGCCGGGTCTTTCACTCATTACTAAAATTCGATCCGATAATGCAACTGCTTCAGACAAATCGTGCGTGATAAACACGACAGTTTTACCTTCGCTCTTGACCGTCTCAGCCAGGTCTTGTTGCAGAATCATCTTTGTCTGTGCATCTAACGCTGAAAAGGGTTCGTCCATCAGCAGAACCAATGGGTTCACTGCCAAAGTCCGGGCAAGTGCTGCTCGTTGTCGCATACCGCCTGACAATTGATTCGGATAGTGATCACCAAAACCTTTTAAATGGCACTTTGCCAACAAGCGCGTCGAAATTTCTGTACGTTCTGCACGTGCAACGCCTCGAAGCTCCAAACCGAATTCCACATTTTCAGAAATAGTGCGCCAGGGCATGAGTAAATCTTTCTGCAACATGAAGGCCACATGTTTGTTTGGGCCCGACACCACATCGCCATTCACTTTGACAACGCCTTTGGAAGGCTTAGCCAACCCCGAGCCCATATTGAGCAACGTGCTTTTACCGCAGCCAGAGGGACCAATTATGGAAACCACCTCACCAGGATGGATTGAGAAATTGATATCTCTTGCAGCCAATATTTCAGCGGATTTGCCACGCGCAGCAAACCTCTTCTCGACACCGATAAATTCAATCGCTGGGACGGCTGAAGCAATCATGGATTCCATTATTTGTTTCACTAAAGAAACATTGATTTATTACGGAATCAATATTAACCCTTTGTGAGCTTTTAGCAAAGCCCAATTAAAAAGATCAACTTAAACATGAATTGGAATGGTGACAGGACCATCATTCACCAAGTGAACTTTCATGTCCGCGGCAAATTGACCCGTTTGAACGATCGGGTGAACTTCTCGGGCTTGACATACAAAATAGTCATACAAACGTTGGCCTTCTTCTGGCGACGCAGCACGTTTAAAGCTTGGCCGATTGCCACCGCTGACATCGGCTGCCAAAGTGAACTGGCTCACCACCAACAAACCGCCCTGCAAACCATTGCCGTCTAAATCTTGAAGTGAGCGGTTCATCTTGCCGTCTTCATCGCTGAAAATTCGCAACTTCAAAAGCTTGCTTAGCATTTTGTCGGCATGGGCCGAGGTGTCACCTTGTTCGGCGCACAACAACAACAGCAAACCCTTTTGAATTTGCCCAATCACGTGGCCATCTACTTCCACTCGCGCCTCGAGTACGCGTTGTACAACGCCGATCACAATAAATCTCTTTCTGAATCAAAGTGTGCTTCTACATCCGAGGGCAGCAATTGAATGGATGCACGCAAGCCTGGCACGGCACTCATCAAAGCTTGTTCCACACTGGTTCGGAGTGCCGCTGCACGGCCTAATGTCCATGATGCTGGCATGTGCATGTGCAAATCGACAAACCTTCGTTGTCCAGCTTTGCGCGTGGTCACATGGTCAAAGCGAATGATGGCAACTTCACCGCGCTGATGGGCAAAACCCGCCAGTGTTTCTTGAATTGTGGCAATGACCTCAGGCTCCACAGCCTCGTCCATCAAGCCTTGCGACGACCGCCAAATGAGGTGTACGCCCTCTTTCAAAATATTCAGCGCGACCCCAATGGCAACCACAGCATCAAGCCACAACCAACCGGTGAAACTCACCATGGCAATGCCAATGACCACCCCCACCGAAGTCCATACATCGGTCACCAAATGTTTGGCATCGGCTTCCAATGCAATGGAGCGATGCCTTTTGGCAGCGTCAAACATGACCCATGCCAACAATCCGTTCAATGCCGAGCTGCCCACCGACAAGGCCAAACCCAAACCGACTTGCTCGATGGGTTGTGGGTCGAAGATGCGATGGCTGGCGGCCCAAATGATGCCCAGGGCCGCAACAATGATCAAAATACCTTCAAAGCCCGATGAAAAATATTCAGCTTTGTGATGGCCATAAGGATGTTCTTCATCGGGTGGCTGAGCGGCCACCGTCACCATGACCAATCCAAAAATAGCGCTGGCCAAATTGACCAAGGACTCCATGGCATCGGACAACAAGCCCACAGAATCTGTGATCCACCACGCCAGGGTTTTGAGCGTGATGGTCATGATGGCCACCACCACAGACGCCCACATCAATGTGCGCGGGGTCCATGCAGGTATTTTGAGCATCAAGCGCTTAAATGCACGCGGGCAAATTTGCGTTTGCCCACTTGAACCACATACGTCCCGGCATCCAACTTCAAACCTTTGTCGCTGACCACGGAAGAGTCGACGCGCACACCGCCGCCATCAATCAAACGATTGGCTTCCGAACCGGAAGGTGCCAAGCCCGCCATCTTGAGCAAAGCGCCAATGCCCAAAGGCGCGCCACTTAAATTGACTTCAGGAATTTCATCGGGCACACCGCCCTTGCTGCGGTTGATAAAGTCTTGCTCCGCGGCATCGGCCGCTGCCGCACCATGAAAGCGCGACGTAATTTCTTTGGCCAAGGCCACCTTGGCTTCTTTCGGATTCAAACCTTCAGAAACTTGTTT
>JACCED010046708.1_pt1 | contig 19171 bp, 18 predicted proteins | sample 7455021 | NCBI WGS metagenome assembly JACCED01 (sample SAMN15323456, study PRJNA562643) | freshwater metagenome | isolation source: river surface water | place: USA:Blue River Watershed | collected 2017-08-19 | reverse complement strand
TGGCTTGCAACTTGGTGTAAAGCAGAAGGTGTAGTTCCTATGCCAATTGATCCTGTGGTTTTGGTAGAAGTCACAACAACGTTGTTGAGACGAGTAGATAAAACAGCAATTCCTGTCAAATGAACAACCTGATTTCCTGGCAGGAAATCCTTACTCAACTTGGAAACAAAAAAGATTTAACTTTTAGTCAAGCCCAGTGGGCAATGAATTCTGTAATGGATTCAAAGGCATCTGATGCTGAAATTAAGGAATTTCTCCTCGGTTTAAAAAATAAAAGTGAATCTGCAGAAGAAATTACTGCATTTGTTGAAGTAATGATTGAGCATTCAAGAAAATTAAATATTAATCATGATGCCGTAGACACTTGTGGCACTGGTGGAGATGGATTCAACACGGTCAATATTTCAACTGCAGCAGCCATTGTTGTTGCAAGTTGTGGGATTCCAGTTGTAAAACATGGAAATCGTGCCGCCTCATCTAAATCTGGTTCTGCAGATGTGTTAGAAGCGCTACAAATAAAAATTGATTTAAGTCCTGAACAAGTTAAAGAGAGTTTTCTAAAAGTTGGAATTTGTTTTTGTTTTGCACCAGTTTTTCATCCTGCAATGAAAGTTGTGGCACCAATTAGGAAGGAACTTGCCACCGCAACAGTTTTTAATTTTCTAGGTCCTTTATCAAATCCAGGGACACCAAAAGCTCAAGTAGTTGGAGTTTCGAATCTTGAAAAAGCTCCCTTAATAGCCCAAGTTCTTGCTAACAGAAAAACTAATGCTTTTGTTGTAAGAGGTTTAGAAGGATTAGATGAAATTTCGATTTGTGGACCTACCCAAATCTGGCAAGTAAAAAATAGTAAAGTAACTGAATTCATATTTGACGCAGAAAATCTTGGAATTAAAAAAGTGCAAATTTCGGATTTACAAGGCGCAGATGCGCAAACTAATGCCCAAATAATTGAAAAAGCATTAGCCCCTGATTCAACAGGTGCTGTGCAAGAGGCAATTTGCGTTAATGCTGCTGCTGCAATTGTGGCTTATGAAAATCTAGATTTGGAATTTGAAACTGCAATTAATCTTGCCTATGCCAGAGCTAAAGGAAGTGTGGCAAGTGGAATGAGTCTTAATAAATTAAAAAATTGGCAGGAATTTTCTAAATCAATCAGTTGATAACAATTTTCTAATTTGTAAATGTCTAGATGGCCATTGCCATTGTTTTTCAATCCAAGATCTACCTTGTTTACCTAATCTGTTTCTTAATTCTTGGTTTAAAAGTAAATTAACGATTTTTTCCTTCAATAAGTTTTTATTCGAAGGATCAATTACATATCCTGTGACATCATTTATAACTGCATCTGGTGCACCACCTGAATTACCTGCAATCACAGGAACACCAGTTGCGGAAGCTTCTAGATAGACAATCCCTAAACCTTCAACATCAAACCCAAAATTTCTAGTACGAACAGGCATTGCAAATACATCAGCACAGGCGTAGAAAGTTGGAAGCTGCTCCCACGCTACAGATCCAGTCAAAGTGACATGGCTATTTACATTTAAATCAAAAGATTTCTTATGTAAATTTTGCTTATATGGACCTCCTCCAACTATAAGGAGGTGAGCAGATGGAACTTGTTCTAAAACTTGTGGCCAAATTTCTATTAAAGTATCTTGCCCTTTTCTTGGCATAAGCCTAGATATACAAGCTACAATTAATTTATCTTTAATTCTAAATCTATTTTTCAAATCTTGAACTTCCTGAGTGTACTTATTACCCGGATTAAACATGTCAATATTTATTCCTGGAGTAAGTTGTTCAAATTTTGATAACTCAGATTCTGGGATAGCTTCCTTTATTTTTTCAAATGTGTATTTTGTCAAATAGGTGAAATTATCAACATCTTTAACTATTTTTTGAAAAGTTTGCTTTAATCCAGGAGTAAAAGACCAGCCAACTTCGTGACCATGAGTTAGTGCAACTGTTTTCTTTATTCCATTTTGTTTCAATTTTGAAGACAATAAACCTAAGGGAGCACTTGCTCCAAATAGTACTGACTCACAATTGAATTCTTTTATTAATTCAATCGCATAATTTGCAACAGGGGGAGTAGGTAAAAGCATTTCTGTGTCGTATCGAAAAACTTTATATTTTTGAGCTTTGTCAAATTCTTGCCAACCTTTGTATTTGGAAGTAAGGACAATTACTTCTTGAGGATCGATCCCTTCCAATAATCCGTGTACAAAAGTTTGAATACCACCTGGGCGAGGAGGAAAATCATTTGTGATGACAAGTGTTTTAGACATCAGTAACTCTCTTTTTACTTGATTGTATTAGTAATTTAAAACTTAAAATCATGGCACTTACAAATAAAACTATTCTAATAATTTGAATTAAAGAAGGAAAAAATTCCCCACTAAGTAATCCCACATATAGTGCGGGATAAAGAATTTGGGTAAATAAAGCAGATATTGAAAGTAATAGAATCACTCTTTTTAATTTTGTGCTTTTAAAAATTACAACTAATGCAGAAAGCCCGCCTATCCAAATCCAGAATTGAGGTGAAAATACTCTGCTTAAACCGATTGCAAAAATTATCACAATGAGAGATTTTTCAAAAATATTTAAGATACTAAGCCTTCCTTTGATATTAAGGATAAAAATAATAACGAAAAAGATTAAAGTTGATATATTTAATAAAATGGCAATTTGATTTGCAAAAATTGCTTCAACTTCTAAAGAGCCAAATCGAAATGGGTATTCAACGTTTCCGCCAAGAAGTTTATAAATGACAAAAAGAATTGCTGCCACTGATTCAACTTGCAGGCCTCTAGATGATTGATTTTCTAAAAATGATAAAGAACCAACACTGATTAATTCAATTAAAATCAAAATTAAAGCACTAAAAATACTAATAGGCAAAATCATTTTTTGAATAACTTTTTTATCTAAGATAGAAAGAATCAAAATAGGCCAAAGCTTGAGTAATGTTCCTATTGTTATCAAAAATGAAGCGAGTTTTATTCGTTTTTCATAAACTGCAATTAATCCAAGAATGGCAAACCAAGTAGGGACTAAATCAAACCTTGTTAAAAGCAATGGCCCCATTAAAATTGGCCACATTATCCAGAACCAGGCACCAGCAAATCCATCTAAACTAACCGGAATTTTTCTTTCAAAAAGACTTCTCCCAAATTTTAGAATTGTTACAAGAATCAGAAAATCAAAAAAAATCATGGTGAAGATAAAGCCAATATTGGAATTTCCAAATACGTATTGAGGAATTGTGAAAATAAATCCAGCCAAAGGAGGATATTGCCACATTGATTCATTTATTGGAAAAATTCTTTGAATTAATCCCAGAGACCAAAATTGATAAAGCTCAACGTCTCCTTTCAGCCATTTACCTTCTGGATAGTAAAACTTCAAAGTTATGAATTGAAATAAAAAATATCTTGTTATTAGCCAGGTAAAAATTAATCCAGGAACACTACGAACAAATACCTTGAATGAATTCACCTTTACAAGGGTAGTAGCAAGTGCGTGATTTAAATAATTGCGTAATGTTAGGAAGGTGAAAATAAACATAATCAGTGATGTCCATGCTGAAATTAACGCCTTAGCAAGATCAGCTGAAGGAGCAGATTTTCTTATTTGTTTAGGAGATTTACTTCTTTATACAGATTATGAAGATCCTGGTAATGGAATCATGGGAAAACTTTTTGGTTATGAATTTAATGAAGAGTTTATTAGATTAAGAACAGCAAATATGTTTGTTGAAGCAAGAGCCATGGCAATGACAAAATGGGAAGAGTTAGGTGATCGAGACACATTAATAACTCGTGAAGTAAAGAATCAATATAAAGAAATATTTGACGCCATGCCTACACCAGTTTATTTAACTTATGGAAATGTTGATCGACCAGAATTTTGGAAAAATTATGTTAAAAAAGATATGACAGTTTTAGATGGACAAGTTGTTGAGATTAATGGCTTAAAGTTTGGTTTTGTCGGCGGAGGCTTACAAACTCCATATAGAACTCCTTATGAAATTAGTGATGAGGAATTTCAAAAAAATGTTGACGCATTGGGTCCAGTAGATGTTTTATGTTCTCACATCCCACCTTCAATACCTGATATCACTTTTGATGTTGTGGCAAGAAGATTTGAAAGAGGAAGTGAAGCTTTACTAAATTACATTAAAGAATTTCAACCTAAATATTCTTTTTTTGGTCATGTTCACCAACCGTTAGTTTCAAGAACCAGAATTGGTTACACAGAATGTATAAATGTGGGGCATTTCAGAGCAACTAAGCGTGCTTTTACATTGAATATCTAAATACTGATTCACAGTTCTTTTGGGTCAGGTATTCTTTATATTCTCAATTCAGGAAGGAAATAAAAAAGCGTGTTTTACTACATTGTTAAATACATTTTTTTGTGGATTCCTTTACGTTTAATTTTTAGACCATGGACAAAAGGTAAAAGAAATATTCCAAAAACTGGTGGAGTTATTTTCGCACCAAATCACACTTCTTTTATTGATTCAATATTTTTACCACTTGTAGTAAAAAGAAGAATTACATTTTTAGCAAAAATAGATTATTGGCGTGGTAAAGGTATTAAAGGATTAATAACTAAATTATTTTTTTCAGGTGTTGGACAAGTTCCAATTGATAGAGCAGGTGGTTCTGCAGCAGAAGCAGCTTTAAGAACTGCAATTGAGATTTTAAATAAAGGTGAAGCTTTAGGAATTTATCCAGAAGGAACAAGATCACCTGATGGAAGACTTTATAGAGGACGAACTGGTGTTGCCAGAATGGCACTTGAAGCAAAAGTCCCAGTTGTTCCTGTTGCCATGATTGGAACATACGAAATTCAGCCATCAGATCAAATGGTTCCAAAAGTTGGCAGAGTTGGAATTATTTTTGGTAAACCTTTAGATTTTTCAAAATATTATGATGATGCTAGAAATGCTGAAACGCTTCGAAAAGTGACAAATGAAATCATGGAAGCAATAAGAGAGCTTTCTGGTCAAGAATATGTAGATATTTATGCTTCAGCAGCAAAAGAAGCCCTTAAAGAAAAAGAGTAGTTTCTTTACGATAAATTATGAACTGAATTCTTAACTATATATATAGAAAGAAGACATATTCATGCGAGTAGGAATATTAACTGGTGGCGGAGATGCTCCAGGTTTAAACAACGTAATTCGTGGCGTTGTAACTCGTGGAATAAATGCATACAAATATGAATTCGTTGGTTTTAAAGATGGTTGGAAAGGTCCTTTAGAAAGTTTAACTAGACCAGTTACTTTGTCAGATGTTGCTCACATTAATGATGAAGGTGGCACAATTTTAGGGTCTTCTAGAACAAATCCATTAAAAATTGAAAATGGTGTCTCTAGAATTGAAGAAAATTTAAAAAAACTAAACGTTGATGCTTTAGTTGCAATCGGTGGAGAAGACACTTTAGGTGTTGCAACACAACTACATAAGCACAATTTCAAAGTTATTGGTGTTCCTAAAACCATTGATAATGATTTATCAAATACTGACTACACTTTTGGATTCCAGACTTCAGTAGCAATTGCAACCGAAGCAGTTGACCGCTTACATACAACTGCAAGAAGTCATCACAGAGTTTTAGTTGTTGAAGTAATGGGAAGACATGCAGGTTGGATTGCTTTAGAAACAGGAATGGCTGCAGATGCTGCAGTAACTCTTATACCTGAAGAAAAATATGACATAAATGAAGTTGCTAAATGGGTTAAACAAAGATACGACAGAGACCAATATGCAATTGTTGTAGTTGCAGAAGGTGCATTAAGCACTGAAGGTGATTTAGTTACTAAAGACTCAACACTTGATGCATTTGGTCACGTAAAACTTTCAGGTGTTGGTGAAGCTTTAGCTAAAAGACTTGAAGATATAACAAAAATTGAATCACGAAGCGTTGTGTTAGGACATTTGCAACGTGGCGGATCTCCCGTTGCATTCGATAGAAACTTAGGAAACAGATTAGGTCTTGCAGCAGCAGATGCTTTAAATGATGGGGCATTTGGTCAGATGGTTGCACTTCATGGCACTGAAATTGTTCGTGTTGCATTGGAAAGTGCAACTGGTGTGTTAAAAACTGTTCCTTCGAAGCGTTATCTCGAAGCTAAAGCTTTTTTTGGAGCATGAGTATGTCACCGCAAGATTCCCCAGCGGTTACATCAGCAAAGCAACAGCCGGAATGGCCAGATGCTGGTGAACTCGAAAGAGTAGTAAAAGAATTAAAAGTATTACCTCCTTTGGTATTTCCAAGTGAATGTGATTTATTAACTCAACGTCTAGCTGATGTTTCTAGAGGTGAAGCTTTCTTTTTAACAGGTGGAGATTGTGCTGAAACATTTGCAGCAAACACTGCTAACTCTGTTAGAGCAAGATTAAAAACTGTTTTACAAATGGCCGTAGTACTAACTTATGGAGCAACACTTCCTGTAGTAAAAGTTGGAAGAATTGCAGGACAATACTTCAAACCAAGATCTGCAAATGAAGAAACTATAAATGGAGTGACGCTACCTTCATATAGAGGAGATGCAATAAATGATGTTGCATTTACTCCTGAAGCAAGAAGACCAGATCCTCAAAGATTAATTCGTGCATATAAAGCATCAAATGCAACTTTGAACTTAATCAGATCTTTTTCTCAAGATGGTTCAGCAGATTTAAGAATGGTTCATGCTTGGAATAGAGATTTTGTTGCACAATCTGATTCTGGAAGAAAATACGATCAACTAGCAAAAGATATAGATAGAGCACTTGCGTTTATGCACGCTTGCGGTGCTGATCCAGTTGAATTTAGATCAGTTGAATTTTTCACAGCACATGAAGCTTTACTTCTTGATTATGAAAAAGCAATGTCACGTACCGATTATGTAACTGGTCGAACCTATGACACTAGTGCTCATTTCTTATGGATGGGTGAAAGAACAAGAGAACCAAATGGTGCTCACACTCAATTTATGGCTTCAATCAGCAATCCAATTGGTTGCAAAGTTGGACCAAAAGCAAATCCTGAAGATGTAATTAATCTAATTAAAAAATTAGATCCAGATAAAACTCCGGGAAGATTAACATTAATTTCTCGTATGGGTGCAGGAAATGTATTAGAGAAACTTCCACCAATTATCAAAGCTGTTGAACAGACAGGACATCCTGTGATTTGGGTTTGTGATCCGATGCATGGAAACACTAAAGAAGCAGCATCTGGGCATAAGACCAGAGAATTTGCAGATGTATTAAGTGAAGTTAAAGACTTTTTTGTAGTACATAAACAACTTGGAACCCATCCAGGTGGTTTACATATTGAATTAACAGGAGATGACGTCACAGAATGTTTGGGTGGAATTTCAGGAATCATGGAAAAAGATCTGCCAATGAGATATGAAACAGCTTGCGATCCTCGCCTAAATAGAGTTCAAGCCTTGGAATTAGCCTTCCAGGTAGCAGAAATGTTGGCAAAATAAAAATTTTAAGTAGGCTTTTAAGTCTATGAATAAGAAGACCCAAATAATTCTTGGTTCAGTTTTAGTGTTGGCAATTATTAGTGCCATAACAAGTTCTGTGTTATCCAGTTATCGGGAAAATAGAATTCAAGCAATTTTAAATCCTGCTCCAACAAAAAGTGCTGATGATGGCGTGGTCACTTTAGACAAAATGGTAGTCACAATTCTTAATGGCACGAATAGAGAAGGATTAGGTACCAGACTTGCTTCTAGATTGGAAACTTTTGGAGTATTTGTGACAAAGATAGATAACTACAAAAAAAGAAACATAGATACAAGTGAACTTTTGTATAGACCAGATGCAATTGAAGCTGCAACTAAGTTAGCGCAAGTTGCTGGAATTCAGAAATTAACACCATATCCTGCTTTTGAAGCAGATGAATTTGCCACAATTATTACTGGTTATGACTTACCAGAACCTTTTCCAGAACAAATTGAAGATACAACAGTTTCACCATGAGTAAATATTTAATTCATGAAATAAATACACCTTGGTCAAAAATTGCTACAGTTTTAGATGTTACAAAAAATCCTGTTGTTGTAGGAGCTGGTTTTAAACCTATAAATAAATTAATTAAACAACTTAACTTAAAAGAAGATATAAAATTAATTAAAGACACAAAATTAGAAGGCATCACAGAAATTGTAAAAGATTGGATTGATGGCGATTTAGATGCATTTAGAAAAATAAAACTTAAACAAGAAGGTGCAGAATTTATGCAAAGTTGCTGGAATCAATTACGCAAAATAGATGGTGGAAAAGTTTTAAGTTATGCGCAATTAGCAAAAAAAGCAGGAAATGCAAAAGCAGTTAGAGCAGCTGGCAGTGCATGTGCTAAAAATCTGATTGCACCATTTGTGCCATGTCATCGAATTATTAAAACAAATGGTGATATTGGTAACTATGGGTTTGGTGTGTCGCTCAAAAAGGCGCTACTTGAGCACGAAGGTGTCATATTAAGGAGGGATTAGATACCGCAAATATTGAATTTGTGTTGTAATCTCGAGTAATGACGACGTTAAAGCGCCGCCGATTAAAAATTGTATTTGTTTCAATTTTATCTTTGGTAATGACTTTTAGTATAAATCTTCCAAGCAATGCATTTGCAAACATAATTATCTCGACAGAAATTCCAGATTATCCAGGAAAAGATAAATTAAAAGCTGGAGTAAAAAATTCAAGTGTTAAAAAAGTTCAAGAAGCATTAATTGAACTTGGATATGAAATATCTTCTGCAAATGGAAAATATGGTCCATCAACAACTAAAGCAATTAAAGCTTTTTATAAAGATTTGGGAGACAATGACGACGGTACTTCTCTTGGAAAAGTTGGTTGGAGAAAACTCTTCGAAGCCCTTGATGAACAAAGAGAAGAAGAAAAAGCTGCAGAACAAATACAAGCAAATCCTGTTCCAGTAGATCCAGCTTTGGCTGCAGTTATTGCGGAACAAGCTTCAAGAACTATTGATAGATCAAAAAAGACTAAGGTTGTTAAATTATCAAAAGCAAAAAAGAAAATAGTTGCTAAATATAAGGGTGATATAACCCTTACAAAAGATGCCAGACTTTATAAGGATGCAAGAGTCTTAATTCCATTTGAGGTTTGGAGAGCAAGTGCTTTTACAAGATTTATTTCAATGAAAGAATCTCATAGAAATTGCAAAGCTGTGGGTCGTACTGGCAAATATCGAGGACGTTGGCAAATGAGTGCACATTTTTGGAAAACATATGGGGGAAAGCAATATGCTTCTCGACCAGACAAAGCAAGTTGTCTAGAGCAAGACATGGTGGCATATAACGGTTGGCTTGTTAGGGGTTGGGCACCTTGGCTTTATTAGAAAAAAATTATGCTTAAGTTTTCCTACATCGCAGTTTTAGTTTTTATTTTTCTTGGAACTGTTTGGTTAGAAATAATATTGAAAGCTCGTGTTTATCAAAAATTAAAAAGACTAATTTTAACAATTATTCCAGTAGTTATTTTAATGGTTATTTGGGATTTTTATGCAATTAGAAATAATCATTGGTTTTTTGATCCTGAAAAAACTACCGGGATCACCTTAATAGGATTTTTACCTCTAGAAGAATTACTGTTTTTCATAATTGTGCCAATTGCAGCACTTTTATCTTTTGAAGCTGTTAGATCAATAAAAAAAGAAAAAGTAGGAGATGAGTAAATGACCTACATTCAAATAGGAATTATTTATTGCACTCTCGCTGTCATTTTGGATTTATTTGTCTTAAGAACAAAAGTAATTACTAAGAAATTATTTTGGTTAAGTTATGTGATTGTATTATTTTTTCAATTCATAACAAATGGAGTTTTAACTAGATTTTTAATAGTTAGGTATAACGATTTTGCACTGATTGGTGGAGATTATTCCAACAGAGTTCCTCCAATGATTGGTGATGGAAGATTATTTTTTGCACCAATAGAAGATGTGTTTTTTGGTTTCTCGATGATTTTATTTACAATTTCGATTTGGATTTTTCTAGGTAGAAAAAATATTCAAAAGAAACCATTTTCAGGACCACCTCCTAAATGGTGGCCTAAAGGTCATTGGTACGGAACTAAATAATTAATGGAATTTTAAATTAATTCCTTGAACATGTCCTGAGCCAAATTCTTTTCTAGCTTTTCTAGCTTTTTGCCATGCCGGTATTGCTACTTTTAATCTTTGAAAAGTTGAAACCTTTGCACGTTTTTTAAATACTTCATAATCAATTGCTTCTACAGCATCAACAATTCCACAGTAGAGAATTCGAGCAGCTTCAATGCATGGTCTTGAAGAAGGATGTAAAAATTCTATTCCAGATCTTGATTTTTCCTCTAAATCTTTAACTCTCTTGATTTGATACTTTAGTGCATTTTTAACATTCTCATCAGCAATTCTTTTCATTAAGTATTCTCGATCAACTCCAAATTGCGCTAATTCTTCCATTGGTAAATAAATTCTTCCTCTAGTTAAATCTTCGGAAACATCTCTAACAAAATTTGCTAACTGAAATGCGATTCCTAAATCTTGAGCTCTTTCATAAGCAATTTGTGCTGTTGGTTCAAGGATTGGAACCATTTGCAAACCAATTACTGCAGCAGATCCATAAACATATTCATGTAAATCTTTAAAAGTTTGATATTGAGTTACCGTCAAATCCATTCGCATGGAATGCAAGAATGCCTCAAAATGTTCAGAAGGGATTTCCCATCTATTAACTGTGTCAACTACTGCTTTACAAATCGGATCTTCAGATTTTCCTGTCCTTAAATCTTGGAGGAATTTATCTCCCCAATTTCCCAACCAATCTGATTTTTCTTTATCGGTGAGAGTGCTTGATAAATCATCAACTATTTCATCTGCATATCTAGCAAAACCATAAAGAGCATGGACATATGGTCTTTTACCTGGTGGTAGTAAAAGGGTTGCTAAATAATAAGTTTTTCCATGTTTGGAATTTAATTTCCTACATTGTTCGTAGGATTCCTGCATTGATGGATCAGTAATACCAGCTTCTAAAAGTTCTTTTTTAGACATTTTTAGTATTTTCTATAAGCTCTAGACTTGTAAGATTTATCTTTACCTAAAATTCTTTCTGCAGCTAATCTGCCACTAATTAAAACCATCGGCACTCCCACACCAGGTTGAGTTCCAGATCCTGCAAATACTACGTTTTCACCCCACATGTTTCCTGGTCTAAATGGACCAGTTTGTAAGAAAGTATGAGCTGAAGCAAAAGGTGCCCCAAATTTCATTCCTTGTTGTTCCCATTCTAATGGACCTGTGATGTGTTCAACTTCAATGTTGGAGCCGAAATTGTCATATCCTCTTTCTTCCAAAACTTTAATCATTTCATCTCTATATTTTGGAGTTTCTTTTTTCCAATCAATTGATGAATCTGTATTTGGAGTTGGAAATAAAACATAATAAATTTCTTTACCTTTTGGCGCTAGTGATGAATCTGAGTAAGTTGTATTAGTTACTAAAAGACTTGGATCTTTCATGAATTGTTTTCTGGCAATTAAATCATCAAATACTCCTTTCCAATCTTTTCCAAAATGAATGTTGTGGTGTGCAATGTTTTCATACTTTTTTCTACTTCCCACAAGTAATACCATTGCAGAAGGGGAGTACTTTAATCTTTTTACAGACCAAGGAACATTTCCAAGTAAATTCTCATAAGCAACTGGTAAATCAGGATTTAAGACCACAACATCTGCAGATATTCTTTCACCATTTTTAGTTATAACTGCATTTGCTCTGTTATTGGAAGTTTCCACTTTAATTACTTCTGTGTTGTATTTAAATTCAACTCCATGTTTTTCAGCAGCTTTTGCTAATGCTCTTGGAACTGCATGCATTCCACCTTTAGGAAAGAAAACACCTGCTACAGAATCCATATACGCAATAACTCCATAAATTGCTAATGCTTGATATGGAGATAAACCTGCATACATTGCTTGGAATGAATAAACTCGTTCGGTTCTGAAATCTTTCAAATATTGTTGAGCTTTAGGAGCAAGTTTTCTAAATCCACCAATAGCAACTAATTTCGCTAAATTTGGAGTAAGTAAATCAAGAGGTGAATCAATATTTCTATCAATGAAATCTTTCATTTCATATTGATAAAGTTTTGAAACAAAATTAACGTATTTTAAATAACCATTTGCTTCTTCAGGTCCAATTACTTCTCTGATTTCTTGAGCCATTCGTTCTGGATTTGCATGCACATCAAGTTTTGAGCCGTCATGATAATAAGCACGATATAAAGGCGAAACTGGTTGTAAATCTAACCAGTCATGCATATTTTCTCCAACACAATCAAATGCATCAGCAATTAAATCTGGCATAGTTAAAACTGATGGACCAGTATCGAAATTAAATCCTTCTTTTACTAATAATCCATTTCTTCCACCCGGAACAGATTCTCTTTCAATTACAGTTACTTTTCTACCTTTTCCAGCTAAGCGAAGAGCTGTTGATAGACCAGCTAAACCTGCGCCAACAATTACTACATGATCAGTTGCACCAGAAACAGTTCTCATACGTCCTGGAATAAGTCGAGTGGGTGAATAAGCCATAGTCATACTCTTCTAGAAGTTGCAGCAAGTGCCAACTCGGAAAGAGCCTCTTTCGCAGGATTTGTGATATTTGCCATTGATATTGCTTTATTTGATTGGTCAAATCGATCATTTATCATTTTTTCAACTTGTTCCAATGCTTTAGTTTCAGTGACTATTTGTCTAAGTGCTGAAACTTCTTCTACATTTATATCTTTTCCAAATAGTTGATCCAGTTTTTGTTTTTGGGTTTGACTTGCGTTGGCATAAGTCATTTCAATAAGAACGGTTCTTTTACCCTCTCTCAAATCATCACCTGCAGGTTTTCCAGTTTCTTCAGGATCTCCAAAAACCCCTAAAACATCATCTCTTAATTGGAATGCTTCACCTAGAGGTAATCCAAATTGAGAAAAAACTTGCATGAGATTTTTATCATCTGTGGCTAAAGCACAACCTAAATGAAGAGGTCTTTCAATTGTGTATTTAGCAGACTTGTATCTAATGACATTGAATGCATTTTCTAAAGATCCACCACCACGTGCTTGTTCAAAAATATCTAAATATTGACCAGCCATTAATTCGGTTCGCATAAGATCATAAATTTTCTTTCCTCTTAATAAATCGTTAGGCGCAATTCCTGAATTCATGAGTAATTCATCAGCCCAAGATAGAACTAGATCTCCTAATAAAATTGCACCACCGATTCCAAATTGTTTTGATTCACCTAACCATTTATTGCTTGAATGCATTTGTTCAAATTTTTTATGAATTGAGGGTTTGCCTCGTCTTGTATCTGATGCATCCATGACATCATCATGCATTAATGCGCAAGCTTGCAAAAACTCTAAAGAGCTTGCAGCTTTAATTATTTCTTCGCTATCTATTCCACCAGAACCGATAAAACTCCAATAGCAAAAAGCTGCTCTTAATCTTTTTCCTCCAGATAAAAATTCATTCGTAAAATTTGCTAACTCATCTAGAGACTTTGAAACTTGGTTAAGGATTGGTCTTTGCTCACTTATAAAACTATCCAAGCAATTTTGAATTCTAGGTCTAATTTCTAAAGATTTAAGAATTTTAGATTCCCCTGATTCTTTGCTTTTATTCATTTATCTTTCCCTAATAGTTTTGTATGCAAAAACAACTATGGAATAAGCCATGATTAAAAATGGAATAAGAAAGGCAGAAATATTATTTGACAAAAATTGAGCACAATAAACTGCAAATAAAAATATCCACATATAAGTTAAATATGGAAACTTTGTGGAATATCTTTCGTTTTTGGCATTTTGTGAACTTAAAAACATTATTAAAAGTAAAATAAAAAATGAAACTATTTGAAATTGCAAAGGATTAATTCCTAATATTGAATAACTTTCAGGTTTTGGAAGCCATTGAAAGTATCCAGCATTTGCAAATAATGATTCAACAACTAAGAGTAAACCCAAAGATATAAAAGCTGCTGTTAATGGCGACATAATCACAGCCCTTGTAATTCTTCTGGAAAGAACTATTCCAAGATATGAAACAGAACTCCAGATTAAAGGACTAGAAAATGGAACATGAAATAATTGAATTCCTAAGCGATACGTATATTGCACATCTCCAAAAATAAATCCAGTTGCAGAATTTATTGCTAAAAATGAGAAACTTAAACCTAATGAAACTACTAAAAATGTAGCCGCCCAAGCCATTCCCCACCAAATAAAAGCGTGAGCAGTGGTGGCGATAAATAGAAATAGAATTAAAAATAGGCTTAATGAATCTTTTCGATCTTGTGGAAATATTGGCCAAAGTGCTGAAAAAAGTAAACCTAAACCAAAAAATATCCAAGGAATAGTTCTAAAACCAAAAGTTGGACCGCCAGTATCTCGGTGGGGTCCTCTATATACTCTGATACTCATTTAATATTTCCCTTTTTAATTCTGCTTAACATCTGCAGGTAAAGCTCCACTTAGCCTTACTAATTCTTCAAATGAGGTAGGAAAAACATAATGAGGATGACCTGCTGCTGCCCAGATTTCATCAAAGTTTTTAAAAGTCTCATCAATTAAAATTTTCATCTTTGTTAGATGTCCTAGAGGTGGTATGCCACCTATGGCATATCCAGTTACTTCTCTGGTTTTATCTGCATCGGCTTTACTGACTGTTTTTACTTTAAATTCCTTTGCAACTTTATTGGTGTCAACTTTATTTTGTCCAGAAGTTAATACCAACACAGTTTCTCCATCTGCTTCAAACACTAAAGACTTAACAATTTGACCCACCTGCACACCTAAAGTAGCGGCAGCCTCATCAGCAGTACGGGCAGTTTCATTGGTTTTAATAACGCCACCTTTAACCCCCAACTCCTGGCAGGCTTTCTTGAATTTAGATACAGAAGGGTGTTCGTTTTCGCTCATTTCTCAAGGGTACGCAAGCCCCCTTAGTTGACCTTTGTCAGTGGAAGGTGGTTGACTAATCACTATTCGAACAAGTGTTCGAATAGTGATTAAACCAGGGTATTTTCCCCTAAATACCGCTAAAGGCTTAATCACTAAAAATTAAGTTAAATGGCGATTGACCCCTAAATCGCCATTTTGCTTAAAAAATCAAAACCAACATCGTTTGGCTTCTTTGTTAAAACTTGCGGGGAAGCTTTTTTAATAGGGAAGCCAAACGTCCTAGTTGGTTTAAAAGTCGTCTTCCTCCGACTTAGTAAAAAAAGTTGAGGAGTTTTTTAAGTTGCATTTAAAAAGAAGTTTCACCCATTTAAATGTTTCTTCAGCCTATTCACTTCGTTATGCAAGTGGTATGCCTGAAAAAATTGTGGAACAAGCAAAACTACTTAATTTTTCTAAAATTGCCATAACTGATCAAGATACTTTGTCTGGTGCAATAAATTTTGTTCAGCACTGCCTAGCAAACTCCATAACCCCAATTATTGGAGTTGATTTTAATTTAGGTAAATCAAGAGTTTTAGTTCTTGCTCGCGGGAAAAATGGTTTTAGAGATCTTTGTCATTTAGTTAGCAAAGCTCACGAAAAAGAAAGAGGAAAACCAAAGCTAGATATTTCATATTTATGGGAAAAGATGAAACAAGGAAACCTTGTAGCAATTCTAGGAGTTAACTCAGATATTGGTCAAAACATTATTAGAAATAGAAATGATTTAGCACTTCATCTTTTAAATAGTTGGCTAGAGCATGTTGACAAACAAGACTTAATAATTGAAGTAGTTTCCCATTCAAATTTACATAAAGTTGTGGATCCAAAGTATTCAATTAATTCAGCTGCAAAAATGACAACTTTTGCTAGAGATAATCAATTAAGAGCGATTTTAACTAATGCCACAAGATATATAAAAGCAGAAGATGCAATTGTTACAGAATTACTTGAATCAGTTGAAACTAAAAAACAATTAAATTTTGATCAAGTAAGACATTTTCGAGGTTCTGCTTATTTAAAATCAACTCAAGATATGTATCAAATAGCTTTTAATATTGGAAAATATCTTAGCAGTATTGAGGTAGGTCAATTACTTTTAAAATTTAGCGAAGAAGTAGCAAATGAATGTAGTCTAGATCCTGCAAGAGATTTAGGAATTGGATCTATTAATGTCCCAGAAACTGATTTAGTTTTAAATGAAACAAATAGCGATTCTGTAAAAGCTTTATATAACAAATGCCAAGCATCATTAATTAATCTAAATCTTGAAAATAAAAATATATATCAAGATAGATTGAAAGAAGAGTTAGATGTTATAAATGGTTTAAATTTTTCTGGATACTTTTTAACAGTTGCCGAAGTTGTTAATTTAATTAAGGAAAAAAGAATTAGGGTAGCTGCCAGAGGATCTGGAGCAGGAAGTTTAGTTAATTACTTACTAGGAATTTCTAATTTAAATCCTATTAAATACGGATTAGTAATGGAAAGATTTCTATCACCTTTAAGAAGTGCTTTACCTGATATTGATATAGATGTTGAATCAGCTCGAAGATTAGAAATTTATGAAGCAATCTATAAAAGATTTGGTAATGAAAGAGTTGCGTGCATTTCTATGCGTGAGACTTATCGAGTAAGACATGCAATAAGAGATGTAGGAGCAGCTCTTGGCATGCCTATTTCTGAAATTGATGCTTTTGCTAAAGCATTTCCTAGAGTTAGCGCTAGAAAAGCAAGAAAAGTACTACAACAACTACCAGAATTAAATAAAAGTTCTTTTGCCAAATTATTCTCCCAAGGAAATTTAGATTTATATCTTGATCTAGTTGAAAAACTTGATGGGCTACCAAGGCATTTAGCGATGCATCCTTGTGGAGTTATTTTGTCTGATAAATCTTTACTCGATAGAACACCTGTTGAATATAGCGCTTCAGGTTTTGCGATGAGTCAGTTTGACAAAGACGACGTTGAATTAATGGGATTTTTAAAATTAGATGTTTTAGGTATTCGAATGCAATCGGCGATGGCTTATTCAATTTCTGAAATTAAAAGAGTTGAAAATTTAGAAGTTAATCTTGATGAAATACCTTTAGAAGATCCAAAAACATTTCATTTAATCCAATCAACTAAGACCCTAGGCTGTTTTCAAATAGAGTCTCCTGGGCAAAGAGAATTAATTGGAAAATTTGGCCCGCAAAGCTTTAATGATCTGATAATCGATATTTCACTTTTTCGCCCAGGTCCAATCAAATCTGACATGATTACTCCATTTTTGGAAGTTAGACAAAAAAGAAAACCGTATCCTTTTTTGCATGAAAAAATTGATCCAATTTTAGAAGAAACCAGTGGGGTTGTGGTTTTTCATGAACAAGTTATAAAAATTATTAGCACCATGACTGGATGTTCTTTAGCTTTGGCAGATGAAAAAAGAAGAAGCATGAGTTCTGAAGAAGGCCAAAATGAAGTTGAGGAATGGTTTATTGAAAAATCTAGAAAACTTAAATACTCCAATGACTTAATTAAATACATATGGGAAGTTTTAAAAGCTTTTGCTTCTTTTGGCTTTTGTAAAGCACACTCTGCTGCTTTTGCTTTTCCTACCTATCAATCTGCTTGGCTTAAAACACATCATCCAGCAGCATTTTTAGCAGGGGTTTTAACTCATGATCCTGGGATGTATCCAAAAAGACTTATTGCAAATGATGCTAAAAATTTTGGGATTGAATTACTTGGTTTAGATATTAATAAATCAGATTCTTCATACCGAGTTGAAAAAATAAATGAAAGATATGGAATAAGACTATCTTTGCTTGATGTTAAATTAATAAGTTATGAAGAGACAGAAAGAATTATAAAAAATAGACCTTATAAAAGTTTGACAGATTTTTGGCAAAGAGCACAAGTTTCTAAAGATGTTACAGAAAATATAATTTTGGCTGGAGGATTTGATTCTTTAATTCCAAGTAATTTAAACAGAAGGGATCTTTTATTGCAATTATCTGATTTAGAACACAATCTTGGAGTAATTTCTAATCAACTAGTTTTAGATGTTTCAACTATTGATAAAAATATTGCTTCAGGTTTACCAGATTTTACAAAAAATGAAAATATAGTTAATGAGTTAAAAGTATTAGGAATAGATGCTAGTAGTCATTTAGCAGAATCTTTTATTCCATTTTTTAAAGATTTTGGAGTAACTCCTTCCAAAATGCTTTTTTCTTTAACTAGTGGCTCAGAAGTTTTTGTAGCAGGAGTAAAAGTAACTACACAAACACCACCAATAAGAAGTGGCAAAAGAGTCATCTTTTTAACACTTGATGACCCCACAGGTCCAAGTGATGCAGCTTTTTTTGAAGATGCTCAAACAAGTTATGCAGCAACAATTTATAACTCATTACTACTTTTAGTTAGAGGTAATTTAAGAAAAACTGGCCCAAGAGGAATTTCTATTAAAGCCACAGGATGCTGGGATTTAACACAAATACACAGCATGTATCAAAAATATGGAATAGCAGAAGTAAAAAGATTCATTGATTTAAGTTTTAAGCCAAGAAATAACAAGTATCACTATAAATCAGGCGGTGTGTCTTTAGAAAAAAGAACTTTAAAAGATCAAAACCTAGGAAGAATATAAAACATGACTCATCGTCAAGTTTTAAAACTTCCTCATATTGAATTATCAGGTGATGATTCAGAGTCAAATATTTTGCATGTGGATATGGATGCATTTTTTGCCTCAGTTGAACTTCGCGATAGACCTGAATTAAAAGGACTTCCAGTAGTTGTAGGTCATTCAGGCGGTAGAGGAGTTGTTACATCAGCAACTTATGAAGCAAGAAAATTTGGAATACATGCAGCAATGTCAATGACAGAAGCTATCAGAAAATGCCCTAAAGCCATATTTATTGAACCAAATCATGAAAAATATTCTGAAGTATCAGAAAAATTACAAGAAATATATTTATCTTTTACTCCACTAGTCGAACCTTTAAGTGTGGATGAAGCATTTCTTGATGTTTCAGGATCTAGAAAACTAATAGGAACACCCATTGAAATTGGTAAAAAATTAAGAGAAAAAGTTTTTCAAGAAGAAAATATAACTTGTTCAGTAGGAATTGCTCCCACTAAATTTATTGCCAAACTTGCCTCCACCAG
>JACCED011222799.1_pt1 | contig 19179 bp, 12 predicted proteins | sample 7455021 | NCBI WGS metagenome assembly JACCED01 (sample SAMN15323456, study PRJNA562643) | freshwater metagenome | isolation source: river surface water | place: USA:Blue River Watershed | collected 2017-08-19 | reverse complement strand
CAGCCGCGGATCGCAAGCGGCTACGCGAAGTGATGGATGATCTGCAATTGCCGCAGGGCATGTCGTTGATTGTGCGCACCGCCGGCGCGCAACGACCAAAGCCGGAAATCCAGCGCGATTGCGAATATCTGCTGCGGCTTTGGGACAATATCCGCGAAAGGACGCTGGCTTCCACCGCGCCCGCGCTGATTTACGAAGAAGCGGATTTGATCAAGCGGTCCATCCGCGATGTTTATGGCCGCGATATTGATGAGGTGATGGTGGAAGGCGATGGCGCCTTCCAGCAGGCGCGCGAATTCATGCGCATGCTGATGCCATCCCACGCGAATAAGGTGCGCCTGCACCGCGATACTACGCCGCTTTTCGCGCGCCATCACGTGGACCAGCAATTGGATGCGATGCATTCGCCCGTGGTGCAGTTGCGTTCCGGCGGTTACGTGGTGATCAACCAGACCGAAGCGCTGGTCGCGATTGACGTGAATTCGGGCCGCGCCACGCGCGACAGACACATCGAAGACACGGCGCTGCGCACCAATATGGAAGCGGCAGAGGAAATCGCCCGCCAATTGCGCCTGCGCGACCTGGCCGGGCTGATTGTCATCGACTTCATCGATATGGAGTCGAACAAGAATAACGCCATGGTGGAACGGCGCATGAAGGAAGCGCTGCGCCATGATCGCGCGCGCATCCAGGTGGGCCGCATTAGCCATTTCGGCCTTTTGGAAATGAGCCGCCAGCGCCTGCGGCCTTCCATCGCTGAACAAACCTTCATCACCTGTCCGCATTGCCTGGGCCGTGGCACAGTGCGCGGGGTGGAAAGCAGCGCGCTGCAGGTGCTGCGCGCGGTTGCGGCGGCGCGTTCCGCCGCTTCCTCGGCTGCTGCCATGGCAGCAAAGACATCATCGATCTGCCCGGCAAAGGGATCCGCCGGGGTCGGCCCGGTATAGCGCCGCGGCACTTCGGCCGCTTCGGCTGCGGGGGCCAGGCCCTCCTCAGCGGCGTTCTCCTGCGGCGTTTCGTCACGGCGACGGCGGCCACCACGGCGACCACGGCGGCGCGGGCGTTCTTCGCCTTCAGCCGGCGCTTCGGCGGCGGGGGCCTCAACCGGTTCGGCGGCCTCAACGATATCGGCTTGCGGCGCCGGGGCTTCCTCCGCCACGACCGCTTCGGCTTGTTCGCCGTCGGCCTCGGCCTCACCCTCAGCTTCGGCGGCGCTGTCACCGCTTTGGGCGCCATCCTCGCGGCGCCCGCTGCCACCGCGCCGACGGCGACGACGACGGCGACGGCGCTCACCTTCCTCAGCGGTTTCCTCACGCGCCTCAGCGCGGGGGGTTTCGGCTTCCTCTTCCTCCGGCTCGGGCGCGATATCCTCGGGCTCGGGCGCGTAATCCATGCGCAGCGCGGAAGGTGCGGCGGTCACGGCCATGGGTTCTGCAGCGCGCAATCTTTCGATCCGCAGCGCCGGGCCCATCAGCTTGTCATCGGGCTGGAAGAAAACACTCATGCCGAAGCGGGCTTCGATTTCAGAAAGCCGATCGCGCTTGCGATTGAGCAGCCAGAGCGCGACTTCCGTCCCGACATGCACATTGATTTCGGCGGCACGACGCTTGGCGCCTTCTTCCTCAATCGCGCGGAGTACTTGCAGCGCGCTGCTTTCCACGCCGCGGATCGTGCCACGGCCCAGGCAATGCGGGCAGGTGATGAAGGTCTGTTCCGCGATGGAAGGGCGCAGACGCTGGCGGCTCATTTCCAGCAGGCCGAAATGGCTGATCCGCCCAACCTGGATGCGCGCGCGGTCATGGCGCAGCGCTTCCTTCAAGCGGCGTTCCACCATGGCGTTGTTCTTGTTCGACTCCATATCGATGAAGTCGATGACAATCAGCCCGGCCAGATCGCGCAGGCGCAATTGCCGCGCGATTTCTTCCGCCGCTTCCATATTGGTGCGCAGCGCCGTGTCTTCGATATGCCTGTCGCGCGTGGCGCGGCCGGAATTCACGTCAATCGCCACCAGCGCTTCGGTCTGGTTGATGACGATGTAGCCACCTGAACGCAGCTGCACCACCGGGGAATGCATCGCATCCAATTGGGCATCGACATTATGGCGTGCGAAAAGCGGCACGGAATCGCGGTGCATGCGCACCTTATTGGCATGCGATGGCATCAGCATGCGCATGAATTCACGCGCCTGCTGGAAGGCGCCATCGCCTTCCACCGTCACCTCATCACTATCGCGGCCATAGACATCGCGAATGGACCGCTTGATGAGATCCGCTTCCTCGTAAATCAAGGCAGGCGCCGTCGAAGCCAGCGTCCTTTCGCGGATATTGTCCCAAAGCCGCAGCAGATATTCGCAATCACGCTGAATTTCGGGCTTGGGCCGTTGCGCGCCCGCCGTGCGCACGATCAGCGACATGCCCTGCGGCAATTGCAGATCATCCATCACTTCGCGCAGCCGCTTGCGATCCGCCGCTGAGGTGATTTTGCGCGAAACGCCACCACCGCGCGGCGAATTCGGCATCAGCACGCTGAAACGCCCGGCAAGTGACATATAGGTGGTCAAGGCCGCGCCTTTGCCGCCGCGTTCTTCCTTCACCACCTGCACCAGAATGATCTGGCGGCGGCGAATCACTTCCTGGATCTTGTAATGGCGCATGAAGCGCGGCGGGATGCGGCGCTCACGGCGTTCTTCTTCCGTCTCGGCCGGGCCTTCACCGCCAATGGTCTCAGGCGGGGGCTGATCTTCGGGCGGCAATTCCTCAACCCGGCCCAGATCCGCCACGCCCTCAGCCTCGGTAGGCTCCTGCGTGTCGGGGGCGGCGCTGCGGGTTTCCGTCACAATGTCCAAAGCCTGGGCGACATCTGGTGCGGCTTCCGCGGGCGGCGCTTCCGGCGCTGCGGCAGCCTCATCAGGGCTAGGCATTTCCGCTGCTGGCGCGGCCTCAACCGCAGCAGCTTCCTCGCTGGTGGCGGCAGGGGCGGGTGCCTCGCCCTCGGCGGCGCCGGCCTTGGCCTCATCGCCCGGGGTCCAGGTTTCAGCACCTTCGCCATTCCAGGCGGCGCGATCCATCGCCGATTCCGGCGGCAGATCCGCTTCTTCTTCCGCGCGCGCTTCTTCCGCCTGCATATCAAGCAGGCGCTGACGATCCGCGACGGGGATTTGATAATAATCAGGATGAATTTCGCCAAAGGCGAGGAAGCCGTGGCGATTGCCGCCATATTCCACGAAAGCCGCTTGCAGGCTGGGTTCCACCCGCACCACTTTGGCGAGGTAGATATTGCCCTTCAGAGCGCGGCGTTGCGCGGTTTCAAGGTCGAATTCCTCAAGGCGATTGCCATCCATTACCACGACCCGTGTTTCTTCGGGGTGGGATGCATCGATCAGCATACGCTTGGTCATAGGTTAGTGCTCCGCACCGGGGCGCAGAGGCGCCGGTGCATGTCGTGACAAGGCCCAAGTGAGGCTGGAAGCGCGGTGTGGCGTGCCTTGGCATGCGACAGCGAACAACCTCACTCGGTGAGCCCGGCGCCAGCAAAGGCGCGGCGGGCCCTGGGTGGGCGCACCTGGATCCTGCCCCGGGAACCCTTGGACCATCGTGCGAGGACGGTCACAGGCGCAGCTGGGACGGCAGGCGCTACGCAGGGCCAAGCCGAAAAGGGTCAAGGCTATCGCGCATCGCAGTCCGCGCCGGCGAGAATGGAAGGCCGTAGCCCGGCGAAGTGACGGTGCCTGCGCCTTCGGGCGCGGCACCAGGCCGGGGTCCTGAGCTTCGCGGGGCGCCATACCCCTTGGGGGCTCCATGCGCCTGGCGATGCCGCCAAGAATTCCCGCCCGCAGCGGATACCGCCGGGGCGCCTCACCCTAATCGCTGGTGATCGCAACCACAAGGGCAAGGTGATGTGATAATGGGTGACATGTGCCGCAAGACTGGGATATGCCGTTAGCCGATCAGTACGGTTAGCATGAAGCAAAATTTGCACATGGTAATAGGGCGCCGAGCCCTGGCAGGTTTGGGTGTCCTCATCGCCAGCGGTACGGGCCAGGCCTGGGGCGCAGGCGGCCTGCCCAGCGCCAGGCTCCAGGCCACGGGGCGGGGTGCTACGCTCAGCCTGGCACTTGAAGGCCCACTGGAATGGCACTGGCAGGCGGCGGAGGCGCCGCTGCGGCTCATGCTCGTGCTGCAACCGGCGCGCTGGCGCGGGCCGATAGAGCTTGGCCCGGCAGGCCCGATTACCGGCGGAGCGTTTGATGCGGCGACCGGTCGGCTGACACTCCGCCTGTCCCGCCCGGCCTTGCCACGGCTTGTATCGGCAGAAGCAGGGCGGCTGATTATCGCCATTACCCCGAGCACCGCCGAAGCCTTCGTCACCGCCAGCCAGCGGGCCGGGGGGGTCCTGGCCGGGCAAGTGCCGGCCTTGCCCCTGGTGGTGATTGATCCCGGCCATGGCGGGTTTGATCCCGGCGCCATCGGCGCCCGGGGTACCCAGGAAAAACGCATCACCCTCGCCGCGGCGCAGGCGTTGCGCCGGGCGCTGGAAGAAGGGGGCCAATGCCGGGTCGCGCTGACGCGCACCCGCGATGAATTTCTGCCCCTGGCCGATCGCGTGGCCTTTGCCCGCAGCCATGACGCCGCGCTGTTGGTGTCACTCCACGCGGATTCAGCGCCGGGGGCGCGTGGCGCCAGCGTTTACACCCTGGCCGAGACCGCGAGCGACCCTTTATCCGAAGCGCTGGCGCGGCGCGAAAATGACGCGGATTTGGCCGGTGGCTTGGCGCTGCCTTCCGTGCCGAGCGACGTGCAGGCCATTCTCTTGAGCCTGATGCGTCAGGAAACGCGCCTGGATGCCACGCGCTTTGCCCGTATGGCGGTTCGGGAATTGGCCCATGCCACGCCAATTTTGCCCAATCCACAGCGTGAGGCCGGGTTTATCGTCTTGAAAGCGCCGGAAATTCCCTCGGTCCTGGTGGAAATGGGCTTCCTGTCGGACGCGCGTGATGAAGCCGCATTGCGCAAACCCGAACATCGCACCCAGATTGCCGCCGCATTGGCCCGTGCAGTGGAAACATGGCTGGCATCCGTGCAGAGACCTTCTTCGCGCTGAAAAAAAACATATTTGTGATGTCGATCTTCCCCCCGAGCCATTATACCCAGCGACAATCATGACGATTCCGGAATTACGCGCCGATACCCCGCTGGACCCGAGCCGCATTGCGCCCGGGGCAGAGCCCCCGCGCGTGGAACCGCCGCCCCAGCCTGGCAAGCAGCCCCGGCGGCGGCGGAAATTCCGGCTGTTTCGTTGGCTGTTCAGCCTTGCGGTGGCACTGCTGCTAGCGGGCGGCATCGCCGCCTATGGCGCTTATCATCAGATCGCGCAGGATTTGCCGGATTATCGCTGGCTCGCGGAATATGAACCGCCGCAAATGAGCCGCATCTACGCCGCCGATAGCCGCCTGATGGCCGAATTGGCGCAGGAACGCCGCGTTTTCGTGCCGATTGAAGCCATTCCACGGCGCGTGCAGCAGGCCTTCATTTCCGCCGAGGATCAGCGCTTCCGCGAACATGTCGGGGTTGACCCGCTGGGGATCCTGCGCGCCCTGGTCACCGCCGTTGAACAATATGGCAGCGGCCGCCGGATGGGGGGCGCTTCCACCATTACCCAGCAAGTCGCCAAGAACATGCTGGTCGGGGCTGACCGGTCCCTGATGCGCAAGGCGCGCGAAGCGATCCTGGCCCTCAGGATCGAAAAGACGCTGAGCAAAGACCGCATCCTGGAACTTTATTTGAACGAGATCTTCCTCGGCCAGCAGGCCTATGGCGTGGCGGCTGCGGCGCAGAATTACTTCAACAAGGGGCTTGATGAATTAACCCTGGCCGAGACCGCTTACCTTGCCGTGCTGCCCAAGGCGCCGAATAATTATCACCCGATCCGCCGCACTGAAGCCGCCAAGGCCAGGCGCGATTGGGTGATTGACCGCATGCTGGAAGACCGTGCGGTCACGGCGGAGGAAGCGCGCCTGGCCAAGGCGGAACCGCTGATGGCGCGCCCGACCCGCCGGCCGGATCAATTGCAGGTGGGCCAGCATTTCACCGAAGAAGTGCGGCGCGATTTGGTGCTGCGTTTTGGCGTTGAGCAGACCACCATGGGTGGCCTTGTGGTGCGCACCAGCCTTGATCCGGAAATCCAGACTGCGGCTGAACGCGCCCTGCGCGATGGGCTGATGAATTATGATCGGCGCCGTGGCGGCTGGCGCGGCCCCGTGGCGAAAATTGCCGCAGGCCCTACGGAATGGATGCCCGCCTTGGCGGAACAGCCACGCCCCCCTGGCGCCTTGGCCAATTGGCGCCTAGCGGTGGTGCTGGAAGTGAAGCCGCAGGAAGCGCGGCTTGGCTGGTTGGAGCGGCGCGATCCGCGCAACCCGCCGGAAGCGCAGCAAGGCACCTTGTATTTTGAGGATTTGCGGGGCTGGGCCAGACCCGTCTTGCCGGATCATCGGCTGGGCGCGGAACCGCGCCGCATGCAGGATGTTGTGAACCCCGGCGATGTGGTGCTGGTGGAACATGTTGCGGCGGAAGCCGCGACCCGCACCCGCCCCGCGCGGCCAGAACGCCTGTTGCTGCGCCAGATGCCGCAGGTTGAAGGCGCCGTCGTTGCCCTGGATCCGCAAAGCGGCCGCGTTTTGGCCATGGTTGGGGGGTGGGCTTTCGAACGTTCCTGGTTCAACCGCGCCACCCAGGCGCAGCGCCAGCCGGGGTCTTCCTTCAAGCCTTTCGTTTATATCGCCGCGCTTGAAAAAGGCATTCCACCCAATCAGGAAATCCCTGATGAACCGGTGGAAATCATGACCCCGCAAGGGTTGTGGAAGCCGCAAAACTACACCGTTGGATCCTTCAATGGCTGGGTCACCATGCGCAGCGCCATGGAACGCAGCCTTAATCTGGTGACGGTGCGGCTTGCGGATCATATCGGCATGGCGGCGGTTTCCGATGCGGCGCAACGCTTTGGCGTCATCAACAATATGCCGCGCTATTTGGCCATGTCGCTCGGCGCGGGCGAAACCACCGTGTTGCGCATGGCCACGGGCTATGCCGCCTTCGTCAATGGCGGTTTCGCGGTGACGCCGACCCTGATCGATTCCGTGCAGGATCGGCGTGGGCGCGTGATCTGGCGCGCGGATCAGCGCGGCTGTGCCGATTGTCGCGGCCGGCCTGAAGGCGGCCCGCCAGCGCTTGAAACGCGCGAGCGGCGCCAGGCGACAGACCCGATTTCGGCGTATCAGATGGTGAGCATTCTGGAAGGCGTGGTGCAGCGGGGCACGGCGGCCAATGCCATCGGCGCGCGCCTCGGCCGGCCCGTTGCCGGCAAAACCGGCACGACGGATGACTACAAGGATAATTGGTTTGTCGGCTTCACCCCCGATATCGTCGTCGCGGTCTGGGTTGGCTTTGATGAACCACGCAGCATGGGGCGCGATGAAACGGGCGGCAGCAATGCCGCGCCCATTTTCCGCGAGGTGGTCGCCTCTGCCCTGGCTGGCAGCCCACCCGTGCCCTTCCGGCGCCCACCCGGCGTCACGCTGATGCGCGTCAGCGCCGGCAATGGCACCATTATGGAGCCCTTCCACCCGGGCACGGAAAACAACGCCCGGCGCTGGGCGGATGTGATCACCGGGGATAGCCCCGATGGCACGGGCGAAACGCGCCTCGACAGGGACCTCGGCGGGCTCTATTAGCCCCGCATCATGCGCGCTGACGCCCAATCCCTGCACGAGCAGATCACCGCATCGGTGTCCCTGCTGAGGAGGCATCTTTGACTGGGATGCCTCTGTCCGTCGTCTCGAAGAACTGAACGCGCGGGTCGAAGACCCGTCGCTCTGGAATAATGCCGATGAGGCGGGGCGCGTCATGCGCGAACGCGGGCGGCTGTCCGAACAGATCGATGGCGTCAAACGCCTGGAACGCGATGTGGAAGATGCACTCGGCCTGATTGAATTGGCCGAGGCTGAGGGCGATGCCGATACCGCCAATGCCGCCGCCGCCGATCTGGAACGCTTGGCGGCAGAGGCGAAGAAGCGGGAGATTGAAAGCCTGCTTTCCGGTGAAGCCGATGCCAATGACGCCTTCCTGGAAGTGAATTCCGGCAGTGGCGGCACGGAAGCCCAGGATTGGGCGGAAATGCTGCTGCGCATGTATTCGCGCTGGGCCGAACAGCATGGCTATAAGGTGCTGCTGACGGAAGAAAGCCCGGGCGAACAGGCGGGGCTGAAATCCGCCACCATTCAGATCAGCGGGCCCAATGCCTATGGCTGGCTCAAGACCGAAAGCGGCGTGCATCGGCTGGTGCGGATCAGCCCCTTTGATTCGGCCGCACGCCGGCACACGAGTTTTGCCTCGGTCTATGTCTATCCGGTGATCGACGACAAGATCGAGATCGAGGTCAACCCGGCGGACCTTAAGACCGATACCTTCCGCGCTTCCGGCGCGGGTGGGCAGCATGTGAACAAGACTGAATCCGGCGTGCGCTTCACCCATATCCCAACCGGGATTGTGGTGGCGTCCACCCAGGACCGCAGCCAGCACCGCAACCGCGCCATTGCCATGAACATGCTGAAGGCGCGGCTTTACGAATTGGAATTGTCCAAGCGCGAAGCGGTGAATGCCGCGACCGAAGCGGGCAAGACCGATATCGGCTGGGGGCATCAGATCCGCAGCTACGTCTTGCAGCCCTATCAGATGGTGAAGGATCTGCGCACCGGCGTTGAAAAGGGCAATCCGGCCGCCGTGCTGGATGGCGAATTGGATGATTTCCTGGCGGCATCGCTCGCGTCCCGTGTCGGGGCGACACGGAGCGAAGCCAGCGCCCAAGCGCAGTAGGTGCCGCAAGCGTCAGCCCGCGCCACAGTTTTGGGTGGTGTCTATCGGCGAATGTTTCACGGCGCGCATGATCTGATCTAAGGTTGCGCCGTGCTTGCTTTCCTCGCCCTCTGCCTGCCGATTTTTGCGGTGGTGGCTTTTGGTTTCGCCGCGGCGAAGCGCAAATGGATGCCGCCTGCCGCCATGGAGGCGGTGGGGATTTTCAGCTTCAACGTCGCACTGCCAGCCATGCTGTTCAAGCTGATGGCCGCCCAGCCGCTGCGTGAAAGCTTCGATGTGCTTTATTTCAGCGGCTATCTGGGCGCTTGCCTCGTGATGTTCGCCCTGGTGATGCTGGCCGGGATCATCGCCGGGCGGGGCTTGCGCGTGGGTTCGGCCTTCGGCGCGGCGGCCGCCATGGGCAATGTTGGCTATCTGGCGCCACCGCTGATGCTGCCCATGCTGGGGCCGCGTATTGCCGGGCCGGTCGCCATGGCGATTGTTGCCGAAGTCGCGGTGATCATCGCCCTTGGGTCCATGCTGATGGCGCCTGCCGCCAAGGGGGCGGGGCTGCAAGCGGTGATGACCGGCTTGCGCGGCCTGGCGCGGAGCCCGGTTATTCTTTCCATCGCGCTCGGCGCGCTGGCTGCCGGCATTGAAGTCCCCATCCCCGCGCCGGTGGAACGCTTCCTGTCCTTTCTCGGCAATGCGGCGGGACCGGCGGCGCTCTTCGCGCTCGGGGGTACGCTCGGGCGGCTCAAAATCGATGGGCGGCTTTTCACGGTGGCTTTCGGCATCACTGCCGCCAAGCTTTTCATCTACCCGGCCCTGATCTGGTTCGTTCTGGGGCCATGGCTCGGCTTTGATCCCTTCTGGATCAATTGCGGCGTCTTGCTTGCCGCCATGCCAACCGCGACGAATGCCTATCTCCTCGCGCAACGCCAGGGGGTGGGCGCTGAGGAAGCCTCGGCCGCGGTGCTTTTCACCACCATCATCGCCTCCATCGCCTTCCCCGCCACGGCGTGGCTATTGGATGTGCCGGTGCCTTAACCCCTCGCGCGCTTGGCGGGCGCGCAGCTTCGCAATAGACTCCCATCTTCTCATTGCAATGGAGCAAACGCCCATCATGTCGAGTGCCGCTGAAAGCGCGCCAAGCTGGCATGGCATCGTCCGCCAAGCCTTGAAGGACAATAATGTTCGGCTCGTTACCTATGTGCCGGATAATGTGCTGCGCCCCCTGATTGAAGGCTGCCAAGCCGATCCCTTCTTCACCACCTTCGCCGCCGCGCGTGAGGAAGAAGCCATCGGCATTGTGGCCGGCGCCACCATGGCGGGGATGCGTGGCATTGTGCTGATGCAGACATCGGGCCTGGCGACGCTGCCCAATGTGCTCGCCTCCCTGGTTGTGGCCAGCCAAATCCCGGTGCTGATGATGGTGAGCGAACGCGGCACGCTCGGTGAATTCAATCCCGGTCAGGCGATTGTCTGCCGCACCATGCGCCCGATCCTGGACAGCATGGGTATTGAACACCACACCCTGTCCCGCATGGATGAAGCCGCCTTCATCGCCAGCCGCACCATGCGCCAAGCCTTCGCCACGCGCTGGCCGGCTTGCCTGATTCTCTCACCCTTGCTGACCGGGGGGCGCTGATCATGGAAGATCGTCGCAATACGCAAGTGATGAACCGCGCCGCGCTGACCAAGTGCGTGGTGGGCAAGCTGACCAAGCAGGAAGCCGTGATTGGCGGCATCGGCAATTCCAACTGGGATTTATGGGCTGCCGGCCATCGGGCCGAGAATTTCTACATGCTGGGCAGCATGGGCTTGGCCGCGCCGATCGCCATGGGTGTTGCCATCGCGCAGCCGGAACGGCGCGTTTTCGCGCTGGAAGGTGATGGATCCCTGCTGATGCAGCTGGGCTGCCTTTCCACCATCGCCGCGCAGGCGCCGAAGAATCTGATTGTTGTTATCTGGGATAACGGCATTTACCAGATCACCGGCGGCCAGGGCACTCCGGCCGCCAAGGCCGGCACTGATCTGGTGGCGATTGCGCGTGCCTCTGGCATTGCGTCCGCCCATTGGGCGGCGGATGAGGCAGAATTCGATGCGCTGATCGACCGCGCCCTGACGACCGATGGCCCGCATGTGATCGGCGCGCGGATTGATAATGAACCCGGCAAGACACAAACGGACCGCGACCCGATCCGCTTCCGTGAGACCTTTATGCGCGGGATGGCGGCACGCGTCTGATCGGCGAAGGCTGAAAGCCGGAGCCGTGCATCAGCCGCGCAAACCACCGCATGTCTGATCGGCGAAGGCTGAAAGCCGGAGCCGTGAATCAGCCGCGCAAAAGTGAGTCATGGTGTGGTCCGTTTTGCGGATCACACCATGAATGGCTTAAGCGCCTTCCCAAGCGCGGGCGGGGACATAAACCTCGCCCGCCATCAAGCGGCGCGCGGTGCGCAGCGTGCCGCCGGAGATCACTTCCCGCGATCCATCCGCCGCAAGCCGCGTGGTGATTACCGCTTCCATGCTGCCGGTTGGGTGTTCCAGTACAATGGTTTCGCGATCCGCCCCAGTGATTTGCGCCACACCTTCCGCCACCGTGCCCGGCAGCACGCAAGCACTCGCGATGCAAATGCCGCCTGTCACCGCCATGGCTTCATGGCAAGCGAGTGGCGTGAAATAGCGCGCCGCGACACCGCCCTGGCCGCCAGCCGGTTCCGCGATAATGGCGAATTTCGGAATGACGCGGCCTTCCGCATCACCCATGCCCATGGCAAGGCTCGCCTTGCGGCGAATGGCTTCAATCCGCGCCATGAATTCCTTATCGGCATCCAATTCCTTGGCGGTTTCACGGGCGGTTTTGCCGAAATCCTTGGCGCGCGCGATCACCACCGGCATGCAGATATCAAGGCAGGTGACTTCCACGCCATCAATCACATCAATGGCCTTGCCGGTTGGCATCAGCTTGCCGGTCGCTCCGCCCACCGCATCAGCGAAATTCAGCACAATGGGGGCGGCCGTGCCGGGCACGCCGGCAATCGCGGTGTCGCCCTCATAATTCACGCGCCGGCCTGGTGTTTGCACCACGGCTTCGATCATGGCGCCGGTATTCACGGCGCGGATCATCACGCGGGTTTCGCCTTCTTCGGCTGGCACCAGCCCGCTTTCAATCGCGAAAGGCCCAACACCGGCCAGCATATTTCCGCAAGTCGGCCCCCAATCCACAAAGGCGCGGTCCACGGAAACCTGCGCGAACAGATAATCCACCTGCTGCGGCGCATCGGCCGCCGCGCGGGAAACAATGCAGACCTTGCTGGTCAGCGTGGTCGCACCGCCCAAGCCATCAATCTGGCGCGCATCAGGTGAGCCCATGGCCGCGAGCAGCACACGCCCCATGGCTTCCCGATCCTCGGGCAGATCATCGCGCAGGAAGTAGGGGCCGCGGCTGGTACCGCCGCGCATCAGGGTGCAGGGAATGGCTTTCTGCATCGGTCTATCCATCAACGTAAAGGCCAGGGGAGTTCAAAGAAATACTGCAACAGCCCCTGCGGGAAATCGAGGGTGAGAATTTGCGCCACCGCAATCAGGCCGATGGTGGCGATCACCGTCAGCAGCAGGGTCAAGCGCCAGGAACAACGCGCCGCATAACGGAGGAAGGCCAGGAAGAAGATCGTATTGGCCAGCAGGAAGCCAACCAGGGCGGAAAGCCCGACCAGCCCAATGACCCAACCAAGATGCGCCCAGAAACTGCCATCTTCAGGCTTGGCCTTGGCTTCCGCATCATGGAACAGCGAACCACCCACGCGGCCAAAATTCAGCTTGAAGAATACAGGCACACTGATCAGCAGCATTGCGCCGGCAATCATCATGGGAAAGATGGCCCCAAGGAAGCTGTGGCGCAACGCGTCAATAAAGACCGCAGCGAAAAGTGCCACCGGGATCACGGCGAAAATCGCCTGCGGCTGGCGCTGGCCCGTTTCGGTGCTGCCGCCATCTTCTTCCGTATCCGCCAGGCGGCGCTTGCGGATCCCAAGCCCGGCGAACACCACGATCAGCGCGGCAATGATCAAAACGCCTGGGCGCGTCAGGAAATCCCAGCCATAGAATTGCACGGCCTGATACAGGTAGGTTTCCATCGGCTGCGCCAGCACAAAGCCCACGACGAAGGGCGGGCGCGGCCAGCCGAAGCGGCGCATGAGCAAGCCAAGCAGGCCAACGCCCAGCAGCAGCAACAAATCCGCCAATTCGCGGTTATTGTTGAAGGCGCCAAAGCAGACCACCATCATCATGAAGGGCGCCAAAAGCCCGAAGCGCACCGTGGTCAGGCGAGCAATCAATGGTGAGGTGACGAAGCACAGCAGCGTGCCCATCACATTGGCAATCGCGAGCGACCAGATGATGGCATAGGTCAGATCCAGGCGTGAGCCGACCAATTGCGGCCCGGCTTCAATGCCAAGCAGCGTCATGCCGCCCAGAAACACCGCCATGGACCCGGAAGACGGAATGCCGAAGAACAGCGTCGGCACCAGCGCGCCGCCTTCGCGCGCGTTATTGGATGCCTCCACGGCAATCACGCCGCGCACATCACCCTTGCCGAATTGACCATTCTTTTCGGTCTGAATGGCGTGCCCATAGACAATCCAATCGGTCACACTGCCACCAAGCCCCGGAATGGCGCCAAGGACTGAACCGATCGACGAGGTACGCAGCAGCAACCACCAATGGGTCATGATGTCGCGCAAGCCCGCAATCCAGCCCCGGCCAAGTTCCGCCGTGCGGGAAATCGTCCCACCCCCGCGCGCCAGATCAATGATTTCCGGCAGGGCAAAAATCGCCAGCACCAGAACGGGCAAGGGCAAGCCATCGGACAGATAGATCAGCCCGAAATCAAGCCGATATTCCGCCGTGGCGGGCGCGGTGCCAACCGTGCCCAAGGCCAAGCCCATGCCACAAGCGATCAGCCCCTTGGCGAAACTTTTGCCCGCCAACACGCCCACCATGGAAAGCCCAAGCAGCGCCAGCATGAACAACTCGGCCGTGCCCAGCGCCAGAATCAGGGGCCGCGCAATCAGCACCGCACCGGTCAGAATCACCGCGCCCACCAGACCGCCGATCATGGAAGCAATGAAGGAGGCCGATAGCGCGCGCGCGGCCTCTCCTCGTCGGGCCATGGGGAAGCCATCCAGGATGGTGGCCTGACTTGCCGATGATCCTGGTATGCCCATCAGGATGGAGCTGAAAGTGTCGGCTGTTGCCGCCACCGCGACCAGACCAACAAGCATGGCCAGCGCCGAAACCTGATCCAGCCCGTAAATGAAGGGCATCACCAGCGAAAGCCCGGCAAGGCCGCCCAGCGCGGGCAATACGCCGATGGCGTACCCAATCAGCACGCCAAGCGCCATATATCCAAGGCGTTCGGGACTCGCCAGCGCGGTCAGCGCCATCAGCAGCGCGTCAAGCATTCAGCCTTACTCCTGATGGCGCTCCCCCGAGCGCGTTTACGATGTCAGCCCAGACGGTGATTGAAGCGGCGCAGCAACCAATCCTTGATCCATTCGCGCGTCGTCTCACTGATGACGGTACCAGCGGCATAGGCTTTCTCGGCCGCGTCACCCACTACCTCATCATATTCGCCAATCACGGTACCACGCTTTTCCTTGTATTCCGGGTCAGCGAAAGTCCGGATGAAGGCGGCACGATACAGATCCTGCACAGGCTTGGGGGTTTCCTTCGGCACCACCACGAATTTCTGCGCGGCAAAACCCGCGACAAACAGCGTGCGATAGGCTTCCCAGGCCGGGCCGGAAGGATCTTTACCGGTGGCAGACTTCAGGAATTCCGGGAAGGTCGGCAAATCCGGGAAATTCGGATCGCGCACGATATCGCCATTGGCATTCAGGATACCGTAGGAAAACAGCGGCGACGCCTTGCCTTCGCGCACCAGGGGCAGCACCTGGCTCGTATAGGCTGAGGAGGTCTGGTAATCGATCGGCGTCTCGCCGCGTTCAAAAGCCAGTCGCCCTTGGCCACGACCCTGCATGCCAAAGACGATCTGGACATTCAGGTTCATCAGTTCGAAAGCGAGCGCCGGCACGATATCCAAGGATGTCGGGCCCTGACTGCCGAATTTCAGCCCCTGCGCCGCCTGCAGCTTCGCCAGATCACCGGGCCCCCGCACCCCCAGTTCCGGGCGCACATAAAGCACGCCGCCGGTTGGGCTCGCCATCAAGACGCTCCAGGCGCGGTAATCGTAGCGGACGCGCGGATCACCCATCAGATAGGGGAATTGCGTAGACCCGCTGGTGCCCAGAATGGTGAGGCCATCAGGCCGGGTACGCTGGGCAAATTGATTGGCGCCGTTGATGCTGCCCCCGCCGGTGACATTGCGGATCACCACCGTTGGATTGCCGGCCATGTGCTTTTGCATCAGCGGCAGATGAAACCGCGCCCAAACATCCGAACCCCCACCCACCGCGAAGGGGATGATCCATTCGATTGTTTTGCCGGCCATATCCTGCGCGCGTGCAGCGCCGGTGGCCGCCAGGCCAAGACCAAGCCCACCAAGGGCTCGGCGCGTGAGAGAAATGCTTGCGACTTTGGACATGAAACCCTCCCCGGACACCATTTTGATGTCCCATAAAACAGAAACCGGGCCGATGGAACCAGCGAAATGCTAACCTGCCGCCCCGCCACGTGCCGCTTTTGCCGCTTTCGGATGAACGCCTTGCCTGTTACGGAATGCCATGCCCGTCACCCACCGCACCATCACCCCGGCCGAGGCCGATCTCCGGCTTGATCGCTGGTTTCATCGCCATTTCCCGAACCTTGCCCAAGGGGCTTTGCAGAAAATGCTCCGCACGGGGCAGATCCGGCTGGATGGGGCGCGGGCGGAAGCGAATACGCGGCTCAAGCCAGGGCAACAATTGCGCATCCCCCCCATGCCGGAAGCCGCCAGCAAGCCGCCCCCGCTCCGCCCTGTTTCGGAACGCGATGCAGCGGCGCTGGAACGCATGGTGATCTATCGTGATGCCTCGGTCATCGCGCTCGACAAGCCGCAGGGCCTGCCGGTGCAAGGCGGGCCCGGGATCACGCGCCATGTCGATGGCATGCTGGATGCGCTGCGCTTCGGCTATGATGAACGCCCGCGCCTGGTGCATCGGCTGGATAAGGACACCTCCGGCGTGCTGATCCTGGGGCGCACCGCCGCCGCCGCGTCCCGCCTGGCTGCGGCCTTTCGCGGGCGGGATGCGGAAAAAACCTATTGGGCGGTCGTGATTGGCCGGCCCCATCCGCTGGAAGGGCGCATTGATCTGCCTCTCGCCAAACTCCCCGGACAAAGGGGGGAACGCGTATCGGGCACGCAGGACGGGGATGGCGCCCGCGCTGTCACGCTCTACCGCGTGGTGGATTCCGCGCAGCGTCAGGCAGCGATGCTGGAATTGCGCCCACTCACGGGCCGCACCCATCAACTACGTGTGCATTGCGCCGAGGCATTGCGCTGCCCCATCATGGGGGATGGCAAATACGGCGGTGCGGAAGCGCATTTGGAAGGGTTCGGCAATACGCTGCATCTGCATGCCCGCGCGCTGCGCGTGCCCCATCCTGAGGGGGGCTTCCTGGAACTCGCCGCACCGCTGCCGGCCCATATGAAGGAAACCTTCACCTTGCTGGGCTTTGATCGCCCGCGCACCCCACCATGCCGGCGTCTGCGCTGATCCCGAAACCAAAACGCAACTGGCGGTGGTTCGCGGCCGGCGGCGCCGCCTTGGTGTTTGGCCTGTTATTGGGCGGTGTTTTCACGCTGCGCGCCGCGCTGGAATCCGGGCGCTTCACCCCAGGCATTGAAGCTGCCATCGCAAAGGCCAGCGGGTATCGCGCCACGATCGGCGGGCTTGGCTTGGCGCTTGGCCTGATCCCGAAACTGGAATTGCGTGATGTGACGCTGACGGCGCCAGATGCCGCGCAACCGGCTCTGCTGGCGCCAAGGCTGCGCGCCAGCGTCGCATTGCTGCCCTTGCTCCGGGGTGGCCTTGAAATCCCTAGCGTTGAAGCGGACGGGCTGCGGCTCAACCTCGAAGCCGGTTCATGGCGAAGCCCTGAAACGGCCAGCGCCGCCAGCACCCCGGGGCGCGCGGCAAGCGGCGCACCCGTGGCGCCAGCCGCTTGGCCGCATATCGGCACGATCACTTTACGTGATGCGCATATCACCCTGCCCGGCAGCCCCGCGCAGCAGATCGATATTCCCCGCCTGACCATGACCGAGGTCAGCGCCACCAGCCCCAGCAACCTGGCCGCCGAATGGCGCTTGGGCAGCATCATCTTCACACTGACTGCCCAGGCCGGGCCCCTGCTGGGCCTGGCACCCGGCGCCTTGCCGCCGCTCGGGGCCATCAGCCTGCAGGCCGGCGCGGGGGATCTCGGGGCCCTGGCGCCGGGGTTTCGCCTGGAAGGGCTTGAACTGCGCGCCCCACCGGAAGGGGAGGCACGGCTGACCGGCGCAATATCGCGCGACGGCAGCCTGATGCGGTTTGAAGCGGGCTTCGGCGCCCTGAACACCCTGCTACGCAGCCCGGTTCCGGCCGCGCTGCCGATTGACGCCCGCGCTTCCATCGGGACAGCCCGCCTGACGCTCAAGGGACATTTGGCGCGCCCGCGGCAATTGGAAGCCGGGCAATTCGATGTGGCGCTGGAAGTGCCTGATGGCACCGCGCTTGCGGCCTTTCTCAATCTGCCCGCGCCACTCAGCGCCAATGCGAAGCTGGATTGGCGCGATCTGCGTCATTTTGGGCTGGCGGGGCTCACGCTACGCAGCCCAGCGCTGGCCGCCACCGGTGCGCTTGACCTGAATATGACCGGCCGACCCAGCCTTTCGGGGCAGGTCCAGGTCACAAAGCTGGACCTGGATGCCCTGCGGCCCATGGCACCCGCAACAAGCCCACCCGCTAACCCGCCCGCGCCCAAAGCCGGCGATGGTCGGCTGATCCCGGATATCACCCTGCCCGTGGCAGCCTTGCGCGCAGCCGATCTGGATCTGCGCCTGAGCGTGGCGGAGCTGAGCACAGGCGGGCTGCGCCACATCGCCCTGGAGACACCGATCCAGCTGAAGGATGGCAAGCTGGCCCTGGCGCCTTTCGCGATCCGCCTGCCGGCCGGGCGCCTTGCCGGGCAATTCCATCTTGATGCAGCAGCGCAGCCAGCCGCGTTGCAATTGGCCTTCCGTTCGGAAGGGCCCGGGCTTGATCTTGCGGCTTTGGCGGAGGCCTGGCCCCGGCTTGGGGCGCGCGGGCGGGCGGAAATCGCGGCCGATCTCCGAGGTGCCGGTGCGGCCAGCCGCGCCATGGCAGCAAGCCTGAATGGCACGGCGGGGCTCGCCATCGCCAATGGCCGGCTGGAAGAAGGCGCGGCGCTTCAGGCGCTGGCTGAGGTGCTGGCATTGGTTTCCCCCGGCAGCCAAGCCCTTGGTGCTATCGATCTGCGCTGCTTTGCCCTGGCCCTCGGTGCGGAACAGGGCGTGGCGCGCAGCCGCGCCTTGCTGCTGGACAGCACACTCGGCCAGATCAGTGGCCAGACCAGCGTGAACTTGGCCGATGAAAGCCTCGCTGGTCGGCTGTTTCTCGATCTCACCCTTCGCGGCTTCAGGCTCCGCGCCCCGATGGGGATCGGTGGCAGCCTTGCCAAGCCGCGTTTTGGGGTGGCGGCCGATGCCGCGCTTGGTCAGGCAGCGGCGGGGCTATTGGCTGAGGAATTGGCGCGCCGCCCCGGGCTTGAAGGGCTTGGCGGCTTGCTCGGCGGTAGCGCCACGCGGGCTTTGCCAGACTGCGATGCGGCACTGCGCATGGCGCGGTTGGGCGCAGAAGGGCCGACACCCGCACCCCGCCCCACACCCGAAGCCACGCCACGCGAAACACCGCCCGCCAATGCGCCGCCAGCGCTGCCAGATGTCCTGCGGGGTCTTGGTGGGATCCTGGGTGGCGGGCGGCGCCCCTAGAGCAGATCACGTTCAGATGGAATCATCTGAACGGTCACTCCGGGCGGACGGTGCCAAGGTCCAGCATGCGCAAACAGCCCTGCACAACGGGCGCGCAAGCGGCGTTGCGTGACAGCGGCAAATCCGATTCCGCCGAATAGCCAATGCGCGTCACCTTGGCTTCCACCAAATGGAAGGTCACGCGGCAGGAAGACCCCGCCGTGACACTGAGGGAACCGCCAATCATCGGCACCGGCGCGGAAACGCCGCTCGGTGTTGGTGTGCGATCATAGGTCCAGAAATCGCCGCCATCCGATGCCGCGGTCAGATTGGGCACGCCCGCGCAAAGCCGCAAAT
>JACCED010965627.1_pt1 | contig 19202 bp, 20 predicted proteins | sample 7455021 | NCBI WGS metagenome assembly JACCED01 (sample SAMN15323456, study PRJNA562643) | freshwater metagenome | isolation source: river surface water | place: USA:Blue River Watershed | collected 2017-08-19 | reverse complement strand
ACCACAATGTCGTTTTCGCCCAATTCTGCCGACTCATGAGCCACTTCGAGTTGCCCCGCTTTTAATTGTCCCATCAATACTTCAGAATCGTACACATTCTTAGAACAGCCAAGCGTGATGACGTTCACTTTTGGTTTCTGAATATTTGATTCGGTGATTTTGGTCTTCATCTGCTGCTTATTGATGGAATAAGGAATCTACGAATGCTTTCTTATTAAATAACTGTAAATCATCGATGCTTTCGCCTACACCGATGTATTTCACCGGAATTTTGAACTGATCGGAAATGCCAATCACCACGCCACCTTTTGCGGTGCCGTCTAATTTGGTCAAGGCCAAGGCATTTACATCGGTAGCTTCGGTAAATTGTTTACACTGTTCAATGGCGTTTTGTCCGGTGGAGGCATCCAGTACCAATAAAATTTCATGCGGGGCGCCCGGAACAATCTTATCCATTACCTTTTTGATTTTACTCAATTCGTTCATGAGGGCCACTTTATTGTGTAAACGACCAGCTGTGTCGATGATGGCTACATCGTCGCCATTGGCTGCGGCAGATTGTACGGTGTCAAAGGCTACCGAAGCTGGATCGGAACCCATATCTTGAGCAACCACTCTCACGCCAACGCGTTCGCCCCAAAGCTTCAGCTGGTCTACGGCTGCGGCACGGAAAGTATCGGCTGCGCCTAAAACTACTTGATTGCCAGCAGCCTTAAGCTTATGCGCCAGTTTACCAATCGTGGTGGTTTTGCCAACGCCATTTACACCCACCACCATAATTACATATGGGCTTTGTTTGCCGTATTCGAAATTTTCGAAATCATTGCTATTGTTTTCAGCCAATAAAGCCTGAATTTCTTCTCTTAAAATTTCATTTAGTTCAGAAGTGTTCAAGTATTTATCACGAGCTACGCGTTTTTCGATTCGCTCAATAATTTTTAAAGTGGTATTGACGCCAACATCGGAAGTGACGAGGATCTCCTCCAATTCATCTAAAACATCTGCGTCTACGGTAGATTTACCGACGATGGCCTTGGTTAGTTTGGAAAACAGTCCAGACTTGGTTTTTTCTAAACTTTTCTCCAGTTCTTCCTTGCTTTCCAGCTCCTCAGGTGAAGGTTCGTCTTGTTTTACGGGTTCAGTTACCGCCGTTGGAACCTGTACTGGTTCTGGCGCTACCACTACCTCCTTCGTCGGTACAATTTCCTCTTGTGCTACTGCAGGAGTTGACGAAGGTACTTCCTCAACAATCGTTTCTACAACTGGTTCCGCTGCTTGGATCGTTTGTGCTGGCTCCGCAGGCTGTTCTTCTGGTACAACAATTACTTCCTCAACAGGTTCAACCACAGTTTCTTGCACTACCGCCGGCTCAGCTGCTGGTTTAGGTTTTTTTCTGAATAGGTCAAATAATCCCATAATGCGAAATTAAACAAAAAAAGCCGCCCACGAATGTTCGGGGAGGCTTTTGAAGTACTTTTAAAAATAATTACTCGGCGTTCTGTGCTTTGGCATCAGCGATCGCATCTTTAATGTGATCGTTGTGCACAATTTGCTCTTTAAAGCTGTATGCACCAGTCTTAGGCGATTTAGTCATGGTAATCACCTTTGAATATTCTTTACCGGTTCCGGTTTTCAGGGTTGCTACTACTTTCTTAGCCATGGTTTATGCGTTTATATCGGTGAACCGATGATTACTTAATTTCTTTGTGTACCGTCACTTTGCGTAAAACTGGGTTGTATTTTTTTAACTCCAGACGCTCAGTGGTGTTTTTCTTGTTCTTGGTGCTGATGTAACGAGACATGCCTGGCATACCGCTTTCTTTGTGCTCGGTGCATTCTAAAATAACCTGAACTCTATTGCCTTTCTTAGCCATTGTTCTTTTCTTTTAATGCGTTTGCTATTAAATGTATCCTTTTTTCAGGAATTTATTAATTACCGCGGTGATACCATTTTTGCTAATGGTTTTGATGGCTGAAGTACTTACTTTCAGCGTAATCCAACGGTCTTCCTCAGGGATGTAAAACTTCTTCACCTTCAGGTTAGGATAAAATTTACGATTGGTTTTCACGTTCGAATTCGACACGTGGTGACCTTTAATCGGCATTTTTCCTGTTAAATCACAAACTCTCGACATGACTGTAATGTGTATCGTTTATAAATAAACCCTTGTTTTAGGGCTTGCAAATATCAGGATTAAATATTTAATACACAATACTTGAATGGAATATTTCTTTAATTTTTTTGTGAGGAGATACGATATTGATTCTTAATGTTTTTATGGGTAAACTCGATAAAAATTCCTAAGATGAGTTTAAGAATCCGCAGTTTCGAAGAATATACCCAGGTTTACAAAAAAAGCGTTGATCAACCCGAAGCTTTTTGGGGAGAAATTGCCGAAAATTTCAAATGGCAGAAAAAATGGGATAAAGTATTGGATTGGGATTTCCGCAAAGCGGATACCAAATGGTTTAGCAATGCCAAGTTGAACATTACCGAAAATTGTATTGATCGACACTTGGAAAAACTGGGCGACCAGCCGGCCATTATTTGGGAACCTAATGATCCGGAAGAGCACTACCGGAAAATTACTTACAAAGAGTTGCATGCCAAAGTGAGCCAGGTGGGTACCATGCTCAAAAACAATGGTGTAAAAAAAGGAGATCGGGTTTGTATCTACATGCCGATGGTCCCTGAATTGGCTATCGCCGTGTTGGCCTGTGCCCGAATTGGTGCTATCCACTCGGTAGTATTCGGTGGTTTTTCGGCGCAGTCTATTGCCGACCGTATTCAGGATGCCCAGTGTGAGGTGGTGATTACTGCCGATGGTGGTTTTCGCGGCATCAAGGATGTTCCACTCAAAAATGTAATCGACGATGCACTGGTGCAGTGTCCATCTGTACGCCGTGTAATTGTGCTCACTCGTAGCCGTACCCCGGTTTCCATGATCAAAGGCCGTGATTGCTGGTGGGAAGATGAAATTAAAAAGGTAGAAACCATGGGCAACCCGGAATGCGTGGCAGAGCCGATGGATGCCGAAGATGAATTGTTCATTTTATACACTTCCGGTTCAACCGGAAAACCCAAGGGCGTAGTCCATACCTGCGGTGGTTATATGGTGTACACCGGTTATACTTTTGCCAATGTGTTTCAGTATGAGCCTGGCGAAGTGTTTTTCTGTACTGCTGATATCGGCTGGATCACCGGCCATTCTTATCTGGTGTATGGCGCTTTGTTGCAGGGAGCCACTACCTTAATGTTTGAAGGGGTGCCTACCTGGCCAGATGCCGGACGTTTCTGGGACATCGTAGATAAATACAAGGTCAACATTCTTTATACGGCGCCAACTGCGATCCGTTCGCTGATGGGTTTTGGCGACGAACCTTTGAAGGGTAAAGACCTGAGCTCACTCACCAAACTGGGTTCGGTGGGAGAGCCGATCAACGAGGAAGCCTGGAACTGGTTTAACGAAAAAATTGGCAAGGGCAAATGCCCCATCGTAGACACCTGGTGGCAAACTGAAACCGGTGGTATCATGATTTCGCCTTTGGCGGGCATCACGCCAACCAAACCGGGTTATGCCACTTTACCACTGCCAGGTATTCAGCCATGTTTGGTGGATGAGAACGGCAATGAAATTGAAGGTAACGGCGTAAGTGGAAACTTGTGCATCAAATTCCCTTGGCCAGGTATTATCCGCACTACTTATGGCGATCATGAGCGTTGCCGGACCACCTATTTCTCTACTTACGATAATAAATATTTTACTGGAGATGGTTGCTTACGCGATGAGGATGGCTACTACCGCATTACCGGCCGTGTGGACGATGTGATCAACGTTTCCGGTCACCGTATCGGTACCGCCGAAGTGGAAAATGCCATCAACATGCACGCTGATGTGATTGAAAGTGCCGTAGTAGGTTATCCACATGACATTAAAGGTCAGGGCATTTATGCCTATGTAATTTTGGGTTCATCGCTCCACGATCATGACCTTACCCGTCGAGACATTTTACAAACTGTTACCCGCATTATCGGAGCCATTGCCAAGCCGGATAAAATCCAGTTTGTAACAGGCTTACCCAAAACCCGCTCCGGCAAAATTATGCGTCGAATTTTGAGAAAAGTGGCCGAAGGGGAGATGGATAGTCTGGGCGATACCAGTACCCTGCTTGATCCGGCAGTGGTTGACGAAATCAAAGCCGGCGCCCTGTGATAAAAGGGTAAAGGCATTATTTCTTATTTTAGCAGGATGAAACAAGAAAAACCTGTCATCCTGGTTGTAAACGATGATGGTATTGATGCCCCCGGCATCAAGGCCCTCATCGATATGATGAAACCTTTAGGAAAAGTGGTGGTGGTAGCTCCGGATAGCCCGCAGTCGGGCATGGGCCATGCCATTACGATCGGCAAACCGCTCCGTTTAACGCAGGTGCATTTGTATGAAGGTGTGGAGATGTACAAAACCTCAGGAACACCGGTAGATTGTGTGAAACTGGCTGTTCATAAGGTTTTAAAAGGTAAAAAACCGGATTTGTGCGTTTCGGGCATTAACCACGGGCTGAATAATTCCATCAATGTCATTTATTCCGGCACCATGTCGGCGGCAATGGAAGGTGCCATTGAAAGCATTCCTTCTATCGGTTTTTCTCTGGATGATTTTGGCTATGATGCTGACTTTAGTCCCCTGACTAAATTTGTGCAAAGCATTACCCGACAGGTAATTGCAAACGGGCTTCCACTCGGAACGCTATTGAATGTCAACTTCCCGAAAGGAGATCAAATAAAAGGCATCAAGATCTGCCGCCAGGCGAATGCCAAATGGGCGGAGGAATTTGACGAAAGACAGGATCCTTACAAACGGAGTTATTATTGGCTGACCGGCGTTTTTCAAAATAACGACCATGGCCAGGATACCGACGTTTGGGCATTGGAAAATGGTTATGCATCGGTAGTTCCGGTACAATTCGACTTAACTGCCCATCATGCCATTCCTTTACTGAATACCTGGAGTTTTGATATTCAAGAAGGATAATTTTAGTAAAACCATGCTCAAAGGCTCATTTCTCATCAAACACTACAAATGAAATATTACCTCATAGCCGGCGAGGCATCTGGCGATCTGCATGGTGCCAATTTGATGAAAGCCCTCAAAGTGCAAGACCCTGCAGCGGAGTTTCAGTTTTTTGGCGGCGATTTGATGCTGGCGCAGGGCGGAGTTTGTGACAAACATTATTCGGAGATGGCATTTATGGGCTTTGTGGAAGTGTTGGCCAATCTCCGTACCATCGCTAAAAACCTAAAGCTGGCTAAAGCATCGGTAGAAGCCTACCAGCCCGATGCATTAATTCTGATCGATTTTCCGGGTTTCAACCTCAAAATTGCTGAATTTGCCAAAGCAGAAGGTATTCCTGTCCATTATTATATTTCGCCCAAGGTTTGGGCCTGGAATCAGAAAAGGGTCTTAAAAATCAAAAGGGTGGTAGATCATCTTTATTGTATCCTGCCTTTTGAAGTGGATTTTTATAAAAGTTGGGGGATGGAAGTGGATTATGTGGGTAACCCCTTAATGGATGCCATTGCGGCTTATCGGTTTAATCCAGATTTTCGAAAATCACATGAATTAGACCATCGACCTATTTTGACACTCCTCCCGGGAAGCCGAAAAATGGAACTGAAACATGTTTTTCCAGCTATGCTTGAAAGTGCCGATCGTTTTCCTGAATACCAGGTGTTGATCGCGGGAGCGCCGAATTTCACCCCAGATGATTATGCGCCTTACCTGGCAGATAGAAAATTGCCGATCGTTTTCAACGCAACTTACGATCTACTAAAAAATGCAAAAGCTGCCTTGGTGACCTCCGGCACGGCCACATTGGAAACTGCCTTGTTGAATTGTCCGCAAGTGGTGCTTTATCGCGGTAACAGTATCTCTGTATTCATTGCTCGCTTGCTGGTGAAGATCCGATTTATTTCACTCGTGAATCTGATCATGGATCGGGAAGTGGTGAAAGAGCTCATTCAGGAAGCCGCTCATCCAGATCAAGTAGCTGATGAATTGAATGCAATTATAAATAACTCAGCATCAAGTAAACAAATGCTTCAAGATTATAAGGAGCTGGCTCAAAAGGTAGGTCCCGCTGGTGCTTCTGAACGGACGGCAGCACTTATTCAGAAATATTTGCGCAAATCAGATTAATTCCCGAAAATTGCAATCCCAATGGGGGATTAGCTCAGCTGGCTAGAGCGCTTGCATGGCATGCAAGAGGTCATCGGTTCGACTCCGTTATCCTCCACCAAATCAAAAGCTCACCGAAAGGTGAGCTTTTCTATTTTAATTCAAGACTTTAAATACCAATTCTTCTAAAAAGTTAGCGGTAAACTCTTGTTGGTTGCTTTTTTTGATATCCGTTAGGCGGGGAAGGTGCTCACTGAAAAACTGTTGATCGTGGGCGGTTTCAATCATAGTGCTGCTCAATGAATACGGATAGCTGTACTTCGGATTATGCCGACTAATCACCATGGCAATTTGTGCACACAACTCTTTGAAGGGCTTGAAAACTTCCAGCTGATTGATCGCATCTACCTCTTTAACAAAATATACTTTCCGTCCTTCGGCTATGGCTATGGCATTTAGGAATTTTTTACTGTAATCGAGCGTACTCGAACTTTCCGGTAATTCGTGGGTAAGCAAATGGATGATGGTTTTTAATTGCTGCTCTGCTGTAGCCTCTTTTTGCAGTTTTTCTAAAACCAGGTATTCCATGTAGCTCCAGTACCAATTGAGAATGTACAATAATAAGCGGTGTTTATTCTCAAAATACCGGTAAACTGTAGCTTCTGTGGTTTGAATGTGCTGGGCTAACTTTTTGAAAGTAAACTGCTCATAGCCCAGTTTGTAAATTAAGTCGATGGCATTTTTTACGATCGACTTACCCAGTTCTGTACTCTCCGGATCTTTTAGAAACAGTTTTTCGTTGATTTTAAAACTTACCTGGATATCCATTTTGAATATTTATTCTTCAAATCTCTGATTTTACAAACATAAAAAATATAGTATTACATTTAATGACAATAGTATTACTATTATTACTCTTACTCAAAAATATATTTGCAGCAAATATTAAGGATTGTTATGGGAGCTTTTAAACGTTTATGGGAGCTGGTTTTGTTAGACAGAAAAGAAATTGGAGCAGTATATTTCTACGCGATATTGAGCGGTTTGTTGCAGTTGAGTGTACCAATCGGCGTACAGTCCATCATCAGCTTTGTACTGGGCGCTTCGATGGTCACTTCCATCTATGTTTTGATTTTTTTGGTGGTATTGGGCGTATTTGTAGTGGGTTTGATCCAAATCAATCAAATGCGAATCATTGAAAAAATTAAACAACGCATTTTTACCAGAGATGCATTTGATTTTGCAGAAGTAATTCCTCGCTTGGATCTTGCCAAATCAGACGCACATTACCTTCCAGAAAGGGTGAATTATTTTTTCGACACACTAAATGTGCAGAAAGGTTTATCAAAACTTTTACTGGATGTTCCGGTAGCCAGCATCCAAATCTTGTTTGGTTTGCTCTTACTTTCTTTGTATCACCCCATTTTCATCATTTTTGGATTCTTGTTGATCACCGTACTGTGGCTCATATTAAAAGTGACCCTGAATAGTGGGCTGGAGACTTCCCTGCAGGAAAGTTCAAATAAATATGCGGTGGTGGTTTGGCTGGAAGAAATGGCCCGTGTGATCAAATCCTTCAAATTCAGTCAGGGTAGCCATCTGAATCTGCAAAAAACGGATGAACGAGTGGGGCAGTATTTAGAGTCCAGTACTGCACATTTCCGGGTGCTCCTTTTTCAATATAAGACGTTGGTTGCCTTCAAAGTAGCCATTACGGCTGTTATGCTAGTGCTGGGTTCTTATCTTTTATTAAATCAGCAATTGAATATTGGTGAATTTATTGCCGCCGAAATTGTCATCTTGACCGTGATTAATGCCGTCGAGAAATTGATTATTCGATTGGATAGCATTTACGATGTGGTGACAGGATTGGAAAAACTGGCCTTGATCAAGGAGAGTCCCCTCGAAAAAGAAGGACAAGTGCAATTGGATACGAAAGGTGAGGGACTGGAAATAGAGTTTGCAGATCTTAGTTTTACTTATCAGAATGGGAAACCGATTTTAAGAAATCTGAATTTTACAATTCCGGCCAATGCTTCGGTTTGCATCATGGCAAATGAGGGAAGTGGCCGCTCCACCTTGCTGAAATTGTTAACGGGCAATTACTCCAATTTTAACGGTTCCTTATTGGTAAATAAACTGCCTATTAATGCCTATCAGCTACAAAGTTTGAGGGCCCACATTGGGATACATCTTAACCAGCAAGATATTTTTCTTGGTTCTGTTTGGGAAAATATCAGTATGGGCCGGCCTGAAATCACTCAAGAAAAAATTATGGCTATCGCCCATCAACTGGGTATCGGACATTTTTTAAACCAGCTTCCGGGCGGCTTCGAGAGTCAGCTTGATCCAACAGGAAAAAAACTGCCCAGCACACAGGTCAAATATTTGCTCCTGCTACGGGCCTTCGTAAATGATCCGAATCTTTTATTGTTAGAGGAGCCTTGGCAGGGAATGGATCAGTCATTTAAGCAGCAATTGATCGGATTTCTGCTAGATAAATCAAGAAAATCAACCCTGTTGCTGGTGAGCAACGATGAAGATTTTGCCGCCAAATGCGATTTCAGGCTATATCTAGAAAATGGAAATGCAAAATTGATCAGGAATAAATAGTTATGGAAGATCTGAAATACAACATAAACATTAAATCTTTTGGTAAGATTTACCTTGCCGGAAAGGATAGCCAAGTAAGGTATTGGTTTTATGGCATTCTGCTCTTTTTGCTCATTATTCTATTGCTCCCCTGGACCCAAAATATCAAGGCCAAGGGTGCTGTAACCACCCTTTATCAAGACCAGCGCCCACAGGAAATTCATTCACCCATTCCTGGCCGAATTGTAAAATGGTATGTGAAAGAAGGTGATTTGGTGAAGAAAGGAGATACGATTTTACAGATCACCGAGATTAAGGAAGATTACCTTGACCCCAATTTGGTAGGCCGTACCAAACAGCAGTTGGATGCCAAGAAAAGTGCCTTAGGTTTTTATGAGAATAAAGTCAACACCACAGGTTCTCAGATTGAAGCCCTGAGGCAAGCACGTCAGCTAAAACAGGAACAGTTGAAAAACAAACTGATTCAGTTAGACAATAAGCTTGCCGGAGAAAAAGCAGAACTCGAAGCGCTTAGTAACGAGGTAGAGCTTGCCAAAGATCAATACCAACGTCAGCAAAAAATGTACGATCAGGGATTGGTTTCACAAACCCAACTGCAGCAACGCAACCTGGTTTACCAGAACGTATTGGCCAAAAAAATAATGGTAGAAAACAAGTTGGCTCAAACCCGACAGGATATTATTAATACCCGCTTGGAACAAAATGGGGTAGAGCAGGAGTATACCGAAAAAATAAGTAAAGCAGAGGGCGACCGTTACCAGGCCATGAGCCAAATTGCAGGTGGCCAGGGTGAGGTGGCTAAGCTCGAGAACCAGTTGAGTAATTATACCATCCGGAATGGCATGTATTGTATACTTGCCTCTCAGGATGGACAGATGGTGCAGGCCAGTAAAGCGGGCCTTGGAGAAGTGCTTAAGGAAGGCGAACGCATTGCCATTATCGTTCCGCAAATCAGAAATTATGCCGTGGAAATGTACGTCCGACCAGTTGATTTGCCGCTAGTTAGTATTGGGCAGAAGGTGCGGTTCATGTTTGATGGCTTTCCGGCCATTGTATTTAGCGGTTGGCCGAACACTAGCTACGGTACTTTTGGCGCCCGGGTAATTGCTTTCGAAAATACCATTAGTCCTAACGGGATGTTCAGGGTTTTAGTGGTTGAAGACGCCGATGAAAAACCCTGGCCGCCGCAGTTGAAGATAGGCAGTGGGGCCCAAGGCATCGTGTTACTCAAAGATGTGCCGATTTGGTATGAATTGTGGCGAAACATTAATGGTTTCCCTCCCGATTTTTATCAGGTAGCACCATCTCAGCCTAAAGGAGAAAAGCAATGAGGAATTTTTTGCTCTTAATTATATCATGTTTGCTTTCGGGAGGATTAACAGCCCAGGATAGTCTTCGCACCCTGAATGCCGAACAATTGCTCAGCATTGTCAGAACTTACCATCCTGTGGTAAGGCAGTCGGCTATTGCTGTTGCCAGGTCCAGTACAGAAATTACGCAAGCCAGGGCAGCTTTCGATCCGGTTTTTAACAGTTATTCCTCCCGCAAATCGTTTAATGGTCTGGATTATTATGATTACCAGTCGCCCGAGATTCGTATTCCCACCTGGTATGGAATAGAGGTTTACAGTGGTTTTGAAAATTTGTCGGGCAATCGTTTAGACCCGAGTCAAACTTCCGGGCAGTCCAGTTATCTGGGTATCCAAATCCCTTTAGCAAAAAATCTGTTGATCGATAAGCGCAGAGCTGCTTTAGCCCAAGCCAAAATCATGAATCAAATGAGCATGACAGAACAAGCTGCCATCGTTAATGATTTGTTAATGGAGTCGATGGAGGCTTACTGGCATTGGGTAAAAACCTATCAGCTTTATCTGGTAATGGAAAAACAGGTGGCCATAAATCAGCAACGACTTGACCTGGTGAAACAAGCCTATCTGTTAGGCGAAAGACCGGCTATTGATACCGTGGAGGCCGTTGCCCAATTGCAAAGTTTCGAGCTGGAGCGTAACCAGCAATGGCTCGGTTTTCAAAATGCCAGTTTAGCGCTCTCTGCTTATTTATGGAACGATGGACAAGCCATGGTTACCCTCAATGACTCGGTTAGACCCGAAGGATTTCAGGATAATCGGACGGAACTTGCTACCGCTAGCCTAAGACTCGATGAACTATTAACAGTCGCCGAAAATAATCATCCGGAGTTGAGGAAATACCAGTTTAAGCTGGAAGTGCTAAAGGTGGAGAAAAAGTTAAAGTTTCAGGAGTTGCTGCCCAAAGTGGACCTCAGTTATAACCACCTGGCCAAAGGATCACAATGGTTTGCTACAAATGGTATTCAACCGCTTTTCGAGCAAAATTACCAGTACGGTTTGAAAGTGGCTATTCCGCTACGCTTGTCGCAGGGCAGAGGTGCTTATAAAGAAGCCAGGCTGAAACTGGAAGAAACTCAATGGGCACAGAGCCTGGGTAGACAAAAAATTGAACTCAAGGTAAGGTCTTATTACAATGAGATGCAGACCCTGAAAAATCAGGTATCGCTACAATCAGCTAACTTTAAGAATTATCAGGAATTACTGAAAGCAGAAGAGATCAGGTTTACGAATGGGGAAAGCTCTATCTTTCTGATTAATGCCAGGGAAACCAAGGCGCTGGAGGCCAAAGAAAAACTCATTGACCTGCAAGCTAAATATTTTAAATCTTTGTATGCACTTCAGTGGAGTGCCGGATTATTGAACTGATGGCTTTCATTACCCAAGATATTACTGCGGCAAAGGCCGCACTCCTGGCCGATGATATTATTGGATTGCCCACCGAAACCGTTTACGGACTGGCAGGTAACATTTATTCTGAAAAAGCCATTCATCGCATTTATGAGGTCAAAAAAAGACCTGCATTTAATCCACTTATTGTACACTTAAAATCCGTGCACGATTTGGAGCAAGTGGCGGTAGAGGTACCCGAACTGGCTTACCAGCTGGCCGAAAAATTCTGGCCTGGTCCACTTACTTTATTGCTCAAAAAACATTCCAGAGTGCCTGATTGGATCACTTCGGGTAAACCAACCGTCGCAGTGAGAGTGCCTAATCATCCTCTAGCCCTCAGTTTATTGAATCAATTAGATTTCCCACTTGCTGCACCAAGCGCAAATCCTTTTTCCACCATCAGTCCAACAACGGCAGAACATGTAAAGCAATATTTTGATGGCGATATTTCACTCATTTTAGATGGCGGTGCTTGTCAACGAGGTATTGAATCTACCATCATTGGCTTCGAGGGCGATGCGCCGGTTTTGTATCGTTTGGGTTCGCTTGCAACCGAGCAATTGGAGCGCTATACTGGTCCGCTGAAAACGTTGACAAAAAATGATACGAGTCCTGAGGCTCCGGGAATGCTCTCCAAGCATTATTCTCCCAATACTAGACTTTTATTGACAAACGATTTAGTTTCAGCTGTTCAGCGGCACAAGGGGATAAGAATCGGTCTCCTCACTTTCGGAAGTATTGAAAAGCCAGGAGATGTTAGTTATGTGGAATGCTTATCGGTTTTAGCTAATGTTGAGGATGCAGCTGCAGAATTGTATGCTGCTTTACATCGACTGGATAAAGCTGACTTAGACTTAATTATAGCAGAGCGTTTACCCGATACCGGTTTGGGTCGAAGCATCAACGATCGTTTGGAGCGGGCAGCCCAGTTTTAAAACATTACGTTAATTCTTTTTACGCACACATTGCAAAACACGTTTCTTAGAACCAATGAGAAAACTATTTTTGCATTGTGAAAAAGATGCTTTTACAATCGTTGGCCAGTTGGATTATTTTTTCTTTCTCGGTGGTTATTACCGCCGATTGTTGGAGAGATCAAAATAGTCCCACCATTACAATTGTAGAGATCGAACCCAAAAAAGGTGCTGAAAAATCTTCCGATTCCAAAAATGATTTTAAAGAAGCGCTCAAAGGCAGGTCTCAAAACCATGCTTTCTCACTTTCATCAGCTGCATTTTTTGCATCATTACGTAAAAATCAGCCTAAGGAGACGCTCCCATCACCATACCTAAGTCTCCCTGATCTTCCGCCCGAATTAACTTAGTCATATTCGTCGATCAAGCATGTTACTCCGGATCATTCCCTGGGTAACCATTTATTTTTCTAATTAAAATTTTACAAAATGAATAATTCTGTCTTCGCTCATTTGAAGAGCGATTTCGCTGCAGGCGTAGTGGTATTTTTAGTTGCCCTGCCTTTATGTTTAGGTGTGGCCTTGGCATCAGGGGCACCATTTTTCTCAGGATTGATTGCCGGTATCGTGGGCGGTGTGGTCATTGGGATACTTAGTAATTCGCAATTAAGTGTGAGTGGCCCAGCAGCTGGCTTAGTAGCAATTGTTTTAGCTGCAATCACCAAATTAGGTGCTTTCGAAACCTTTTTACTGGCAGTAGTATTGGCTGGTGTTTTCCAGCTTATTTTAGGCTTCCTAAAGGCAGGCTCCATTGCCAATTATTTCCCATCCAGTGTGATCAAAGGCTTATTAACTGCCATTGGTATCATTATCATACTGAAACAAATTCCACATGCATTGGGCTATGATAAAGATGCTGAGGGAGATTTGGGATTTATGCAGGTGGATGGCAATAATACTTTTTCAGGTATTTTCGAAGCTTTGAATAAGATTGACCCGGGTGCTACTCTTATCGCTCTTATTTCAATTGCCATTCTCATTTTATGGGAAAAGCCATTCATTAAAAAACGGGTGGGAATCATCCCCGGAGGATTGGTTGCAGTTTTAACCGCAGTAGGACTCAACGAATTTTTTGTGAGTTCAGGTGCTTCGCTGGCTATTAAAGGAGAACACCTGGTAAAGGTGCCCGTGGCTCAAAATTTCTCTGATTTTATGGGTTTTTTCACTTTCCCAGATTTTAGTCAGCTTACCAACCCGGATGTTTATGTAGTGGCATTGACCATTGCTGCCGTAGCATCTATCGAAACCTTGTTGTGTATTGAGGCGGTTGACAAACTCGATCCGCAGAAAAGAGCCACTTCTACCAATCGTGAGTTGGTGGCCCAGGGTATCGGTAACATGACTTCCGGGTTAATCGGTGGATTGCCGGTTACCAGTGTGATTGTAAGAAGTTCGGCCAATGTTAATGCACAGGCTAAAACCAAAATGTCAACCATTGTGCATGGTTTATTGCTATTGATTTGTGTAGCCTTTATTCCGGTTTTGCTCAACAAAATCCCACTTTCATCTTTGGCAGCCATCCTGCTATTGACTGGTTATAAGTTAGCTAAACCTGCACTTTTTAAAGAGATGTTCGGTTATGGAAAATACCAGTGGGTGCCTTTTGTAATTACTGTTTTTGCTATCGTATTTACCGATCTACTTACCGGTGTAGGTATTGGTCTTTTGGTAAGTACATTGGCACTGCTATATGGTAATTATAAAAACTCGTATTATTTCCATAAAGAAAATCATCACGAAGGAGATGTTATTCTGATTCACCTCTCTGAGGAAGTTTCATTTTTGAACAAGGCAAGCATCAAGCTTACATTGGAACATATACCTGCAGACACCACAGTGGTTATTGATGCTCAGGATAGCCATTATATCGATCACGATGTACTTGAATTGATTCGTGAATTTAAAGATGTACAGGCTCCTCAAAGAAACATCACCTGCAAAACGCTTGGCTTCAGAGAGCGCTACAATGTCATCAATACCGACAATGTGCAATCTATTAAAGGGTACATTCCGAAATACGATTCAGTCATTGTCAGCGAGCCTTTAAAAACCGCTCCAAAAATCAATTAATCATTTATTAAAGAAATTCGAAATCAAATGAGAACACATAATAAAGAATCACAATCATCGCTAACACCTAAAACGGCTCTCCAATTTTTAAAGGAGGGTAACCAACGATTTGTAAGTAACCTGAAATACAACCGCAACCTCTTACAGCAAGTAAATGAAACCCGCGACGGGCAATGGCCTTTTGCTGTGGTGCTGAGCTGCATCGACAGCCGTACCTCTGCCGAATTGGTTTTTGACCAAGGTTTGGGAGATATTTTTAGTGTGAGAATTGCTGGAAATATTGTCAATGATGATATTCTGGGCAGTATGGAATTTGCCTGTAAAGTAGCCGGATCAAAAATGATCGTGGTGCTGGGACATACCAAATGCGGTGCCGTTAAAGGCGCTTGCGATCATGTAGAAATGGGCAACCTGACTACGTTGCTATCGAAATTACAGCCTGCCGTGGCCGCAGAACAGCTCACGCTTACAGAACGCAATTCTAAAAACAGCGAATTCGTAGAAAATGTAGCCAATCTGAACGTTCATCTTGCTGTTGATGAAATCATGAAACAAAGCCCTATTTTAAAAGAGATGGTGGAGAACGGGGAGGTAGGTATTTGCGGTGCGATGTATGATGTAGAAACCGGAGCTGTAGAGTTTTATGAAGATAGCTTGATTCTGAACAAATAGATCATACTCTCTAAAGTCATTCATCCATCAATTAATTGCCGCCCTACATCAATGTAGGGCGGTTTCTTGTCTAATGAAAAAGTTTCTGACTATCATTTTTCTGTTAACCTCCATTTCAGCTGCTGCACAAGAGGATAGAATTAAAGATCCCAATTTTATCAATTGGGTACAATCTATCAACAAGATCAGCATTAATGATAAATGGTCGCTGCACCTGGAATATCAGTTGCGTAGGACAGATGGGCTAACATCTCCTCAACAAAACCTGCTAAGATTAGGACTAAACTATCATGTTCACGAAAATATTATGTTTCATGGCGGTTATGCATGGGTTGCAACTTACCCTTATGGGGATTATCCCATCGCTTCCAATGGCACTTTTCCTGAACACCGCACTTATCAGCAATTTGCAATTAAACAAGCTGTTTCAAAATGGTCGATCCAGCATCGCTTTCGGTTAGAACAACGTTGGCTGGCTAAGTTAGCTACTAATAACGCTGAAATTGAAGATTGGGTGTTTTTGAATCGATTTCGCTATCAATTCAGGCTTCAATATCCTTTTAAATTATCCAAAAAGACCTCAATCAACCTGATCGCCTGGGATGAAATATTTATCGGTTCTGGTAAAAATCTGGGGACTAATATCTTTGATCAAAATAGATTAGCGCTACAAATTGGTTTGAAACTCACCAAAAATTATCAAATAGAGTTTGGTTACCTCAATCAGATTCTTCAACAAGGAAAAAGGCTCGAAGGGAAGGCTGTTATTCAACATAATGAGGGTTTTGTACTCAGTGGATTCCTTAATCTGTAGGGAGGGCTCAAATTAATATGTAACTTTTATCACTTTTAACTAAGCTGTTATCAGCTACATTTGTGGTAAAAGAATACATATGGAAATTCTTGGATTTTTTCTGGCCGCTCTGGTGGGCATATCACTGGGTTTGATAGGTGGAGGTGGATCTATCTTAATGGTACCTATTTTGGTTTACATTATGGGTATGGAACCGATGCCGGCTACCTCCTATTCTCTTTTTGTTGTTGGGATGACCTCCTTGGTTGGTGCAGTTAATAACTACCGCAAAGGCTTGGTCAAAATCAGAATTGCCTTCTTATTCGGTTTGAGTTCTATCGCTACGGTATTTCTTACCCGTAAATTGCTAATTCCAATTATTCCGGATCAGCTGTTTAAGTTGGAAAGTTTTGTGGTGACAAAAAACCTGGCTACCATGGTACTTTTTGCCATTTTAATGTTAATGGCTTCTATGGCTATGATTAGGAGTACTCCAGCCCCATCCATGCCTTCATCAAGTAACACATCAGGCTATGTTAAACTCTTTTCATACGGAATATTAGTTGGAATGGTGACCGGATTTTTAGGTGCCGGAGGTGGATTTCTGATCATTCCGGTGCTGGTGCTGGTTCTTTCACTCCCGATGAAGGAAGCCGTTGGAACTTCCTTGCTCATCATTGCGCTGAACTCATTGATCGGCTTTACCGGCGATTTGGGGAATTTTGATATCGATTGGTCCAAACTGATGCTGATTACGCTTATTGCAGTAATTGGAATTTTCATCGGTGGATGGCTTTCCAAGATGATCGATGGGAATAAGCTAAAAAAAGCTTTTGGATGGTTCGTACTGCTAATGGGTGCTTACATCATTCTCAAAGAGCTATTCCTACAATAGTAATCCAATTCCATCTTATACAGATTGTAACCTTTGTTACCGTTTGGAGGTAGGTATTTGCATTAACTTGCAGTATCAATTATTTGGAGATGAAAACAATGGACATTCTAGTGGAGAACATCAAATGTGGCGGCTGCATGAACAGCATCAAATCTGCTTTGATGAAAATGGATGGAGTGGAACAGGTTGAGATTTCAAAAGAGGAAGACAAAGTTAGCCTGATGGGCGAAATGATGAGCCGAGATCAAATCATCTTGAAACTGGCCGCCTTAGGTTATCCTGAAAAAGGAAACAACAGTTTATTAAGCAAGGCTAAATCAATGGTCAGCTGTGCAGTTGGCCGAATATCTGAGTAAAATGGACTGGTTCAAACGCAACTATTTATACTTTTTAGGCGCTCTTACAGGCGCCCTTGCAGGTTATTTGTATTGGCAAGAGATCGGCTGCCTGAGCGGAACTTGCGCTATTACTTCTCAACCCCTCAACAGCACGCTTTACGGGGCCTTGATGGGAAGCCTTTTATTCGGGCTGTTTGTTAAAGAGAAAAAATCAAAAACATAATATGAGTTTCTTAAATTTTTTATTTGGCGGCGGCGATACCGTCGATTTAAAAAGCCTGATTGACGAAGGTGCTTTTTTAGTAGATGTAAGAAGTCCAGGCGAATTCGCATCAGGGCATGTAAAAGGTTCAGTAAATATTCCATTAGACACTGTTCAAAATCAATTGAGCAAATTCAAAAACAAGAAACACATCATTGTTTTTTGCAGAAGCGGTAACCGAAGTGGTATGGCCAAGAATATTTTGGAGCAAAATGGTTTCAAAAACGTGGTTAATGGGGGCACCTGGGACCGAGTAAACCTCTCTGTCTCATGATGCTTTGAATAGCAATATCTCATACAAATAACATGCGGAATATGATTAAATTCGTTTCCGCATGTTGTTTTTTACGCCATTGTATTTGTAAATGAACTTAGGAATCCTTTCACACTTATTCGAACCAGCACTCTTACGAGAAATTGAAGAATTTGGTCAATCGCAGCAATTTAAAGAGGGCGATTTAATCATGGATTACGGTAAATATGTCCGTATGATGCCGGTGGTAGTTTCGGGTACTGTTAAGGTGTACCGCCGCGACGAAACTGGTAAGGAAATTTTGTTGTACTATTTGTCCAGCAGTGATAGTTGCTCCATGGCCTACAGCTGCTGTATGGAGGCAAAGAAAAGTGAAGTTAAAGCCGTAGCCGAAGATCATGTAGAGCTGATTGCCATTCCACATACCAAACTCGATGAGTGGCTCTGCAAATATCCCAGCTGGAAAAATTACATCATGCGTAGTTTCAATGAACGCTTCATTGAGCTACTCAAATCCATCGAAAGCATCGCTTTTCATAAGCTCGACGAGCGCTTGGTGGAGTACCTCAAAGAGAAGAAGCGTTTGAGCGGATCGAGTGTAGTTAAAGTTTCACATCACCTCATCGCCGACGAATTAGCGACTTCTCGTGTGGTCATTTCCCGCTTACTCAAACAGTTGGAAAATGAGGAAAAAATTCTTCTTTACAGAAACGAAATCAAATTAATGCCTGCTTTTTTTGAAGACTAGACAATAATTGAAGAGTTTGTGACTTTAGTTACCAATGTTTGCTGCAGCTTTTCTGATATTTGTAAAAGCTTAATTTATTGCAGCTAATTAGAGATATGAAAATCGAACAAATTTATACCGGATGTTTGGCCCAGGGTGCTTATTACATCCAATCTGAGAATGAGGTAGCCATTATTGACCCGCTTCGCGAAGTGAATCCTTACATCGAAAAGGCAAAGGCCAATGGCGCTCAAATTAAGTTTGTTTTTGAAACGCATTTTCATGCCGATTTTGTCTCCGGGCATCTGGATTTGTCCAAGGCAAGTGGCGCTCCCATTATCTACGGTCCAACGGCACAGCCTGGTTTTGAGGCTTATATCGCTAAAGATGGAGAAGTATTCACTTTGGGTAAAGTAAAAATTAAGGTCTTGCATACGCCTGGCCATACCATGGAATCGACTTGCTATTTGCTGATAGATGAAAACGGTAAGGAAACTGCCCTTCTCTCTGGCGATACCTTGTTCATCGGGGATGTCGGACGTCCGGATTTGGCACAAAAAGCAGCGCACCTCACTCAGGAAGAATTGGCCGGTACCTTGTTCGATTCATTGCGTAGCAAGGTAATGACCCTGCCCGACGAGGTAATCGTTTATCCTGCCCATGGCGCCGGTT
>JACCED011243120.1_pt1 | contig 19208 bp, 16 predicted proteins | sample 7455021 | NCBI WGS metagenome assembly JACCED01 (sample SAMN15323456, study PRJNA562643) | freshwater metagenome | isolation source: river surface water | place: USA:Blue River Watershed | collected 2017-08-19 | reverse complement strand
GTCGCGCTGCGGCGTCGGATTCGGCGCACTCAGCCTGGCCGCGATGACCGGCGGCGTGCCGGCGCTCGGTGCGGTCAATCTCGACAACCCGCTTGCGCCGCGGGCGCCGCATTTCCCGGCCAAGGCGAAGCGGGTGATCCATATTTTCGCCAACGGCGGCCCGTCCCAGGTCGATACCTTCGATCCGAAGCCGGCCCTCGAAAAATGGCACGGCAAAGCCCTGCCGCTCGACCTCAAGACGGAGCGCAAGACGGGCGCGGCGTTCCGCTCTCCGTTCGCGTTCAAGCGCCACGGCAAGAGCGGCATCGAGGTGAGCGAACTCTTCCCGCACGTGGCCGAGAGCATCGACGAGATCGCGGTCATCCGCTCGATGCACGCCAACGTGCCCAACCACGAGCCCTCGCTCATGCTGATGAACTGCGGCGACGCGCGCCTCCCGCGGCCCAGTCTCGGCTCGTGGGTGACCTACGGCCTCGGCTCCGAGAACCAGAATCTGCCCGGCTTCATCGCCATGTGCCCCGGCGGTTACCCGATCCAGGAATCGCAGAATTGGCAGAGCGCGTTTCTGCCCGGCATTTACCAGGGCAACTACATCGACACCAAGCACACCGACCTCGAGAAGCTCATCGAGCACGTGCGCAACCGCTCCACCCCCCGCGAGCACCAGCGCGACCAGCTCGACCTGCTCGCCCGGCTCAACGCCCGCCATGCCGCGCGCCGCGCCCAGGACAGCCAGCTCGAGGCGCGCATCCAGTCTTTCGAACTCGCCTATCGCATGCAGCTGGAGGCGACCGATGCCTTTGCCGTCGCGCGCGAGCCCGCCGCGATCCGCGGGCTCTACGGCGACACCACGCAGGGCCGCCAGTTGCTCACCGCCCGGCGCCTGCTGGAGCGCGGGGTGCGTTTTGTGCAGGTGTGGCACGGCCAGGGCCAGCCGTGGGACAACCACGACGACATCGAGGTCAACCACCGCCGTCTCGCCCGCGAGAGCGATCAGGCGATCGGCGCGTTGCTCAAGGATCTCAAGCAGCGCGGCATGCTGGACGACACTTTGGTGATCTGGGGCGGCGAATTCGGCCGCACGCCGGTCGTCGAATTGCCCACCGCCGGCGCCAATGCCGGCAAGGTCAACGGCCGCGACCACAACCACTACGGCTTCACCATGTGGATGGCCGGCGGGGGCGTGCGCGGCGGCTACGTCCACGGCGCGACGGACGAATTCGGTTTCAAGGCGGTCGAGAAGCCGGTCCACGTGCACGATCTGCACGCGACCATTTTGGCGTTGCTCGGCTTCGACCACGAGAAGCTCACCTTCCGTCATGCGGGGCGCGACTACCGCCTCACCGATGTCGAAGGCCATGTCGTCAAGGACCTGATCGCGTGATGTCGCCGTCCCTATTCCCCCGTGCCCGCGGCGGGCGTTTCGCCGGCGGGTTCCTGGCGCTGACGACCGCGTTGGCCGCGATGCCGGGCACGATGCCGGCGCCGGTGTCCCCCGAGCAGCTCGAGTTTTTCGAGGCCAAGATCCGGCCGATTCTCGCCGACGCGTGCTACAAGTGCCACAGCGCCGAAGCGGGAAAATCGAAGGGCGACCTCTTTCTCGATTCGCGCGCGGGCCTGCTGAAGGGTGGCGCCGGCGGCCCGGCGATCGTCGCCGGCGATCCGGACAAGAGCCTGCTCATCGAGGCGGTCCGCTACACCGACGAAGACCTGCAGATGCCGCCGAAAAACGACGGCGGCAAACTTGCGCCGGAGCAGATCGCGCTGCTCGAGCAGTGGGTGAAAATGGGCGCGCCCGACCCCCGCACCGGCGGAAAGCCGCACCCGCTCGACATGGCCGCGGCCCGGCAGCACTGGGCGTTTCAACCGGTGCGGAAGCCGGAGGTTCCCGCGGTCCCGCCGGCGCTGGCGCGGCGCGTGGCGACCCCGGTCGATGCCTTCGTGTTCGCGACCCAGGCGGCCAAGGGCCTCGTGCCGGCGCCGGCGGCCGATCCGCGCACGCTGGTGCGGCGCGTCACCTTCGATCTCACCGGACTGCCCCCGACGGCGGAGGAAACCGAGACGTTCGTCCGCGAGCACGCGGCGGACCCGGGTGCCTATGGGCGGCTCGTGGACCGCTTGCTGGCGTCGCCCCGTTACGGGGAGCGCTGGGGCCGCTTCTGGCTCGATGTCGCGCGCTACGCCGACACCAAGGGCTACCTCGCCGGCAACGCCGAGCGGCGCTACGCGTTTTCCCACACCTACCGCGACTACGTCATCCGGGCGTTCAACGAGGACAAACCCTACGACCGGTTTTTGGTGGAACAGCTCGCCGCGGACCGGCTGCCGCTGGGCGAGGACAAGTCCGCCCTCGCCGCGCTCGGGTTTCTCACGCTCGGTCGGCGGTTTCTCAACAACCAGAACGACATCATCGACGACCGCATCGACGTCGTCACCCGCGGCACGATGGCGCTGACCGTGACCTGCGCCCGCTGCCACGACCACAAATTCGACCCGGTGCCGATCAAGGACTATTACTCGCTGCACGGGGTGTTCGCCTCGTCCGAGGAACCGGAGGAGAAGCCGCTGCTCGGGCCCCAGGTCGATTCGCCGGCTTACCGGGAATTTTTGAAAAAGAAGGCGGCGGCCGAGGCCAAGGTGCAGGAGCGGGCGCGGAGCGAGGTGGCCAAATTCCTGTCCGGCCTGCGCTCCAAGACCGGCGACGATCTGCTGGGCGCGCATGACGCCGCCCGCCTCGGTAAAAACGAGAAGTTCGACCTCTTCGCCGGCGCGCGGAAGCTGAACCCCGAGGTGCTGCGGCGGTGGCAGGCGTCGCTGGCGGCAGGGGCAAAGGCCGCCGCGACCGATCCGGTGCTGGCCCCGTGGCTGGCGCTGGCCGCGCTGCCGGAGGGGGAATTTGCGACCCGCGGGCCGGCCCTGGTCGCGACCTGGGCGGGCGAACCGGCGATCAATCCCGCGCTGGTCGCGGCCTTCGCGGCGGCCGACCAGCCGCTCGCCGCGCTCAAGGATGCGGCCGCGGTCTACAACCGCGTCTTCGTCGCGCTGGACAAGGCGATGGCCGCCGGCGGCGAGGCTGCTCCGTTGGCGGACCCCGGTCAGGAGGCGTTGCGCCGCTGGCTGCTGGCCGACGGGGCGCCGACGAACCTCGGCTACGACACGGCCGCGCGCATGATCAAGCGGCAGATCGACGACAAGACCTCCGGCCTGCGGCGGGAGGTCGAGGCGCTGAACTGGACCGAGCCGGGGGCGCCGCTTCGCGCGATGGCGCTCGCCGACCGGCCCCAACCGCGCAACTCCAACGTTTTCCTCCGCGGCAATCCGGCCAACCGGGGACCGGAGGCGCCGCGGCGTTTTCTCGAGATTCTCGGGGGCGAGGCCCGCGCGAATTTCCGCGACGGCAGCGGCCGGCTCGAACTGGCGCGGGCCATCGCGAGCGCGGACAATCCGCTCACCGCGCGCGTCTTCGTGAATCGTGTCTGGGGCTGGCATTTCGGCACGCCGCTGGTGCGGACCGCGAGCGACTTCGGCGTCCGCACCGAGGCGCCCGTCCAGCACGCGCTCCTGGATTGGCTGGCGGCGACGTTTGTCGAGAGCGGCTGGTCGGTGAAAGGGCTGCACCGCGCGATCGTGCTGTCATCGACCTACCGGCAAACGAGCGATCTTCCGGCTGCCGTCACGGCGGATCCGGACAACCAGTATCTCACGCGCTTCCAGCGCCGGCGGCTCGAGTTCGAGGCGCTGCGGGACACCCTGCTGGCGGTTTCCGGCCGGCTCGATTTGCGGACCGGTGGATTGCCGGACGACCTCGTCGCGGAACCCTTCACCGCCCGCCGCACTGTCTACGGTTTCATCGACCGGCAGAACCTCCCCGGCATGTTCCGCACCTTCGATTATCCGAATCCCGACGTCTCGTCCGCCGGTCGCTTCGCCACCACGGTTCCGCAGCAGGCGCTGTTTTTGCTCAACAGTCCGTTCGTGGTCGAACAGGCGCGGCACGCGCTGGCGCGGGCCGAGGTGAAGGCGGCGTCGGACCCCGCGGCCAAGGTGGACGCCCTCTACCGCGCCGTGCTGCAACGCCGTCCGGATGCGGAGGAGCGGGCACTGGCGCTGGCGTTCGTGAACCGGCCCGCCGCGCGGACCTCGGACGTCACGGAGTCGGCCGGATGGCGCTACGGCTACGGTCGCTTCGACGCGGCGAGCGGCCGGGTGCGGGAATTCCATGCCCTCATCGAACGCCGCGACGGGAAACTCTATCCGGCGGCGAAATTTCCGGATGCGAAGTTCGGGCACCTGATGATGACGGCCGACGGCGGACATCCGGGTAAAACCGGGGAATATTCGGCGGTGCGCCGCTGGGTGGCGCCCGCGGACGGCGAGGTGAAAATCGAAGGGGTGCTGGGGCATGCCCGGGCCGACGGCGACGGCGTGCGGGCGCGGATCGTGAGCAGCGCGGCCGGCGTGCGGGGCGAGTGGAAGGTCCACAACACCAAGGCGGAAACCAAGCCGGCGGCGCTGGCCGTGAAGGCGGGCGACACGATCGACTTCGTGGTCGACGCGATCGCGTCGGCGACCGCGGATACGTTCACGTGGGCGCCGAAGGTCGTGTTTTCCCCGGGCGCCGACGGAGGCGAGGCCCGGACTTGGGACGCAAAGAAGGATTTCAACGTCGCGCCGAAGGCGCCGCCCCCGCTGCTCACGCCGTGGGAGGAGTTCGCCCAAGTGCTGCTCCTGTCCAACGAGCTGGCCTTCGTCGACTGAACCGGGCCGCCCGGTGGAGGCGCGGACGGAATCGCTTCGGCCGGACGTTGTCCCGGCGTAACGGACGCGGCGGAGGTCGGCGTCCGGTGCGACCGGTAACGCGAACCGGTCCTACTTGTAATCGCGCCGCAGGTTGCTCGGCAGGATGCCGAGTTCCTCGCGGTATTTCGCCACCGTGCGGCGGGCGATGGTGATGCCCTTTTCGAGCAGTTTGGCCACGAGCTCCTGGTCGCTCAGGGGGCCCGACTTGTCCTCCATGTTGATGAGGTCGGCGATCATTTCCTTCACGCTGGTGTTGGACACCGACGCGCCGCTCTCGGCCTGGTAGCCGGGCGTGAAGAAGTATTTGAAATCGAAGACGCCGTGCGGGGTGCGGATATACTTGTTGGCGATGGCGCGGCTGACCGTCGTCTCGTGCACGCCGACCACATCGGCGATCTGGGTCATCGTCAGCGGCTTCAGGGCGGACACGCCGTTTTCGAAGAAAACCTTCTGGGCGTTGATGATCTCGCGGGTGATCCGCTCGATGGTGCGCTGCCGCTGCTCGATCGAGTCGATGAGGAACTTGCCGGAGCGCATGCGCTCGCGCAGGTAGTCGCGCTCGGTCTTGGAGAGCGTGCCTTTGGCGATCAGGTCGCGGTAGGTGCTCGAGATGCGCAGGCGGGGGATGTAGTCGCTGTTGAGGGTGATCTTCCACTCCTCGCCGTCCCGCTCGACGGTGACGTCGGGCACGACGACGCGGTTGTTGTCCTCGGCGAAGCGGCGGCCGGGCGCGGGATCGAGTTTGCCGATTTCCTCGATGGCGGACTGCACGTCGTCGGCGTCGGCGCCGAGTTTGCGCGCGAGCTCGGGGATGCGGCGCCGCGTCAGCAGGTCGAAGTAATCCCGGATCATGCGCGAGGCGAGCGAACCGCCCCGGCCCTTGGCGGCGAGCTGGAGCAGGAGGCAGTCGGCGAGGTCGCGGGCACCGATGCCGGGCGGGTCGAACGTCTTCAGGACTTTCAGGGCCTCCTGGACGGCATCGAGCGGCAGACCGGTCTGGAGCGCGATATCGTTGGGGGTCTGGGTGAGGAATCCGCGGTCGTCGAGGCAACCGACGAGGTGCTTCATGCCCTCCAGCGCGGGACCGGCCAACTCGGTCAGCTCGGCCTGCTGGATCAGATGCTCCTGGAGGGAGGTTTCGCTGACCAGCGAATCGAAGAAATGCTGGCGGCGCTCGGCGTCCTCCGAGGTGTAGGGTTGGTTGCCGCCGACGCTGGCCATGTGGTCGCGCCAATCCTCGTCGAGTTTGCCCAGGATCTCGAACTCGCGGTCCTTGGAAAAATCGAGCTCGTCGCGCTTGGGTTCGCCGTCGCTCTGGTCGACCGGCGCCGCGGACTCGGGGGAGGCGTTGCCGTCGGTGTCGCCGCCGCCGGAATCGCCCTCGCCGGACTCGTCCGCGGGCTTGTCGAGACTCACGCCCTCCATCGGGAGTTCCTCGAGGGTGGGGTTGCTCTGCAACTCCTCCTGGATGACCGACCGCAAATCGAGGGCCGCGACCTGCAGGATCTTCAGGGAGTGCCGAAGCTGCGGGGCGAGAACCAGCGACTGGGTCTGCCGTTGACGAAGTTCGTGACTAAATCCGGGCCCGCTCATGAAGATGAAAGTCAGTGGGGTTCATCTCAGCTCGTGGGGCGGGGTGAAAGCGCGGGGACGACCGGATCGCGGACCCCGTAAAGCTCTTTGAGGTAGACGCCGAGCTTCTCGTTGGTGGGGCCGTAGCGGTCGCTGTAGAGATAGAGTTCGAGATCGGTGAGCATCTCGGAGGCCGACTGGTAGCGCTTGTCCCGGTCGCGCTGCAGGGCCTTCTGGATAATCGCTTCGAGCCGCGGTTCGATGTCCGCGCGCAGCGAGCCGAACTTCGGGATCGGCATCGTGAGGATATTGCGGCGGGACGTGGCGCGTTCGGCGGCGCGAAAGAGGTTTTTCCCGAGCAACAGCTCCGTGAGCACGATGCCGAGGGGGAACAGATCGGCGCGGGCGTCGGTGATCGCGTAGCTGGCCTGTTCCGGCGAAAGGTATTCGTCTTTGCCCGCGATGACCTTGCCCTCCTCGTTATACATCAGGTCGAGGGCCTTCGCGATGCCGAAGTCGGTGAGCTTCACGTCGCCTTCGTAGGCGAGCATGATGTTTTTCGGGCCGATATCGCGGTGGACGATGTTGAGGTGGCGGCCGTCGCGGTCGCACTTGGCGTGGGCGTAGGTGAGGCCGCGGGCGATCCGGGAGACGATGAAGGCGGCCAAGTCGGCGGGGATTTCCTTTCCGAGCCGGCGGTGCTGATCGAGGAATTGCTCCAAGTTCACGCCGCGCACAAATTCCATCACCATGAAATACTGTCCGCCGACCTGTCCGAGATGGTAGGTCTGGACGATGTTGGTGTGGATGAGGTCGGCGACCAGACGGGCCTCGCCGATGAAGTTGTTCTGGAACTCTTCGATCGCGGAATACTCTTCGCGAATCAGCTTCACCGCGACGACTTTGCGGAAGTTGCCCGCACCCAGCTGCTGCGCCTCGTAAACGACTCCCATGCCGCCGTCCGCAATCTTGCGGGTCATCTCGTAGTGGAGCTCGTTGAAGATGTTTTTGATCGACGCCACTGGCCGGAGCAAAGGTGCGGTCCGACAGGGAGGCAAGAGCGCAGACAGAGATCGGCGCGAAATTTGCTGTGGGCGCCGATTGACAGGGCCGGACGTCGAAATACGGTCCGTCGCATGATCACCCTCTCTGCCCGCGCCGCCCGGCAGGTGCGCACCATGCACGCGGAACTCAACGCGCCCGAGAAGCAGCTCCGGGTCTTTGTCGAGTCGGGCGGTTGCTCGGGGTTCCAATACGGGATGTCGTTCGATGCGCCGAAGCCTGACGACGCCCGATTGGAAAGCGAGGGGGTCGCATTCCTGATCGATCCCACCAGCTTGGCCTATTTGGACGGTTCCTCGATCGACTTCGACGACGGGCTGCACGGCAAGGGTTTCGAGATCAAGAATCCGAACGCCCAGAGCACCTGCGGGTGCGGCAAATCGTTTGCCTGAACCGGACGGCTGCCAAGGCCGGCCGGCGGCCGGCTTCGCGCCCGAGCGCTAGCCTTGCCGGTCGGCGATGTGCAGGGCGACGATGCCGAGAGACAACGGCTCGGCCCGAACCGGCGAAAAGCCGGCCGACTCGATTTCGCGCGCCAACGCGAAGCGGTCGGGAAATTCCCCGATCGTGCGATTGAGATATTCGTAGGCGGCGCGATCTCCGGTCACCGCTCCGGCCAACGGCGGCAGCACGTAGCGGAGGTAGGCATAGTAAAGCGGGCGAAACCACCGGTGGGGCTGGGAGAACTCCAGCACCACGAGGCGTCCGCCGGGGCGCAAGACGCGGTGCATCTCCCCGAGTCCGCGGGGTCGGTCCGCCAGGTTGCGCAGGCCGAACGAAATGGTCACCGCATCGAACGATCGGTCCGGCAGCGGCAGGGCGAGGCCGTCCCCTTGGCGGAAGGAAAGCGTCCGCACCCGTTCCGGGGGCGCCGTGCGTTTTTTCGCCTCGGCCTCGTCCAGCATGGGTTGGCAGAAATCCATGCCCAGGACCCGGGTGCCGGCCGCGAGCCTCCGGCAAAGGGCAAAGGCCACGTCACCGCTGCCGGTCGCCAGATCGAGGACATCGCCGGGGTGTTTCTCGGCCACCGCGCGGACCAGCCGGCGGCGCCACCAGGTGTCGAGCCCGCCGCAGAGGATGAAATTGGCGAGGTCGTAGCGTCGGGCGATGCGGCCAAACATCGAATTTACGGCGGCGGGATCGGGCATGGAGGACGGCAATTACGGGAGCGAAATCGGCCGGACGCAACCTGGTCATAAGGGTTGACGCAATTAGAAGACCGCAAATTGTTTAAGATGCTTCATTCAAGGACCACATCAACCAAGGACCCCACATGTCTAACCTGACGAAACGCGAAATCGTGCTGGAGATATACCGGAAGTCGGGCTTTCCGCAAAAGCAGATCGTCGACACCGTGCAGCAGACCCTCGACATCATCCAGAAGGCGTTGGCCAACGGACGAAACGTCGAACTGCGCAACTTCGGCGTGCTTGAAGTTCAAGTGCGCAAACAGCGAATCGGCCGCAATCCCAACAAACCCGAGGCGGAAGTCGTGATTCCGCAGCGGGCGGTCGTGAAATTCAAATCGGGCAAGATCCTCAAGCAGCAGTTGAAGAAGATCGATTTGGCCAAATTGCAGGCCGAGTCGGGCGACGGCGAGGCGGAGGGTTGAGCCTGGTGTTCGGGCGAATTCGGTTTCGCCCGTAAGATTCGAGCCGGATGCGGCCGGGCCGCATCCGGCTTGAGGTATCGTTGTCGGCCCTACGGGCCTGCGGCTGCGGGTTTTCCCCGGACCGGCCGCCGGTCGGCCGATTTTTTGAATCGCGCTGGTTCGCGGCCCTTGGCCACGATGGATCGCGATGGCCACGTTCCAGACCTTGCCCGGCTTCCGGGAGTTCTATCCCGACGACTTCGCCCGGCGTAATCACATTTTCCGCCTCTGGCGGCAGACGGCGAACACGTTCGGGTTTTCCGAATACGACGCGCCGGTGCTGGAGCCGCTCGACCTCTACAAGGCCAAGTCGGGCGACGAGATCGAGGCGCAGCTGTTCAGCTTCACCGACAAGGGCGGGCGCGAGGTCGCGCTGCGGCCGGAGATGACGCCCACGGTTTGCCGGCTGGTGGGGGCGAAGGCCAACGCGCTCAAGCGTCCGATCAAATGGTTCAGCATCGCGGAATTCTACCGCTACGAGCGGATGCAAAAGGGGAGGGGCCGCTGCTTTTTCCAGTTCAACGCCGATATCTTCGGCGAACCCGGTCCGGAGGCCGAGATCGAGCTCATCGCGCTGCTGGTGCAGTGCCTCTGCGCCTTCGGGCTGACGGCGGAGGATTTTTACGTGCGCCTGAGCGACCGGAACCTGTGGTTCTATTACCTCGAGGCGCTCGGCCTCGACGAGGCGCGTTCGCGCGGCGTGCTCGGCGCGATCGACAAGTATGAGAAATACGGAGACGACGCGTTCAAGGGCTACACCGAGACATTCGGGCCCCTCGACGCGGACCTGAAGGCGAAGATCCTGGCCTTCCTGCAGATCAAGTCGCTTGCGGCGCTGGAGGGCGCGCTGGGCGCGCTGGGCGGCGAAAAACTGGCGGCGCGACTCGGGGATTGGCGCAAGCTGCTCGGCGCCCTCGACGCGATGGGGCTCACCCGGTTCGTCGAGGTGGATCTCGGCGTCGTGCGCGGGCTCGCCTACTACACCGGCTTCGTCTTCGAGGCGTTCGACCGCAAGGGCGAGCTGCGGGCCTTGGCGGGCGGGGGGCGCTACGACGATCTCGTGCAGAAACTCGGCGGACCGGCACTGCCCGCGGTGGGCTTCGCGATCGGCGACATGACCTTCGCCCTGCTGCTTGAGCAACGCGGGCTGATGCCGGCCTTTGTTTCCGCGCCGGACGTGTATTGCGTCATCGGCGGGGAGGCGGAGCGGCTGGCCGCGTTCGGCGATATCCACGCGCTGCGGGCGGCGGGCTTTCGGGTCGATTATCCGATGAAGGACCTGGCGTTCGGAAAACAATTCAAGGCGGCGACCGAATCGGGCGCGAAGCTGGCCCTCATCTACGGCGGCGACGAGCTGGCCAAGGGCGTGGTCAAGGTCCGCGACCTCGGCCAGCGCAACGAGATCGAGGTCCCGCGGGCACAGGTGGCGGCCCACGTGCGCGACTATTTTTCCGGCGCATGAAAAAGGCGCGGCGCGGCCAGCGTTTCCGGGTGGCGGAGGGCCGCTACGCCGTCTGCCGCCTCGGTCCGCGGGAGCGCATGCCGGCGTGGGCCGACGGGGCGTTCGTCAATGTCACGCGCACGCCGGAGGAGCTCTCGGTCATCTGTCCCGGCGAGTGTGTGCCCGCGGACGTGCGGGCGGAGCGCGATTGGCGGCTCGTCAAGTTGGTCGGGCCGTTTCCGTTCACCGCGATCGGCGTGCAGGCGTCGATCGCGACGCCGCTGGCGAAGGCCGGCATCAGCCTGCTCTCGATCGCGACCTACGACACCGACTATTTTCTGATCAAGGGCGACGTGCTGGACGAGGCGGTCGCGGCGCTCGCCGCCGCCGGGCACGAACGGGTGGACTGACCCGACCGGAGGTCGCGCCCGATGGAAACCAAATGGGCCTGGCCGCTGCTGCGGATCGCCGTCGGAACGGTCGCGGGCGGGTATCTCCTCCTGCTGGCCGCGGCGCATCTGCTCGTCGACCGCGCGCTCTTCCACCCGGACGCCGGGTCGCGCCGGGCACCGGACGGTTTGCGCACGATCCGCGCCGCCGACGGAAACGACATCGCGGTGCTGCACCTGCCGCATCCCGGCGCGCGCCACACGCTGTGGTTCTTTCACGGCAATGCGGAGACGCTCGGCGACCTTGAGCCGTTTTTGCACGAGCTGCGGGGCCGCGGTTTCGCCGTCGTCGCGTTCGACTACCCTGGCTACGGGCGCAGCACGGGACGGCCGACCGAGGCCTCGGTGCACGCGGCGGCGCGCGCGGTGGGCGCCTGGCTGCGGGAGGAGCTGGGCGTGCCGCCGGAACGCACGCTGCTTTACGGACGATCGCTCGGCGGCGGTCCCGCGGTGCAGCAGGCGACGGAGATCCGGCCGGCCGGACTGGTGCTGCAGGCGGCGTTCACGAGCGCGTTCCGCGTTGTCACGCAACGCCGGATACTGCCCGGCGACCGGTTCGACAACCTGGCGAAGCTGCCGGCGGTGGAAGCGCCGGTGCTGGTGCTGCACGGCACGGCGGACGAAGTGATCCCGTTCAGCCACGGCGAGCGATTGCTGGCCGCAGCGCGCGGGCCGGCGCGTGCGCTTTGGGTGCCCGGTGCCGGGCACAACGACCTGATCGAGGTCGCGGGCGAGCGGTATTGGACCGCCCTGCGCGACTTCAGCGCCGCCTGCGCGGCGCCGGGGGCTGCGGCACGTTGAGGTCGCGCGGGCCGAAGGCGGCGGGCAGGAGGGCGTCGAGCGTGGTCTCGATCCGCTCGGCGGAGTCGCAGACGCTGATGACGAGGGCGTCGGGCCCGAATTCGTTGATGACCTGGCGGCAGGCGCCGCAGGGCATGGTCGGCGCGGGGGTGGGCGTGTAGACGGCGATGGCGGCGACTTCGCGTTCGCCGGCGGCGGCGGCGGTGAAGATCGCGGTGCGCTCGGCGCAATTGCAGAGGCCGTAGGAGGCGTTCTCCACGTTGCAGCCGGCATAGATGCGGCCGGACCCGGCGACGAGGGCGGCGCCGACGCGGAATTTCGAATACGGCGAATACGACGCGGCGGCCGCGGCGCGGGCGGCTTTTTCCAGTTTGCGGCGGACGGCGGCGGAGGGAGGGACGGGCATGGTCAGAGGGCGAGGGCGAGTTTGACGGCGGCGAAGGCGGCGAGAGCCGTTTCCAGATCGGCCCGCGAATGGGCGGCGCTCACCTGCGTGCGGATGCGGGCGGCGCCCTGCGGGACGACGGGGTAGAAGAAGCCGACCACGTAGACGCCATGGTCGAGCATGGCGGCGGCGAATCGCTGCGAAAGAGCGGCGTCGCCCAGCATCACCGGCACGATCGGATGCGTGCCGGGCCGGACGGTGAGGCCCGCGGCCGCGAGGCCGGCGCGGAAGAAGGCGGTGTTCTCGGCCAGGCGATCGCGCAGGTCGGTCGAGGCGCCGATCAGGTCGAGGGCCGCGATCGAGGCGGCGGTGATGGCCGGCGCGAGGGAGTTGGAAAACAGATACGGCCGCGAGCGCTGCCGGAGGAGGTCGATGATCTCGCGGCGGCCGCTGAGGTAGCCGCCGCTGGCGCCGCCGAGGGCCTTGCCGAGGGTGCCGCTCAGGATGTCGACGCGACCCATGACGCCGCAGTGTTCGTGCGTGCCGCGGCCGGTCGCGCCCATGAAGCCGACGGCGTGGCTGTCGTCGACCATCACGAGCGCGCCGTAGCGGTCCGCGAGGTCGCAGATTTCCCGCAGCGGCGCGATGTAGCCGTCCATCGAGAACACGCCGTCCGTCACGATCAGTTTGAAGCGGGCCTTGGCGGCGTCGGCTTCGCGGAGTTTGGCCTCGAGATCGGCGAGGTCGCGGTTGCGGTAGCGGTGGCGCTGCGCCTTGCAGAGCCGGATGCCGTCGATGATGGAGGCGTGGTTCAGTTCGTCGCTGATGACGGCGTCTTCGGCGGTGAGCAGGGTCTCGAAGACGCCGCCGTTGGCGTCGAAGCAGGACGAATACAAAATCGTGTCGTCGGTGCCGAGGAAGGCGCTGAGCCTGGCCTCGAGTTCGCGGTGAATCTCCTGGGTGCCGCAGATGAAGCGCACGGAGGAGAGGCCGTAGCCCCAGCGGTCGAGGGCGGCGTGGGCGGCGGCGATGACGGCGGGGTGCGCGCTCAGACCGAGGTAGTTGTTGGCGCAGAAATTCAGCACGGCGCGGCCGTCGGCGGTCCGGACCTGCGCCTGCTGCGGCGTGGCGAGGGGGCGCTCGCGTTTGAAGAGGCCGGCCTGCTCGATGCCGGCCAGCGTCTGCCGGAGGTGGTCGCGGAAGGCGGGCGTCATGGCTCAGTCCCAGTTGAGCACGATCTTGCCGCTTTGCCCGGTGCGCATGAGTTCGAAGCCTTTCTCGAACTCGGTGAAGTGCAGCCGGTGCGTGATGACCGGCGTGATGTCGAGGCCGCTCTGGATGAGCGCGGTCATCTTATACCAGGTCTCATACATCTCGCGGCCGTAGATGCCGCGGATCGTGAGCATGTTGAAGACGACCTTGTTCCAGTCGATGGCGGCGGCGCCGGGCATGATGCCGAGCAGCGCGATGCGGCCGCCGTGCGACATGTTGTCGATCATGTCGGCGAGGGCGCGGGGGTTGCCGCTCATCTCGAGGCCGATGTCGAAGCCTTCCTTCATGCCGAGCTCGCGCTGCACCTCGGGGAGTTTTTCCTTGGAGACATCCACGACGCGCGTGGCGCCCATGCGGCGGGCGAGGGCGAGTCGGGTGGGATTCACGTCGGTGACGACCACGTGGCGGGCGCCCACCTGGCGGGCGATCGCGGTGGCCATGCAGCCGATCGGGCCGGCGCCGGTGACGAGCACATCCTCGCCGATGAGGTCGTATTGGAGCGTGGTGTGGACGGCGTTGCCGAGCGGATCGAAACACGAGAGCACGTCGAGCGGGATGGCGGGATCGACGGCGACCGCGTTGCTGGCGGGGATGCAGAGGTATTCGGCGAAGGCGCCGTCGCGGTTGACGCCGACCCCGCGCGTATCCTTGCAGAGGTGACGGCGGCCGGCGAGGCAGTTGCGGCACACGCCGCAGACGATGTGCCCTTCGCCGTCGACCAGGTCGCCGGGTTTGCAGCTCTGGACGTTGGAGCCGACGGCCTCGACGAGGCCGACGAACTCGTGGCCGATCACCATCGGGGGCCTGATGGTTTTCTCGGCCCAGGCGTCCCAGTTGTAGATGTGGACATCGGTGCCGCAGATGGAAGTGCGCTTCACCTTGATGAGGACGTCGTTGATGCCGGGTTCCGGGATCGGCACCTCGGTCAGCTGGAGGCCCTGGCCGGGGCGGAGTTTGGCGATGGCGCGCATGGACGATTTCATGGGGCGAGCCTGGCGGGCGTGGCGGGCGAGGCGAGGGGCGGCCGGGGCGTGCGTGTCATTGCGGCGCGCGGGGCGGCAGACGGCGGGCGGTTATTCGGCGAGCAACTGGGCGCCCTCGAGGGCGAGCAAGCGGACTTTGGTCGCGACGCCGCCGGGGCCGGAGAAGCCGGTCATTTTTCCGGTCGCGGCGACGACGCGGTGGCAGGGGACGAGGAGGGGCCAGGGATTGTCGCCGAGGGCGCTGCCCACGGCGCGGCTTACCGCCGGGGCGTGACCGAGCGCGGCGGCGATTTCGCCGTAGGTGGCGGTGCGGCCGGCCTTGATCCCGAGGGTGACGCGCAGGACGGCGGCGGTAAATTCCGGCACGCGGGCGAAGTCGAAACGGAGGTCGGAGAAATCCTGCGGGTCGCCTTCGAGGTGGCGGCGCACGCGGGCGATGATCGCGGCGATCCAAGGGGGCGGCTCCGTCTCGTTGGCCGTGCCCGCGGGCCGATCCGGATCCGGGAGGAGAAAATGCGTCAGGCCGGCATCGCTCCAGGCGATCGCGCAGAGGCCGAGCGAGGTGCTGAACGTGGCAAGGGGCATGGGGCTGGGGGCTGGCCCGGAGCGTGAAAGCACCCCGCGACCGACGCAATCCGGCGATGGCAGGCCGCCGCGGTCCCGAACCGCCGCCCGGCCCGGGCGGGCGGGGGGACGGGGCGAGGGCCGGATTGGTTTCGCCTTCGCCGCTCCGGCTCATTTTCACTCTGCGGCCCGGTTTTCGAGACCGGGTCCTCCCGATGCACAACCGTTTCTACAACGCCTTCGACTGCGAGCCGCTTGGCGGCGGGCGGCGGCGCGACTATCGCACGCCTTTCCAGATGGACCGCGACCGCATCATCCATGCGCACGCGTTCCGCAAGCTGCAGTCGAAGACGCAGGTCTTTCTGTCGGGGGAATACGATTTCTACCGCACCCGGCTGACGCACTCCATGGAAGTCGCGCAGATCGGCCGCTCCATCTGCGCCTACCTGCAATCGCGGGGCGGCCCGCTGCGGGAGGATTTCCACATCGACAGCGACCTCGTCGAGGCAGTCTGCCTCGCGCACGACCTGGGACATCCTCCGTTCGGCCATTCCGGGGAGCGCACGCTCCAGGAATTGATGGTGCGCTGGGGCGGGTTCGAGGGGAATGCCCAGACGCTGCACCTGCTCACGGAGACGATGTATCAGAACGAGGCCGGCGTGCGCGGCATGGCGCCGACCCGGGCGCTGCTGGACGGCGTGCTGAAATACAAGAAGCTCTTCCGCGAGTTTCCCGCGCCGCCGCGCAACCATTTTCTCTACGACCCGCAGGAGCGGCACCGGGCCTTTGTCTTCGGCGGCGCCGCGATTCCGGAGGAGCTGCACGCGGGGGAGAAACTCAACGCCCTCAAGAGCGTCGAGTGCCAGATCATGGACTGGGCCGACGACGCCGCCTATTCGCTCAACGACATCGTCGACGGCGTGAAAGCGGGTTTCCTCACGATCGAGCGCATCGAGGCCTGGGCGGCCGCGGAGGCGCTCGACGCGGAGCGGCAGCGGTGGCTCGACCAGCTCCTCTCGGCGATCCGTGGCGACCGGCTGGAGAGCGCCTTCGCGCAGAAAGTCGGCGGATTCATCACCGGCACGCGGCTGCGCGAACGGAGCAATTTCATGGCGGCCGCGACGAACCGCTACCGCTTCGAGCTCGTGGTGGCGCCGGCGGCGGAGCGCGAGGCGGCGTTCTACAAGAAAATGGCCAACGACATCATTTTCGAGAGTCCGCCGCTGCAGCAGATGGAGCACAAGGCCCGGCGGGTGCTCTTCGAGCTGTGGGAGTCGTGCTGGCGCAACTACGTCGACAAGGGCGCGCGCGTGATCAACATTCTGCCGCCGCGCGTCGGACGGCTGATCGATGCGGAGAACACGGCGGCGGGCAAGGCGCGGCAGATCTGCGACTGGCTGGCGGGTCTGACCGACGGCATGATCGTGCGGACCTACCAACGTCTCTTCGATCCGCAGTTCGGGTCGATCCGCGATCTCAGCTGAGCGGCGGCGGGCGGACCGGCGGGACCGGACAGAGGGGCCGGGGTGGGCGTTTCTTGCCGCCAAAAAATAGGGCAGATTCCGGCTCGCGTGCGGAAAATTTCCGCCCAAAAACTCTGCGCAACCGTCGCCGGCACCCGGCGTCTCGCCCCTGTTGTCCGTTTCAATCCCCCAATGACCACCAACCACCTCAATCGTCGCGATTTCATATCGTTCTCCGCCATGGTGGCGGCCATGCTCGGCTTCGCCGGGTGCGCCAGCCTCGCCAAAAACCCGCGCAAGCCGCGTCCCATCGCGCCGGGCGCCAAGATCCGCGTCGCGCAGGTCGGCTGCGGCGGCAAGGGCTTCAGCGACATCATGGGCTGCAAGGACGAGGAAGTCGTGGCGATCTGCGACATCGACCACACCCGGCCCAACGTGAAGAAGCTCTTCGAGACCTTCCCGAAGGCGAAACGCTACACCGATTTCCGGAAGATGCTCGTCGAGATGGACAATGAGATCGACGCGGTCGGCGTGGCCACGCCGGACCACATGCACTTCCTGCCCGCCTACATGGCGATCATGCTCGGCAAGCACGTCTACGTGCAAAAGCCGCTCACGCAGACGGTCGGCGAAGCCCGCGAACTGCTCCGCCTCGCCCGGTTGAACGGCGTGTGCACCCAGATGGGCAACCAGGGCCACTCGATGGAAGGCATCCGCCTCGTGCGCGAGTGGTTCCAGGCCGGCCTGCTCGGCGATGTGCGCGAAGCGCAGATCTGGACCAACCGCTCCGCGGCGCCCGGTCCCGACGGCCGCGAGCGCGTCGTCTGGCCGCAGGGCATGCAGGAGTGGCCGAAGGGCGGCACGCCGCCGGAAGGCTTTTCGCAGGACCTGTTCCTCGGCCGCGCGCAGGATCGCCCCTACAGCCCCGAGATCCACCCGTTCAAGTGGCGCGGCTACATCGATTATGGCTGCGGTGCGCTCGGCGACATGGCCTGCCACCTGATGGATGCGGCCTATTGGAATCTCGAGCTCGGCGCCCCGACCAGCGTCGAACTCAAGATGATCAAGCAACCGAGCAAGATCGCCTTCCCGAAGTCGGCGGTCGTCGAATTCCAGTTCCCGGAGCGCACCGTCAACGGCAAGAAATTGCCCCCGGTGAAGCTCGTCTGGTCGGAAGGCGGCATCAAGCCGGAGAAGCCGAAACAGATGGAGGCGACCCGCAACCTCGCGCACGGCGGCCAGCTGCTGATCGGCAGCAAGGGCACCGTTTACGACGGCAACGACTACTGCAACAGCCCGCGCTTCATCCCGGAATCCTTCCACAAGGAACTCGCCGACAGCGGCAAATTCCCGCCGAAGACGATCCCGCGTCCGGACCCGATCGGCAACCCGCACATCGAGTGGCTCAAGGCGATCCGCGCCAACAACCCGCTCGCGGCCGGTTCCAACTTCGAATACTCCGTGCCGTTCACCGAGACCGTGTGCCTCGGCACGATGGCGATCCTCGTCGGCGGCAAGTTCACCTGGGATCCGGTCGCGATGAAGACCAACAATCCCGAGGCGGACAAGCTGCTCTACCCGACCTACCGCAAGGGCTGGGAGCCGGGCGCCATCGTCGCCTGACGCGCCCCGCGCCGGCTATGAATTCGAGCGGGCGGAGTGCGGCCGACGGGTCGCGTTCCGCCCGCTTTTTTGTGCAACGTTCCATGCCGTCGCCGGGCCACCGGCTCGGCTCCCCAGTTTTCTCCCGCCCATTTTCCGCCATGACCACCCAGACTTCCCGCCGTTCGTTTCTCCAATCCGCGGCCGCGCTCGGCGCGCTCGCCGCCGCCGCCCCGTTTGCGTCCACCGCGTCCGCCGCCGCCAAAAAAGAACCGTTCAAAATCTCGCTCGCCCAGTGGTCGCTCAACAAACGCTTCCTGAAGCGCCCGGGCGCCGAGCCGCTCGACAATCTCGAGTTCGCCAAGATCGCGCGCTCCGTGGGGATCGACGGCCTCGAATACGTGAACCAGATGTTCAAGGACAAGGCCAAGGACGAGGCCTACCTCGGGGAGATGAAGAAACGCGCCGCGGGCGAGGGCGTGAAGAGCCTGCTCATCATGGTCGACGGCGAGGGTTCGCTCGGCGCGGCGCAGGAGCCGGCGCGGGCCAAGACCATCGAGAACCACCTGAAATGGCTCGATGCGGCCGCGGCGCTCGGCTGCCACAGCATCCGCGTCAATGCGGCCAGCGACGCCAAACTATCGGCCGACGAGCAGGCCAAGCTCGCCGCGGACGGCCTGCACCGCCTCTGCGTGGAGGGCGACAAACGCAACCTCTGGGTCGTGGTCGAGAACCACGGCGGTCTTTCCTCCAACGGCAAGTGGCTCACGCAGGTGATGAAGCTCGCGAACCACAAACGGGTCGGGATTTTGCCCGACTTCGGCAATTTCTACACCAACCGCCAGACCGGCGAGATGTATAACCCGTATCAGGGCGTGCGTGAATTCATGCCCTGGGTGAAGGAGGCCGTCAGTGCCAAGTCGTGGGACTGGGACACCGGCGCCGGCAAGTTCTACACCGAAGACCGCCGCGAGAAGACCGAGATGACACTCGATTTCGAACGCATGCTCCGGATCGTCACCGGCGCGGGCTACAGCGGCTACGTCGGCATCGAATACGAGGGCGCGAAGCACTCCGAGCTCGACGGCATCAAGCGCACCAAGCAGGCGCTGGATGAAATCCGGACCTTACTGTGCTGAGGCTGAGCGCAAAGTCGCGAAGCC
>JACCED010538603.1_pt1 | contig 19211 bp, 21 predicted proteins | sample 7455021 | NCBI WGS metagenome assembly JACCED01 (sample SAMN15323456, study PRJNA562643) | freshwater metagenome | isolation source: river surface water | place: USA:Blue River Watershed | collected 2017-08-19 | reverse complement strand
TGGCGCACGGTGTTGGTGCAGGCAGCATTGATTTTTGTTGCTGGTATTGGAATCCAAGCCGGACTTTCATTCTTGGGAATTGGTCCGCAGGAGCCAAACCCAAGCTGGGGTGCCATGATTCTTCAGGCATCAAACCTGATTTACTTCTCTCCTTGGATGATGGTGCCACCGGGCCTCATCTTGGTCGCCACCGTATTCGCCATCAATGAACTTGCAGACGTATTTGGCGAGGGCGAAGCTCAGAAGTCGGGAGTCGTTCCTTTCTCTTTCAAAAACTTGAAGGGTAAAAAACGAGCGAATCTTGAAAAGGTATCCGATATGCCACAGTCGGACTCCTATCTTGAACTTCGTGATTTAGTTGTTGGAGTCGATGGCAAACACGAACTTGTTTCGGGTGTTTCTCTCAAAGTTGGTTTTGGTGAAGTACTTGGAGTGGTTGGTGAATCGGGTTGCGGTAAAACCATGACGGCGCTATCTGTGATTGGGCTACTACCACCAGGAGTTAATGTTCGTTCTGGGTCGATCTTGGTAAATGGTGTTGACATTGCTGGTTGGAATGAGCAAGAACTAAACACAATTCGCGGGCATCAGGTGGCTTACATCTCACAAGAGCCAATGGTTGCTCTAGATCCAATGTTCACGGTTTCGCATCAGTTGGTTTATCCGCTACGCAAATTCCGCGGTATTGGCAAAACAGAGGCTAAGGCTGAGGCGATAAAACTCTTAAAGCAGGTGGGAATTCTATTTCCAGAACGCGTAATGAAGTCCTACCCTCACCAGTTATCAGGGGGCATGGCTCAGCGTGTTGCGATTGCTCTTGCTCTAACCGGAGAACCTAAATTGCTAATCGCTGATGAGCCAACCACTGCGTTGGATGTGACTATTCAGGCTGAAATTCTGGATCTACTTCGCAATCTTGTGAAAGAACTCGACATGGCTATGGTCATCGTTACCCACAACCTTGGTGTTGTGGCCGATATCGCCGACAACGTGGCAGTCATGTACGCGGGACAGGTGATTGAGTCGGGTCCTGTAAACGAAGTGCTTCTAAAATCTGTGCATCCTTACACCAGTGCTCTTTTAGGTGCAGACCCGCACTTCGGTGCAGGAGCAAAGCTGCCTGAGCGACTTGCCTCGATCCCAGGAACAGTGCCACCAGCTTGGGAATGGACAAAGTCTTGCCGTTTTGCAGCTCGCTGCGAGTTTGCTACCGAAGTGTGCAAGGCAGACCTAAAGGCCACTCCGGCGCATGGATCTGGAATTGTTCAGTGTTTGCGAAGCGACGAAATCAAACTTTCGCTTAGCAAAGAAAGAAGTCACTAAACATGTCGAATCAAAGCCAAGTGCCTCTTTTAGAAGTTGTTGACCTCGAAGTTCAATACGGCAAAGGCAAACGCGCTTTCACCGCAGTGAGCGGAGTTAATTTCACTATTAAATCGGGCCAGGTTGTTGGTTTGGTGGGGGAGTCCGGCTCCGGAAAATCTACGATTGGCAAGGCAATTCTCGGACTCGAAATTGCAAAGTCGGGAAAGATTCTTTTTGAAGGTAGAGACATCACCAAAGATTCACTCAAGAAGCGAAAAGAATCGGCAGCCGGAATTCGTGTAGTTTTCCAGGACCCTTATTCTTCGCTGAATCCTGCGTTAACTGTCGGAGAAACTCTAATTGAGCCTTTGATCGTTGCAGGAGTAAAACGCGAGGAAGCATTGGCTCGGGCTCGTGAAGTACTAACCAAAGTTGGGTTGCAGGCTGAGGCCGCTGATCGCTACCCAAGAAACTTTTCGGGTGGTCAGCGTCAGCGTATTGCAATTGCAAGAGCTTTGATTGTGAAACCAAAACTCATCGTTCTTGACGAACCGGTTAGTGCATTGGACCTTTCAACCCAGGCACAGGTGCTTAACCTTTTGGCAGATCTATCGCAAAGTGAAAATGTCGGATTCTTGTTTGTGGCCCACGACTTGGACGTAGTGCGATTTTTATCTGATGATGTTGTGGTTCTTTACAAGGGCCGAATCATGGAGTACGGCAACGTGGAAAACGTTGTGGTCGATCCTAAGCACCCTTACACCCAGACTCTGACTGCAGCAGCCCCGGTGCCTGATCCAGGTGCTCAAAAACTTCGACGCGAGAACTGGCAGAAACTTCAGGTTTCATTAAGGCAACAAGTCGAAGACAACGGTAAGGGTTGCCCATTTATTTCACGCTGCCCAATAGCACAGGCTGTTTGTGGTACCGGCATGCCAGCGTTGCGCGAAATTGGCAAAGTCAAAGTTGCCTGCAACTTCGCTAGCTAGTTGATTTGAATTACATCAAGCTCTACTGGAGCGATGATGTTTCCGGTGTAGCCCACTTCAGCGGCAGCCTTTTGAGCTTTACCAAGGTAAATGCTCACTGGCTGCGGAATTGGTGTGTAGTGACTAAACACCAAGTTCTTTGCATTTGCGCTTTTTGCCACGCCAGGCAGGTCATCGACACTGGAGTGTGAAGAGAACAAGTGATTTCGCAAATCATCCTGACGTTCGAGTGGAATGCGACTAACCACACGCTCAACCATTTCGTTGTCTTGAACTTCATGAACCAGGTAGTCGCAACCATTTGAAAGTGCAATTAGGTTGGCATCAGGTGCTGCTGTGTCTCCTGAGAAAACCACCGACTTACCTGTTGCTTTGATGTCGAAACGATAGGCAAATGAATCTTTTAGCTCCGCTCCATGAAAAACTTTTGTGGCCGTCACGATAACGTTTTCGTCTTCCATAACTGGAATGATTACTTCGCCAGTCTGCGCAACATCGTGAGGAATTACTTGAGGAAACGGACCAAAGCCGCCGCCTCTAACGTAATTTTCAACATCGTGAGAGTGCGCGGTCTCACCAATGTGCTTGAGTCGTGCAGTTGGAGCTGGACCCCAAATGTTTACCTCACTCGGAATTTCACTGCCAAGGTTTGTCCATCCATGAACGAGAACACCGAGAATTCCGGAGGTGTGATCAAGATGATTGTGCGTGATGAATATTCCGCGCAAATTTGAGAATCCCAGATCGGCAATCACCATTTGCTTCGCAGTTTCAAATCCACAGTCGACTAGGTAAATTGCATCATTAACCACCAGTGCCAGAGCAGGCTCTGCTCCGTCTTTTGCCAATTTAGGGCCGCCGCTGAGGCCGAGCATCACAATTCTGTCGTTTGACAATTAATTCCTTTAGTCAGCTCGTGCCGGTGCTGCATTTGGTGGGAACACTCTTGGTGGATAGGGCATCAACTCTGCATCAAAGCGCTGCCATTCTGCCAGAAGCTCTGCGGTGATCTCAGGAAACTCCGTACTCAGATCAGCTGCCTCGCGCCCATCCTCGGTCACATCAAACAACTGAACAGATGGACCTTGGGGGCGTCCAAACTTGAACGGCGGATTGTGTTCCACTAGCAACTTGTACTTACCCTTGCGAATTGCCCCTTGCGCTCTGATTCTCCAACGCAGGTAACGCTCCGGCATCTCCTGGCCGTCGAGTAGCCAAGGCAGTATCGAGCGGCCATCAAGCGGATAATCCTCATGTGGAGTTACGCCAGCAATGTCCAACATGGTGGCAGTGATGTCCATGGTTACAGTCGGAATGTCAGTGAACTGGCCAGGCTTCACATATTTCGGCCACTTAATAATTAGTGGAACTCGAATTCCACCCTCAGTGAGTACACCTTTTTCGCCGACGAATGGCCACATAAACGCGTATCGCTCGCCACCGTTGTCAGACGAGAAAATCACGACGGTATTCTCATCAATCTCTTTGCTCTTCAAGGTGTCAAGAATTTTCTGCACACCATCATCGAGTGCCTTGACCATCTTTTGATAGGTCTCGAGCGAACCTCCCTCATAGTGGAAAAGAGCGCTCATGGGGTTTTCTTTCATGGCTGCAGTGACGCGGTCTGATACGTCGCGATCTTCCGGGCCTTCCCAAGGCCAGTGTGGTGCGGTGTAATTTACCTGCATGTAGAAGGGCTTGTCTTTTGGTTGATTTTCAATGTAATCAACAGCGCGTTCGGTGATTAGCTCTGTGTAATAACCATCTACTTCAACGTTCTCTTCATCTTCGTAAAGGTCCGGTTTGCCAACTAGGTCAAGGTGGCTAAAGTAGTCGACAGCTCCGGCCAAGTTTCCGAAAAATTTGTCAAAGCCAATTTTGTTTGGGCTAAACCAAGGGGTGTGACCAACGTGCCACTTCCCAAACATTGCAGTGTTATAGCCACCGGCCTTCATCATTTGCGGAAGGGTTGGGTGGTCTGCTGGAATGCCGGTCTTCTCGTCGGCTGTGATGATTGGTTCCTGCAGACCCGCATAAATTCGGCCAGGGTAGCGGCCTGTGTAGAGGGAAACTCTGGTTGGGGAGCAGGTTGCCGAGCCAGAGTAGCCATGGTTGAAACGAAGACCATCGGCGGCAATGGAGTCAATCGCCGGGGTCAAATTTTGCAGTGCCCCGTAGCAACCAACATCGCCCCAACCCAAGTCATCAGCCAAAATGAAAATTATGTTTGGACTTTGTGATGGTTTACCAGATTTGGAACTGGTAAACGCTTCCTCTTTAGGAAGCCAAGCAGTTCTCTTGTCCTGCAACAATGTGATCACTCCTTTGTGATTGAAACGCTTGTGTAAACGGTACTTTAATAGACCTACACATTGTGTGACACCGAATGGATACGACGTATCACTTTGCGGATGGTGGTGTTACAAATCCGTTATAAATACCGGTCATCACTGATTGCAATCGATAATTGAGTTTTCTATTTGTAGGCTGACCGTAACTTCAATGAAGAGGATGCCATGCTCGAACGCGAATACATTCAATCCACCGGATTCAAGAACGTCGTCAAAGATGGAAAGACGATTGGATTTCAGTTCTTGTTGCGAATTCCTTCTTATCGAGGCATGTGGGCGAGTTTGATTGAAGGTTGTGCTGTCAGGATTGACGGAATCGTTGATGTTGGTCATGACGTGCCACTCTGGACACTACAGGGAAACACCTACACTACCGAGCAGCTGGATGCATCGACCGATGTGCGTTGGCAATTAGAAGAACCGGCGGTAATCACCGTTCCACTGGAAGGTGGATTGCAACCGGGTATATACAATTTGGAAATCGATTTTAGATATCGCATGTCTTACATTCCGATTGAGCACCAACCGTCAACTTATAAAACTTCACGCAAGGTGGTAATCGTCAAATGAGTTTCAAATACGGAGTTTCACTCTTCAGCTTCACCAACGACTACGGAGTGGTGATGGACCTTGAGGACTCAATGCGATTCATCAACGACATCGGAGCCACCGGCATCGAGATTCTTGGCGAGGGTCACGTACCCAATTATCCGAATCCTTCGACCGAATGGATTGACAACTGGTATCGCCTGTTGGAGAAGTACCAGCTCGAGGCAACCAATTACGGCTCTTGGATTGACACTCGCCTGCACAAGGGCAGCACTATCGATGCCGCCACTGGAGCTGCAATGCTGGAGCGCGATCTAAAGCTGGCTCATCGCCTAGGTTTCAAGTTCGTGCGCCCAAAAATCGGTGTTATTTCAAGCGACCTAGCGCTGGACCCAGTGTGGGAAGAGTCAGTGCTGCGCAACCTCGAGCTGGCCCATGACCTGGATGTCATCATTTGCCCAGAAGTTCACGCTCCGACTCCAATCAAGCACGAGGTGGTTGATGGTTATGTCGAGTTAATTCAGCGAACTGGAACCAAGCACTTTGGCATTTTGATTGACACCGGAATTTTCCAGGACCGACCGATTCCATTGCGACCCGGTGAAAAGAAAGAAACTCGTCCAGCATTCTTGGATGGACTAAAGGTTAATCCGCGTGATCTTTTGGACATCAAAGATTATGTTGTCTTTGTGCAGGCAAAGTTCAATAACATCAACGATGATTTTGAAGATGATCAGATTCCATGGCAGCCAGTGTTGCAGGCATTCAAGGATGCAGGCTACACGGGCTACTTGTCCAGTGAGTACGAGGGAGAGCGTTCTCCTTGGCGTTCACTTGATCAGGTTCGCAGACAGCACGCTCTAATGCGCAAGGTTGAAGCTACGCTCAACTAAATTTTTGTGTGCGGCGGTAATTTCGATTGCGGAAGTATCTTGCAGAGATTCCCATTCGTGGCCGCCCCACTCGCTGGTTAGGTAACCCGTGTAGTGGTTTTGGTAAAGGTAATCTAACAAATCCTTTGTAGGTTTTTGATCCTCGTGAAGATCCCAGTATTTTAGGTGAACGCTTTCGATGTATTCGATGTAATCGGAATACTCTCGAGGCTTTGCGTGACCCATTCTAGAAAACAATGTTGGCAACATCGACTTAAATTTTGGTGGGTAATTTTCTACTTGTGGCATCAACCACCCGCGAAATTCATCCAGGGTTGAATTGGCCCACTTATCGGCGACTTCTGCAACATTGGTTACCCCCACCTTGCCAAGTGCAGTCTTGAGCACCAAAGGCATCTCGTTCATAAACAGGCTGCTGTCGAACATAAGACGTACGTGCGTGGAGTTGACGTCTTTTACCAGCTGCAAGCAGTCGCGGGCCAACTTGGAATCCGGTGACATTACACCGTGAAGTTCGAACAGAATCTTCACGTTAAGCGCCTCGGCCACCGGCGCCACTTCTTGTAATTCGGCTAGGGTTAGCCCGCCAACCATCAGGCGCAGGCCAAAGGCTCCAAGATCGGCCGCCAGGGCCAACTGTTGCTTGACCGAGGACACAACTGTGGCCGAATCGACCAATCTCGTGGCCGAGATGGCCCGGTCGGCAGCCCCACCAATCAGGCTGATTCCGGCCCCGTGACGGGCAAGTAGGGCCTTGAGGTCGGCTACTTCGCTTGCGGGTGGGTTTGGGAAGTTTCTGAAGTGCATCGGCCCATCAACCTCGATGCGCTTAGTTATTCCGCGGCTGAGGACCTGGTCAATAAGGCCTAGTGCCGTGGTTCGGCCATCGAGAATCTCGTTGGTAAAGGAGAACATTGTCACTGCCCAGTAGTCGTTGAACTTATGGTTAGACATCTTGGCTCCTAAGTATGCTGACTGCATGACCATGGTTGATCATGTACTGCGTGAGGACTCCCTCAAAGCTGACGCTAATGCGATGCTACTTGACGTTGGGTTACCTTGGTTCCGCTCGGTGCCGATTTCATGTGTGAATGGATTGATGGTAACTATTGGTGAACATCAATTCGGCGCGAACGAATTACAAATTTTCCACGATGGAAAATGGTTTGCTATCAATGAATTACCAGACTCCGATTTAGGTGAGTGGTATTTGCAAGACCGCAAACAAATCCGAATTCCCATTTTGCTAAACAAAAATGAATTACAAAATGTACGAGTTCACTTTGATCTGGCTATTCCAAATATTTTTCTAGAACCAAATAAACCAGCAGTGCTGCCGATGATCCGTGAAGCAGAATTACAAGTTAGTTAATCGAAAGGAAAACAATGGCGTTTCAAGTAGGAGACCACACCGACGGGTTTGAATTACCGGTGGCATCTGGTGGACACAAGAAGTTTGACCCAACCGGTCACACCGCAACCGTATTGATTTGGACATGTAACCACTGTCCTTACGCATTGGCGTGGCACGATCGCATTCAAGCAGTGATTCGCGATTATGCAGACAAGGACGTTGTGGTTTACCAAATCAACGCCAACGATGCAGAAAAGTATCCAGACGACTCATTCGAAAAAGATATCGAGCGTTACAAGAACGGTGACTTTGCTGGAGAGTACTTCCACGATGCAGAGCAGACCCTTTCTAAGCACTGGGGCGCGAAGGTCACGCCAGACGTGTTCGTGATGAACAAAGATGGTGTCTTGGTTTACCGCGGCGCTCCAGATAGCGACCACGAAGACCCTAGCCAGAATGCTAGCTACCTGCGTGATGCCTTGGATGACCTAATTGCCGGCGTTCCAGTGCGCCTGCCAGAGACCAAGGTGCGTGGCTGTTCTGTGAAGTGGATTATCAACGACCAACCAAACCCATACATTTAATGAACAAGGTAGAACTTATTCTTTGGTCGGGTTGCCCGTCTAGCGAAGACGCTCGAGCTTTGCTCAAAAAGGCTTTGGCTGAACTTGGCATGCAAGATCAGCCAGTTACCGAACGCTACATCGAAGACTACGAGGTTGCTCAACAGGAACGCTTTGTGGGCTCTCCTACCATTCGCGTGAATGATCAAGAAGTGGTTCCTGCCGGTGAAACCTACGGACTCACCTGTCGCGTTTACCAGAAAGCTGACGGACGCTTCTCTCCGCTACCTGAGTTCTCCCAGGTAGTGGAGGGAATCCGCCGAAACCGCTTTTGAAAATTAGTGCTTAGCTAACCAAAGCACGAAGCCATCCACCCAGGAACGTGGCAGAGCGTAGAACACGAACTTGAGTGCTCGAACGTCCCACGATGCCGGATAAATCGGACGTGGTCGCTTGGAAAGAGCTGCCTTTTCCATGGCGCGTAAAACTTTTGCCGGGCCCGGAGACATTCGGTACATACCACCGAGATACTTGTCAAAGCCACGAATGACTTGCTCGTAATCCTTGATGCCGCGGTATTCGTTAAGGTGATCAAAGGCAACTTTGCCGAAACCGGTTTTTACGGTGCCCGGTTCGATCACCGAAACTTTAATGCCTAACGGTTTGACTTCTTGTCGCAGCGCGTTTGCCATTGCTTCCACAGCGTGTTTGGTTGCGGCATACCAACCCAAACCAACTAGCGAAACGTGTGCCACTACCGATGCCGTGACAATTATTCTGCCGCTGCGTTGCTTGCGCATTTGCGGCAGTGCAGCTCGAATGGTTCGGTCTACACCGAAGACATTCACTTCGAACATTTGGCGAACTGCCTCGTGACTCAAATCTTCAATACCGGCGAAGCCCCCGTAGCCGGCATTGGCAACCACAAGGTCGATGCGATTCTCCGCCTTGATTACTTTGTTGATGCCGTTGTTTACCTGAGTTTCGCTAGTGACATCCATCACCAAAGTTTTGATACCCAATGCTTCCAAACTTTTGAGCGCAGTTTTATTTTTATCGGCGCCGTAAACAATCCAGCCCTTGCTGTGCAGTGACTTACTTAGCTCAAAACCAAAGCCGGAAGCCGCTCCGGTAATCACCGCTACTTGATTCATTTGACGCTGATCTCCTCAATTGAAATGCGTTCTGCTTTGAAAGTATTTACTTTCGCTTTGGAAGGATATCCGATTGCAATTCCATAGATCATTTTGTAATCCTTTGGAATGTTGAATTCTTTTCGCACCGCTCTTGGCCACGGAGTAACTGAACCAAGCGCACAGGTTCCGAGTCCGTGTGCTTTTGCGCTCAGCATTAGGTTTTGAACGAACAGCCCGGTGTCGTTTGCTGCGTAAACGCCGAGACTCTTGTGAATGAAAACAAAAATTACTGTTGGTGCGCCGAAGAATTTATAGTTGTTGGCCCACTGTGCATCTCTGGCCAGGGCATCACCGCGGGGTACCTCAAGCAATTGATAAAGCTCACGCCCCACTTTTTGGCTGCGTGGAATCAGGCTGCGGTCGTACTTGCTCGAGAACCAGTAGTCCATTAGGGGAATGGCGTACCTTGCGGTGAAAACTAGTCTTAGTTTGGCAAGCAGGCCGCCTCGCCTAGCCTCGGCAAGTGCTGTCCAGCGTCTCAGGAAATCGGCCGAGATGCGGTCGCGCTTTTCACCGCTAGCCACGGCAAAGATGAAAGGCCTGGTGTTAGACCAGCTAGAGGCCGACATGCCATCGGTGAGCAGTTGGTCGATGAGTTTTGGGTCAACCGGCTTGGGTAAAAAATCACGGGTGCTTCGGCGAGAGGCCAAAAAGGCAGATAAGGAAGCTGGCTCGATTTTTTTGTACAGGGCGATCTCCTTTATGATTTCGAGTCTAGAACCTCACTAGAGAATTGTTTGCTCAGTTACCTGAGGCATTGCGCAAAGAATCAGAAATGAATTTTACGTTTCCGCCAGAGGTGTAGGCCCCATCAACAGGGATCTCTGCCCCAGAAACATATGAGGACGCATCTGAAATCAAGAAACCTACAACGGCTGCAACTTCTTCAGGCTGTCCCACACGCTCCATCGGCGTTAGCGCAAGTTGAGCGTCAATGAATGCCGCCGGAGCCGATGCAGTCATTGGGGTCTCGATGTAGCCAGGGTGCACAATGTTTACGCGGATCCCCCGCTCGCCGAGTTCCATGGCTGCCACGTGAGTCAGGCCGCGAAGCCCCCACTTGGACGCGGTATAGCTCAATGTGTAGTGGGCGGTTAGGCCGGCTGCCGAGCCGATGTTCACGATGCTTGCGCCCTTATCCATGAACTGCATGCATGTCTGGATTCCCATCATTGGGCCAGTGAGATTGATGCCGATTACTCGGTTCCAGTCGTCCAACTCCATGGCTCCGAGTCGGGCTCGAAATGGAATACCGGCGTTGTTGACCAAACCATGGATGCGAATCTTCTTTGACTTGATCCACTCACCGAGATTTTTCCAGTCGGTCTGAGAACTGGCATCTACTTTTACGTAGTGAAAGTGCTGCGAAAACTTTTCGGCGATGTCTTTGAAAACCTTTGGCAGAGTTTCATGAATGTCGGTGGCAATAACTGTGCCGCCGCCCTTCAGGAACAATTCGGTTTCGGCTAGCCCCTGGCCACCAGCTGCGCCGGTAAGCACAATATTTTTTCCCGCAAAAGTCATCATGACTAATAATCTATTTCAAACACTCAATGTGCATCGTGAGGACCTTCGGTCATCAACTCGGCATCGCCGATGCTTGCCTTGAGTTCTGGAGTAAATTGACCATCAACCAAGATGAACGCCATGCGGGCCACTTTGTCGCTGCGGTTTGCCCAGGCGTGATTTGTTCCGCGCTGAATAACAACATCGCCGGCCTTGAGCAGCACCTCGCTGTTGTCGAGTACCAGATATATCTCGCCCTCTAGCACGATGCCGTAGTCAATCGACTCGGTGCGGTGAATCGGGGATTGGTTTCCCAAATCATTGATGTGACCGGGGAAGAACTCATTGATGCGAATCTTGGTGCCATTTGGCTCGGCTGGAGCCTTGAGCGAACGTTCGGTGACTTCGCCGGTCTCTTTAGCGCTGACCGGAGCCGGCATCTCATCGGTGGCCCAGATCTCGTAAAAGCCAACGCCATCCTGCGGCATGTACTTGTGCACCGGCACAATGCCATCGGAAAGCACAACTGAGACACCGTTTTCATCGTGACCGGTAACTACTCTGCGCGGCACATTCTTGATTGGTTCAGACATAGTCTCACGCTAGGGGAGCACGGCAATTGGCGACACCTGTGAGGCGGAATAACAACTATCGAGGCTATAAGGGTGTGCTGGTTAGCAGGTTACGCATCCAGCGATGTGATTGGTCGTTGTCGTGCGAAGGATGCCACCACAGACTTTGATGAATTTCAAGCGGACCAAATGGTGCCTCTACCGAAATCACGCTGGTTCCCTCGCAAAGCGTAGGCACCATTCGACTTGGCACGATGCCAACCAGGTTGGTGCCACTGATGACAGAAGCCAGAGGCATATAGCTGTTTAGTTTCACCGCGGCCACGCGTCGGAATCCAAGTTCACCAAGACGGCGGTCAGCCGGAAGCATGTGTCCCTGACCCAGTTTTACAACCGCCTGTGGCAAAGCGGTAAACGCCGCCCACGAAAGTTTTCCGTCCACCAAAGATTCGTTGGTGCGATCCACAAGCAACACATAGTGATCGGTATACAACGGAGCGCTGTCGCCGGTGATTCCAATGCCCGCGACGGCGACGACAAAATCGTTCACCAGCATTTCGCGTTCGGAATCGGTGGGTTGAGCAGGAATCGGTAGGTATGCGATTGAAATGCCGGGCGCATCATTAAGGGCCTTGGTAATTAATGGCTTCAACTGCAATTGCGCTGCATCGGAGGCCATGATCTTGAACTTGCGATTCGACGTAGCCGGGTTGAACTCATCATGGCTCATCAAAGCGTTTTCGATAAGCGGGATAGCCACTTCTAGCTGAGGCAAAATAAGTCGCGCAAGCGGGGTGAGTTCGTAATCTCGACCAACGCGAACCAACAGCTCATCACCAAATTGAGCTCGCAAACGAGAAAGTGCGGTGCTCATGGAAGACTGCCCCATGTCAACCCTTGCCCCGGCTCGGGTTACGTTGGCCTCTTCGAGCAAAGCGCGCAGGGCGATTAGCAGGTTGAGGTCTTTATTCTCAAAACTCATGCTTCACCCCTGTCTCTGAATTGGCTGGTCAAATCTTTACTAATAGTAAGTATGCCTTTTAGTTTGTTGCCTCGGGCACCGCCGGCTATAACCTGAAACCATGAGAATTCACTTGGCAGCAGACTACCTGGGCTACGAGCTGGCCCGTCAGTTGGAGCAGTGGCTAAAGGCCAATCACGAAGTGATTTGGCACGCTGGCGATGAAATCGATGAGGGCGACGACTATCCGCTATTTGCCGCTCGAGTTGGACAGGCAGTAATTCAAGACGAAGACAACGGCCTAGACACCTTTGGAATTTTGGTCGGTGGCACCGGAAACGGCGAGATTATTGCCATAAATAAGGTCAAGGGCATTAGAGCCGCGCTCGCGGTTAATCCCGCCCTGGTTGCCTCGGCCCGTCAGGAGCAGAATGCCAACGCCCTGGTGATTGGAGCAAGTCACACCAACTTGGACGACGCCAAGGCAGCCATCACCGCAGCTTTCGAAAACGGCTACGTGGGTGCCGTTGACAGTTCCCGCCGCATCATCAATGTGGCCGAGTATGAAAATCGCGGCACCATCGAAGGCTGGCTAATCGAGGGCTAATTGCTCTTATCGATTACTGGCATTGGCTATGGCATTAGTTATGCGCGGGCCGGAAATGCTTGACTTGAAACAGTCAGCCATCGAAAGGAATTAATCATGGCATTTGTCTGTTCAGCTACCTGGGTTGCCAAAGAGGGCAGCGCTCACCTGGTTGCAGAAGCACTCAAGCACCTCTCGCCAGCATCACGCACCGAAGAGGGCAACATCTACTACCAGGCCTACCAAGATCCAGCCGAGCCAAACACTTTCCGAATCTTTGAGGTTTACCGCGACGAGGCCGCATTCAAGCAGCACGCAGAATACGATCACTTCAAAGAGTGGGCACTCGGTCAGGCAATTCCGTCTCTAGAAGTTCGCCAGCGCGATTTCTACGAGACTTTTGATTTCTAAAACCAGCGACTCTTAAAAACTTTCTACAAAGGAGTAGTCATGAAAATCGGACGCGCACTTCTCAACGGATTTGTTCAGACTGTAATTATTAGTCACGGTCAGGTGCTCGATGTGCCAGACGGACTCGGTGTGCTTCAGATTTTAAACATGCCACGCAAAGATCGTGATTTCATCGAGGGTCAAGCTGGCCGTCGAATGAAGATGCCGCTCCACATGGCAAAGTTCGTTGCACCGATTGAACCGCATGCGCTTCGTGACTTCGTCACCTTCGAAGGGCACATCGCCGGCATGAAAAAGTCGGAGGGCGGCACCGGAAAAGTTCCCGATGCCTGGTACGAGATTCCAGTTTTCGTCTTTCAAAACCCTTGGACCATCACGGCGCCAAACGCAGACATTCCGATGCCACCAGACTGTGAACGACTCGACTATGAACTCGAAGTAGCAGCGGTGATTTTGAAGAAAGCCAAGGATGTTTCTGAGGCCGAGGCTCGCGACTACATCGCGGGCTACACCATCTGGAACGACTGGTCGGCGCGCGATGTGCAGAAGCGCGAGATGGCGGTAGGCCTAGGCCCATCAAAGGGCAAAGACTTTGCCAACACTCTCGGCCCGTGGATTGCAACCACCGATGAATTCAAGCCGGAGCAGTACGTGGATGGCCGCTTGGCTCTTGACATGAAGGTCAAGGTAAATGGTGAGCTTTACGGACATGACAACTCGAAGATGATGTCGTGGAGTTTTGAGCAGCTACTCGTGCACGCATCGCGAGCTTCGGTGGTGGGCCCTGGCGACATCCTCGGCTCTGGTACCTCTTCAAACGGCGGTTCCCTGGCAGAGCAGTGGAGTCGCAATGGCGGCCCAACTCCAGCGCCACTAAAGGTTGGCGACGTGGTCGAGATGGAAATTGAAGGCCTTGGTAGCATCAAAAATACAATCGTGGCAACCGATTCACCGAACCACAAAATTCCACGAGCAGTTCGCACCTATTCAGAGGATCAACTTTGAGCAAGCAAGTAGTAACAATTAACCCAGCTACCGATGAGGTAATCGAATCTTTCGATGCCATGGACTGGAGTCAAGTTTCAGGCCTAATCGACAATGCGTTTGCGGCTCAGGCAGCTTGGCGCAATTCTCCGCTTGAAGAGCGTTCAACTAAGTTACGCAGGCTCGGACAAATTCTTCGCGATGATGTTGAAGATCACGCCACACTAATTTCGAAAGAAATGGGTAAGCCAATTACCGAAGCGCGTGGCGAAGTATTAAAGTGTGCGCTTGCTTGCGATTACTACGCAGATCACCTGGTGGAATTCTTAACTCCAAAGCCGGTAAAAACTGAGGCAGTAAATTCTTACGTTGCATACGAACCTCTCGGCGTAATTTTTGCCGTAATGCCATGGAACTTTCCTTACTGGCAGGTAATTCGTTTTGCTGCACCAACCCTTGCGGCCGGTAATGGTGGAATGTTGAAACATGCATCGAACGTCACCGGATCTGCCATCGCAATTCAGCATGCAATCGAGAAGGCTGGATTCCCGAAGGGGCTATTTACTTCACTGGTGGTTGCCGATCACTCAATGGTGAATCAGATTGTTGAAGACAACCGCATCGCGGCAGTTACTCTCACCGGTTCAGAAAAAGCTGGTGCTTCGGTTGCCGAGGCTGCCGGCCGTGCACTTAAGAAGACCGTGCTCGAACTCGGTGGTTCTGACCCGTTCGTAATTTTGGAAGACGCCGATAGCGAGGCAATTGCTCCTTTCGCAGTCAAGGCTCGTTTTATCAACACCGGCCAGAGCTGCCTCTGCGCCAAGCGTTTTATCGTGGCCGACAACCTGATCGATGATTTTGAGGGCCGCATCAAGACCCTGGTTGAGGGTCTCAAGTTGGGTGACCCGCTAGACCCGAGCACTCAGCTTGGTCCGCTAGCTAAGAAGGCTTTTGTCGACGACATCGACAAGCAGGTGCAAGATTCCATTGCCATGGGGGCTCGGCTTGTCACCGGTGGCCACCGGATTGATGGCCCGGGCAACTTCTACGCACCGACCATCTTGGCCGATGTAACCCCAGAGATGCCGGTGTTCAACCAAGAGACCTTTGGCCCAGTGCTAGCGCTGGTCGGTGCCAATAGCTCTGAGCAGGCCATAAAACTGGCCAACACCACTCAGTATGGTTTGGCCGCCAGCATCTGGACCAAGGATCCGAGCATCGGCGTAAAGCTCGGTGCCGGTATTGCGTCGGGAGCTCTTTTTGTAAATGGAGTCGTAGCCTCAGACCCTCGTCTGCCGTTTGGTGGAGTGAAGCTCAGTGGTTACGGCCGTGAATTGTCGATTGAAGGACTGCACGAGTTCATGAACGTGCGTGCAGTATGGATCGGCAATATGCCGACCGTATAGTTAAGGCATGACTGATTTACGAAAAATTGACGTAAATCTCATCGTCGTACTTGATGCAATTCTGAATGAGATGAACCTCACCCGCGCGGGTGACGCCATCGGAATGTCTCAGCCTGCGGTCTCCGGAGCTCTTGCTCGACTCCGCACTCAATTTGATGATCCACTGCTGGTGCGTAACGGAAAAATCTTTGAACCAACTGAACGCGCTCTTGAGCTGCGCCCGGTTGTGGCACAAGCCATGGTTGAAATCAAACGCATCTTCGATATTTTGCCAACCTTCGATCCGGAAACTTCGACTCGAACCTTTTATGTGGCAGCTTCCGATTACGCTCTAGCGCAACTCACTAGCCCGCTAATTCGTCTGATGAAAGAAGAAGCACCGGGAACCAGTGTGTCGTTTGAAACCATGCCTGCTCAAGGCGGAGTGAGCGCAATTGATTTACTTCGCCGCGATGTTATTGTGGCCGCTACCGGAGTTGGAATCGCTGGCAAACACCAATCGTTGTTTAGCGACAACTTTGTATGCATAGTCGATAAAAATAATCCACGACTGGTTGACGGCAAACTTGGTATCAGTGACCTCACCGAGATGCGCAAGGTTAAAGTTTCTTTTGGCGACACGGTAAAGGTGCCGACGGACTTGGCTCTTGCCGAACTTGGCATCACACCCAACTTAGGAATCATTGTTGATGGCTTTTTACCTGTGCCATTTGCAGTTTCTAATACCGAAATGTACGGCGTGGTTCCAGAGAGAATCGCCAACGAATATGCCGAACGCCTAAACCTGGTTATCGCTGAGACGCCACTTAAGATTCCGGTGCTAATCGAATCGGTGCACTGGCACCCTTCAAAATCAGGTGATCCGGCCCTGAAATGGCTTGTCGGCATGCTTCGAAAGGCAGCCGAAGAAATCGAATTCGGTAAGGCTGAATGAAGTTAGTCGGTTCTTCGAACCTGCCACTGGAGCAGCTCGAGGGTTCATCGAAGGTGGTAATTCTCGGCTCAGGTTTTGGCACGACAGCCGAAGTTTGGGATGTGGCTCAAAAACACTTCAACCCAGAAATGAAGTATCTGCGTTTTGATTTGCCTGGACACGGGTTATCTCCCGCAGTGAACCAGGCCTTCACTGTGGAGGATCTGGCCGATGGCGTTATTGCGCTTGCCGATTCGTTGAACATAAAAAAGTTCTGTTATGCCGGAGTATCACTTGGTGGTGCGATTGGGTTGATGCTGGCACTCAAGCATCCGAATCGAGTCAAAGTTGTGCTGCCAATTTGTGCGGCACCCAAGTTTGGCGATTCACAAACTTGGCTGACTCGTGCGCAAAAGGTGCGCGAAAACGGAACAGCGCAATTTGTCGAGGGCACTCGAGACCGCTGGTTTTCAAAACGGCTTCAAGAACGAAAATCCGAACTGGTGGAGCAAACTCTGCAGATGCTAGCCAATGTAGATCGAGAGAGCTACGCACTCGGCTGCGAAGCGCTGGCAAATTACGACATCACCAAGGACTTAGAAAAAATCAATGTTCCGGTAATGGTTATTGCCGGTGAACTTGATCCGGTGGTGCCTTACGCAGATGCGCTGGCATACTCGCAACAACTGGCAGAGGGCTCAATAATCGAAGTGCTTGGTGTTGCACATCAAGCGGTTTTAGACGCGCCTGAGGTGCTAGCCAAGCACATCAATTATTCAGTTAGACAGAACAAGTAATCACTGCTCGCCGAAAGTCTCTTCAATCCAGTCGGCGATGTAACCAGCTACGTATGGCATGTGGTCGATGCTGATGTGCTCGGTGCCACCCTCAGGCTCATCAAAGATACGCAGTTTCAACTTTGGTGAGTTGACCGCCTGCTCTGCGGTCTGCAGGGCATACTTCACGTTGATTTGACGGTCGTTGGCACCGTGGGTAACCAATAGCGGACAGGTGATCTTCTCTGCCACTCCGTTTAGGTGCATGTTCTTGGTGACCTCGATGAAGTCTTCCATGTTGTCAACGCCCCACACCCAGAACACGTGCTTCCAGTAGTGCGGTACCGGGTTCTCACCTTCGCGGTTGCGGCGACCCTCCTGAACCTCGGCCCAGTTGTGGTTTGCACCCCAGGCCACGGCCAAAGCTAGGCGCTTTTCGAACGCTGCCGCACGAGGTGCGTAGTAACCACCGAGTGACCAACCAACCAAACCAATCTTCTTCTCGTCGAACTCGCCGAGTGATTCGATGTAGTCAACGCAAGCTGCCGCCCAGGCCTCGGTGTCGTAGCGAGCAGTTAGTCCGCGAAGACGAAGTGCTTCACCAGAACCCGGAGTGTCAACCATCAAGGTTGAGATGCCGCGCTTGGCAAGCATCTGCGGGAATTGTGAGTAGTACATCATTTCTTTGGTTGAGTCGAGGCCGTTCCACTGAATCACAATTGGTGTTGGCTTACCGTCGTGAGATTCAGCGCGGTATAGGTAACCAGGTAGAGATTTACCTTCGTAAGGAATTTCTACGCGACTGAATGGAACACCGGCAATCTCAACGTGCTTCAACAAAAGATCAATTGACTTTTGGTAAGCAGCGTTGCGGCCCTCCCACTGCGGAGACTGCAAGCGCTCTGCCTGTGATGTGTAGAGCGATGCACGGTAGTACTTTTCACCGGCACTGATCATGCGGCCAGCCGCCTCGTCTTCTTGTGCACCAACCAGCACGCGATTAGCTACCGCTTCCCATGATGCGTAAAGCAACTCGGTACCGGCGTCGTCGCCACGCTGCGATGCTTCGAGTACCGGCTTGCAAGCGCGGTCAACTTCGTCGATGTATCCACCGTTGTTCAAAGTTGCAACGACGGAAAGAGACCAGACGTAGTTAGTCGGAAAGTACATGTACATAAAAGAGATTCCTTAGATTGGTGTTGCGAATTAGGCAGGCTGAGCCATGGCAGCCATGGTGCTACCCATAATGTGACCAGGGTCATCAGGCAGGCTCGGGTCGATCTCTTTGGCAGCAAGCTTCAGAGTGTTCTCCACCACGATTTTGACGCGTGGCTTGCGACGCTCTTGGTAGGCAACTAGAAGGTCTTCAATGTTTCCCTCGCGGGTTACGTAGTCGGCCAGCAGGATGGCATCTTCTGAACACTGCGCTCCACCCTGTGCGATTAGTGGAGGACAAGCGTGAACTGCATCACCGGTTACGATAACGCGACCCTTGTGCCATGGTTCGTCTTCTACGAATAGCCACTCAATTTCTTGGAAGTTCATGTAGTCGTCATCTTTGATGTTGTTGCGGATGTAATCAAAGTTGCCGTGGTAGCTGGAGAGAAGTCGACGCATTTCATCGGCATCGCTAAGTCCGTTGTCTGGACGCTCTGGCTTGGTTAGCACGAATGCGTAGCAGAGAGTATCTGAAATTGGTGTGTAACCGGCTTTGTATTCATCGCCACCATATGCCACTGCAGAGCAACTCATCTCTGGTGTGCGTTCGGTGACTACTCGCCAAATACCTAGGCCAGATGATTTTTTATCTTCTTTGATGCCAAGAAGTTTGCGAGTGTTTGACTTGATGCCATCGGCACCGACGATTAGATCAAATTCTTCTTCTGCTCCATTGTT
>JACCED010177843.1_pt1 | contig 19213 bp, 16 predicted proteins | sample 7455021 | NCBI WGS metagenome assembly JACCED01 (sample SAMN15323456, study PRJNA562643) | freshwater metagenome | isolation source: river surface water | place: USA:Blue River Watershed | collected 2017-08-19 | reverse complement strand
TTTTATACCATTTTTTTTCTAAATATAAAATAGTAATTATGCTTTGGGTTTCACAAAATATGAAAGAATTTCCGGAATGGATAAACACGAAATTTATAAAATATCGGATTAAACAAGTTGAAAACAAATCGACAAAATGGGACTACCGGCCCTTCCAAAAATTTGTCAGGGACTACTTATCAATGGAATCTCCATATCGTGGGATATTGCTCTACCACGGTCTCGGGAGTGGAAAGACGTGTTCAAGCATTGCTGTCGCAGAGCATCTTAAAACGAAAAAGAATGTCATTATTTTATGCCCCGGAAGTCTACGGACTAATTACATAACCGCCCTAATGGGAGATTGCGGGGTCGATTACACGGATAAGGACTACTCCAAAATTTACACGTTCATCAGTTATAATGCGCCCAATACGCTCGAACAATTACAGAAGATTTCATCACTCGATAATCACACAATTATTATTGAGGAAGTCCATAATCTAATTTCGATGATGGTTACAAAAAGCAAGAAGGGTCCTGAAATTTACCGGATGTTGATGGAAGCTAAGAACTTGAAAATCGTTGGATTAAGTGGAACCCCCATCATTAACTACCCGTTTGAGGTCGCCCTGTTATCGAACATACTCCGTGGATACATCCACGTCCCGACCCTCTTCCTAAAATCGGTCAAAGATAAGGGGCGAGGAATCGATGTCCAATTGGAAGAACTCCGGAAGAAGTTGATAACCGTGGGGGACATTGAATATATAGACGTTTATCAGCGATACGTCTATTTATATACACGGGGGAGCGAGTATGATGCGACTGTCCGCGCCGTTATTAAAATGGCGAGCGAATCCGGAATTAGCCTCGATTTTATTGAAGTGGCGCGATACACTTTATATCCGGAAGATGAAGATGAATTCCACAGCTATTTCATTCAAGAAACGATGGAGGGCGACGTTCTCAAAAACGTGGATATGCTCAAAAGGAGGATGCTCGGAATAGTGAGCTACTACCGCGGAGGGAAGCCAATCTACTATCCAACAGTTAACCCAGTCAATTTTGAATATGTTGCGATGAGCCCATACCAATTTCAGAAATACAAGGAAATCAGAGATGTTGAAATGGAGAAGGAGAAATCCAGCGTTGTTCAAAAAATGCTGGGGAAAATCGGGAATACGAAGAGCAAGAATCGGTCCCAGAACAAGATATCATCACTATTCAAAGTGTTCAGTCGCCAGTTCAGCAATTTCACTTTCCCCGAGGAAATTGAGCGCCCGTTCGTCCGGAAGTTCCTCAAAGATGCGCGAAAGAAGATGCTCAATAAGAAAAAGAAGAAGACATATAAAGAGATGGAAGAATTGGAGGAAATGGAGAAGGAAGATAAGAGGGCGAATGACGTTCTGAACGCGAAGGACAAATCACTAATTGATAAAGCACTCAAAGAGCTGGGAGCGAAGAAGGAGACATATCTCGTAAATACGGAGTCGGGGTTGAAGACGTATTCCCCCAAAATGTCAAAGATTCTGGAAAATATGGATAAGAGCGCAGGGCTCATTTTCGTATATTCGGCGTTCCGGTCGCTGGAAGGAATCGGCGTCTTCGCGCTTGTTTTAGAGGCGAACGGGTGGGAGCGGTTCGACTATTTAGAGCCGGAAAATCCGGAGGGGGCGAAAAAGTTCGCGATTTATTCCGGCGAAGAATCCGAGGCCGAGCGAAAAGTTATACTGGAAACTTATAATTCGAAGGATAATATGTATGGGGAAAAGTTAAAGGCTCTTTTGGTTACGAGCGCCGGAGCGGAGGGTTTAGATATGAAGAATATTCGTCAGGTCCATGTAATGGAACCATATTGGCACGATGTTCGGACATCGCAAGTTATTGGACGGGCGAACCGCTACTTATCACACGCCGACCTCCCTGAAAAGGACCGGACAGTCGATGTATATAGGTATTTTTCTATTGTTGGAAAAGACGATGCGAAAGCGCATGATGAGAAGCAGACGACAGATGAATATATGTATGAGATTGCGCAAAAGAAGATGCGCGTAACCGAGGAAATCAAGCGGATTATGAAAGATATCGCGGTCGATTGTAAATTGAACGCAGTGGATAATGAGAAGGAAATCAAGTGTTTCAGTTTTGGACTCGACGCCAAAGGTTTAGCATATAAGGCGAATATTAAGGACGACTTCGTTTATGAGAAAACTGAAATGAAAACAAAGACGGTCCATAAGAAATTGGAGCCGATGTTTTTAGATGACGATAATAATTTAGTGTGGGCCGATAAGAAGAAAAAGAGCTTGTGCTATTTTCATGACAAGGAGTGCGCGAATCCATTAAAGGTGGCTCCAAAGAATATTCGGAAAGTGGGAGTGGATATGGAAACTTTGGATGTGTATGATATTTTAGATATTGAGAAACCAATCCGTTTAGGGAAAGTTCGTAAGGATGGAAAAATTCATTAATTGGAAACGAAAATAATTTTGTTTGTTTATAATATAATGAAAGGTGGAAATACTGATTCAAAAGCTCCCGAAGTTCAAGGATTCGATTATGATAACGTTGAACAATATGGAACTGTTAATATGACTGGCGGTAAAGGAAAGAAAGGAAAAGGAAAAGGAAAATCTTCTTCAAAATTTAGCGAGTTTGATTTTGAGAAAGAATGGAAAGAGTTTGAGACGAGTTATAACCAGAAATACGGTGGCGCTTCTAAAAAGAAGAAGACTTCTTCTACTAAGAAGAAACCCACTAAGAAAACGTCTTCTGCGAAGAAACCTACTAAGAAAGCTTCTTCCGCGAAGAAACCCAAGCGTAAAACTCAGAGAGGTGGCGATGAAGCTGGCGCAACTTATGCCCCTGCGCAATTCTTTGATGCCAACGCATCAATGAGTGCTCCTTCAAGCGATAAATCCAAGGGTTCTCTGGTTGATGGACTTTCTCCTCATGCTCCCAATAATCCAGTTGTCGCTCAAACTGGTGGTGCTAAGAAGAAGAGTTCTAAGACGAAGAAGGCTAAAACCGCAACTAAGACTTCTAAGCCCAAGAAGGATTCTAAGAAAGACACGAAGAAGAAGGATTCCAAGAAGGATTCCAAGAAGACTAAATCTACTACAAAATCAACAGATAAGAAGGTTTCTGTTCTTGATAAAATTAAGAAGTTTTTCGCGATGTAAATAGCTTTAATTATAAATTTTACTCGTCATCATCAGAAGGCGGTAAAATAGTATCGAATCCACGATGAAGACATCCGTATGTTTCTTCATGATATTTCATAAAATTTCGGATAGTTCCGCATCTTGTCTTGAAATGTCGAAAATAATCCTCTGCGATCCGAATAATCAATCTTCGGATGACATCTTCTCGTGTAATTCCGCAATCATCTGGGAATATATTCAAATTCCATGACGCGTATTCTATCATCTTTTCCAAATCAAACCAACTTTTGTATTTGTTTACGGAACTGATATAGGTAAGCGTCATCCATTTTTCTATCTTTTTTCCAATAAGCATATTGAAAAAAAGAAACACTCTTTTAATTGTGATTCTATCAAGACCACGAAACATTTTTGAAATTGGATTTCGCGAATCAATTGAAAAGATTGGTTTATATAATACAATCATTATATTACAACGATGTGTGTATATATATATAGTTATTTATATTTTTTACCATCAATTTTTATATTATAAATTTCTCAAAAAACAGTCGTTTTTTGAGAAAACTCAACAAATCTGGAAATCTCCGTTCTTTTCAATTGAAATTCGCTCCGCATCAAATTCGCATTCCCACGTTTGCGAGGATTTCATTTCGACAATATTCAAATAAAAATTGTATCCGAATCGAACAACAACGAACCCAGCTTTGTAAATAAAACACACGTAAATTTGTTCTAATTCGAGAAAATAACCTCCATCCTCATCCTCCTCTGGGACCATTATTTTGCGGTAAATTATATGAAATCGCGACGGTGATTCATCAAATGCGTTCTTGAAAGCAAATTTGAAGAAATTATCTGAAACATAATTGTATATTTTTATTACAAAAGTTCCATTCTCGATATCGTAAATTTGGACGAAGCTCTTGCTCTTATCCAATTTATCAGGTTTATCGGAAAAAACTGGCTTGATTATTTTAGGTCCACTTTCACTCATTTTGAAATGTATATAACAAAGTCATATATAAACTGTATAATTTCAATCAATTTTTATATTATAATTTTCCAAATCGAGTTGGAAAAATTCAGTCAGAGTCCGAATCAGACTCAAACTCAGCCTCAGAATCAGGAAAACACCATCCTGTATAACGATTCAAGTTCAATAATTTCTCGATTAAATGTCTAGTATTTTTATCTAATAAATGAACATATATCGTAGCAACAATTTCAAATCCAAGTCCCTTAAATTCATCAATTTCATCACTTGTTGAAATATGAAATCCTTCGCATGATTTAACTATTTTACGAGTTCTAGGGTCCTCATAATGACCAGTTTGTGCGAAAAGATATAATGGAATAACTTCGTCTGAATCATCAAGACCGTCAACTTTTCCATCAAACAAAGAAATCGAAAATTTTGTTCGTTTTCCTTTTGATTTTATCATCCATTCTAGACGTTCTCCGTTTATTTGAATGTTCGCAATATTTGCTGGTATTCTAAATGAAAATCCGTTATATTTGTGAAAAATACGGTCTCCAACATTTTCCAACAAGAGATTGTATGATTCAAATTGGTAAAAAGAATCTTTATCCACAACAAAACACGCTCTCAAATTCTGCCCATCATTTATTGCTGAAAATGATTTTTGTCTGATTGATTGAAGTAATTCAGACGAAATGGTAAATGAACTTGTCGAACATTCAACAAATTCTGAATTCTCCAACCGTATTCTCAAAATATGGTCATCAAAAATGACAAAGACGGTATAACCAGATACTTCGTCATTTTGATGAGCGATTGTATGAACGTGTAATGGTGTGCTCAGTGGATAATAATTCTCAATCACAACATGTGTATTCTGAATATCAATTTTGATTAAGATTGTATTACAATCAAAACGAACAATCAAACCAGTATTACTACAATTCGATGATTTTGATGTCAATTCAGCAGAATTTTGTAAATAACTCGGAGATTTATCAGGACTGAAAAAGTATTCTTTCTCAACATCCCGTTTAATTCTAATTATTTTTGCGTTTGCGTTCATTTTTTCAACTTTACATCCCTAAAAATAAATGGATAATTTCAATCAATTTTTATATTATAATTTTCCAACCCGAGTTGGAAAAATTCAGTCAGAGTCCGAACCATCGTCCGAATCATCTTGATGACATGTATGATACTTGTTCAGTTTCTCTAACATAATCCTGATAAATTCTTGAATTTCTGGGAAGTCGTCATGATCTTCCCATGGATGAACACTGATCGTTGCTACACTTTCAAACCCAACCTTTTGGAATCGGTCGAGTTGTTCATGTGTCGCAAGAATACATCTTTCAAAATTGTTCAAAAGAAAAATTGAATCAGTATCATCATCTTCTCTAAAATCGATGTAAATTGGAAAGTCCAATAAACCACGTTGAGAGATTAATTTCATAGTTAGAATAATATAACCATCTTCCAAATTGATTTCGATTCCTGTGATATTTGGTGGTAATCTGAAGAAAATATTTTTATATTTCGCAAAAATACATTCATCATCAGGGAATAAATTGATTTCAAATAATTCCACATTTTTCCAACATGTCTGATCCAAAACCAAACAGGCTCTCAAATGTTCATTTCTCTCATCTTTAATTGTTCTAAATGAGACTGTTTCAGTTTCTGAAATACGGAATGAAAAATCGGTTTTACATTCTTCGAATGAAGAAACTAATTTTCTATCCTCCAAATGTATAAAAATTCGATTTTCCAAACGTATTCTCAAAATATGGTTATCAAAAATGACGAATATTGTATGACCAGATACTTCGTCAAATTCATAACCATCATGATCACATACAGGACGTAGATGTTCAAATATATGAACATGTAATGGTTTACTCCGCCAACGATGTTCAATCTTAACCAATGTATTTGTCGAAGTAATCTCAATTACAACGAATCTGTTTTCAATATAATAAGCAGTATATGTGTCATTCCATTCCTTACATGATACTGGTAGTTCTGGTTGATCTTGTAGATCAATAGGAGGTTGATCACTCGTATTTAATTCATACTCAGTATCGCATTCATGTTCAACACAAATTATGGTATGTTGTTGTTGTTGTTTTTGTTCGCTTGTGCTCATTTTATGAACTTTACATCTATAAAAATTTTGAACGAATTTACCATCAATTTTGCGTTCTATTTCTTTTCATCCAATGACGTCAAGAATAAAAATAACTGGTTGTCTATTTTACCGAAGTGCCATCCGTTGGGTTCCTCCGTCAGCTCGTTTCTATTCGAAATATTCCCACTATGACGCAAACTGATTATAATCCCCTGCCAATCAAGGTCCAATACTTCATCGGTCCGCCCCCTCAGAAATGCTTCTCCCTCACTACACACATCTCCCCCCTCGAACCGCCTCTTCTCCCAGAAACCGCGCTCATAAGCCAAAGTAGCCTCGCTCGTCCTCTTTTCATAACTCATATCGAACGGGGGAACATTAATCATTGATATCATCCGACAAATGTTGAAACTCGCGATGGAAGAACAGCTCACACAGGGCTTCTTTGAGTAATTCAGGAAATTTATACGAAGGCGGACGCTATTCGGTGGATAATAATCGTCATCGTCCATATGAACAATCACGTCCCCCGTCGCCATTCTGGCCCCCATATTCCTCTTTAACCCAATGGGAAGGCGCAATTTGTAAAAATCGCCATACTCCCTCTTATGCGGGGCGGGGGGCTCCCCTTCATACCGCGCGACCCATGACTCAAACACGAACTTGCGCTCCTCCTCATTCACATAGTAATACTTTATGCGGTCATCCGCCGGTAAAAGGTCCTTGACGGGGACGCTACTTTCATCAATGACGACCCACTCCAATTTATCCTTGGGGTAATTCTGTGAATAGAAATTATAGACGGCCAACTTCATAAAATGGTTCCGGTTGCGCGTGGGCGTAATAATGGAGACCGTCGGAAGGTCCGCATCCTCAACCGCCTTTATTTCGGCGCCCCCTACAATCCGGAGTTTCGCCGGTTTCGCAACGTCGCGCTCCCCCAAATGAATCTTCTCCGCGTCGCGCAGGAATCCGTAATTCACACCCTCGTCCGCCCCCCGAATATCGGAATCGCGGTCGAACGCCTCAGCGGGGACGACGACATGCGGTTTAGCCATATAGACCGGATGATTGAGGTGGATGTTCTCCAAATAGTAGCGATCAATCTCCTTCTCCGTTCCCGAAAGTCCCTCGATTAGAGTGTCGTAGAAAGAGGATGCTACGGCGTAGCCGTATGTGCTCCAAGTGCGGACCTGACAATAATTATCGGACTCCGCCTTATTTACAATATCTACCCAGTTCCCACCCAAATAAAACATCGACCACTCCGCCGGTAATACGACCTCGCGCAGGTCCCCGATGAACTCGATGTCATCCTCCAAAATCAAAACCCGAGGTAGGCCACGGTCTCGGGCCTCTCGTAAGATGTCGAGATGCGACGTTCTACAACCGACGGCTCCTCCATCGGGATGGGGGGTCGCCTCGTAGAAATTTACGCGCAGGTTGTTCTTGCGGAACAACTCGCTCATATATTCCTTGCGGTCGGGGCGCGTCTTCAAGTTAATACAGTATATTTCTGGAAATTGCGGGGGATTCGGGTTCTTCATCTCGATGAGGCGGTCAAAGTTAATGACCTTCTGATGGCGGTCGAGGGTCGTCTTCAAGATATCACTGTAATCGTCGGCCTGTGTAATCATCGTCGGGTAGATACAATAGGACTGGATAGTTGGATGAAGATACTCGCAATAATATTCATCAATAAGGCGCTTGTCCATATTCTCTGATGCTTCCTCGATGATGCGGTCATACATTGTATCGCGGACGATATATGCATGAGCATACCAATTGGAGCAACGCTTCCAGCGGTAATAATACTCGTCGTATATCTTATTCACACAGGCCCCCAGAAAAAGCATCGACCAGTCGCGTGGAAGAGGGGGAAGCTTGAATGGTTGAACGAACTTGGCGTCATCCTCCAAAATGAGGACGTATGGGAGCTTCTTGTCGCGGGCGATTTTGATGACGTTGATATGACTTGCAGTGCATCCGTATATGGGATTCTCGTCGGCGATGGCGTCGTAAAATTGGAAGGGAATCTTCTGGGATTTGAGCTCCTTGGAGACTTTCTCTCGGCGGTCGGCGCGGGTTGTTAGTGAGATAACGAAGACATTCTCGGCTATAAATTGGAGATTCATAATAATTTATTATGAATGATGTTTTTAAACTGGAATATGGTGATTTAAGTTGCGAAATATACGCCTTGTGTTAATAATGCGGTTGCTTTATCTATTACTGCTTGTTCAGCGAGTTTTTCAGTTTGATTGATTACTTCATTCTGAGAACCATTCGTAAATATTCCTTTATTAGTTGTTTCATTAAATTTCATTATTTTATTTATATTTTTATTATTTATTACAGATTTAAGTTTTTTGGTTTGCTTATTAAAATATTCTATATATTTTGGTAAATATATTTCAATTATACTTTTTGATTTTTTATAATATTCTTCTTTATTTTTTGATAATTCAAGTATATAATCAATATTTCTCAATTTACATGTAATACCGTAATCTTTTTTTCCACGATATTCAGGAATAACATTATCTTGAGGGTGTCCATAATTATCCATTAATTTTGTATTTTTTGTATAATCATCATATAATATATAATTTGGTAAATCTTTTAGAAAAAATAAACATAATATACCATATCCTTGTTTTTTATAGAATTTAAGTATATATATATCATTGTAATTTAATATATAATACAATATAGTTTCTATATTTTCTTTAATATCATCAATATTATAATATCCTTCTGATATATATGAAAATATATTATCAGTTATATGTCCTCCTGAACCATTATTTCCAAGTGATAGTATATTCATAATTTTTATATAAGTATCATTAGTGATATTATTAAACTTTTTTCTTTCTTTATTAGAAACAAGTGTAACTGATTTATAGTCATTTCCTAAAAATCCAGAAAATTCAATAATAGTTCCAAATTCATATAATAATGATGTTAATAAAAAAATATTTCTAAAAAATTCTAACTTATTATATTTATAAAATAATGATATATAAGCAAATAATTTATGATTCTGAGCATATGGTATATTTAAATTTTCATATGTTTCTAATACATTTCTCCAATATAAATTATAAAATTTTATAGATTGATCCTCATTCATTTTAAGATAATTCATACAAATTATAATAAATGCTTTTTTATTATCAGGATAATCTCTTGATACTTGCTTGACAATTTTCTTTTTATAAACTCCAACTTTTTCAGTTTTATAAAACGCAATAATTTCATCCAATACATTCCGATTTCCTTCAACTGTAAGTGGAACAAATGGAACTGTAAAAACGCTCCAAATAAAATCAGCATTTTGACCATTTTGTTCATTTCTACCAACATCTGGCATGGATGGTTTTTTATTATTATACTTATTACCATTATTCGAAAACTTATTTAAATTTAGATTACTGGTCGAATTATTCGGATCAACCGAAACTTTACCAAAAATTTTATTTTTATTTTCTTCAACTTTCTGAATAAATACAATAATTTTGTTATCATCAAATGCTGATTTTACATTCTTGACTATTTCAAATTTATCCATTGCTTTTAATTTATTTATAATAGTTTCTTTATATGAAGTATTATTTTTTTCAGTTAATTCTGTTTGAAATATATGAAAAGGTGTAAATAAAGCATATATTAGAAAAATAATTCCATATTTTTTAATATACTCCATGACTTCAATATTTGTAATATTTAAATATTTATATAGTATAATCATTTTTTCAAATCCAATTTCACTAAATAAATTATTCAGACATTCAAATGAATTAAATTTATTATTAAATAATTCACTAATCTTTATAACATATTCAAAACAGAACATGAAGTATGGAAAAGATTGATAAAATATTTCCAAAATACTATCAAAACTATTTCCAAAAATTCGCGATATATATATTAAAGTATTTATTTCTTGACTCGCAAATATAAATCCTTTTTTTATTAAACTAACGTGAATATCAATAAAAAATTTCCATATATCAGTTTTAGCAGTTGATTGTTGTTGATTTGATTGATCTGTTTTATTAAATAAAAAGTTAACTGTTTGCATTACATTTTTAATATCAGCTTTTATAAATTGAATACATCCTGCTTTTGAATATTTCATTAAACCGCGTGAGCAAACTTCTTTTATTTTATCAAGATTAAACTCAAACGCAAAATAATGTGAAGAAACAAGATTTTCATAGAACTTTGCTGGTATTCCAGTTATTGTAGTAATTGCTTTCTCATATTCTTCAAATTTAACTGGTTGTTTTATTAAATGAATTAGTTTTGAAATATTATTATTCAAATATTTTGATTTATTACTATTATTACTTTGATTACTTTGATTACTTTGATTAATTTTCGTAGTAAAACTTGTTGATTGATTGTTATTTTGGGATTCCATAAAGTTATTATAATTTTGATTAACATCTATAATACTTGTATCAGTTTTAACTGATTTAAATTCACGATTATTCTCTAATTTTTTACGTATATCTTCTAACTTCATATAAAATTTTGGCATAAATTTATCAATAACTTTTTTTGATTCTGTTTCTATTTGAGTAATTGATAATCCAGCTAAGTATTTTATTTTAATATTACCGTATTCTGTACTCTTATTAAACTCAAAATTTTTACTATAATTTTTTTCATTTGAAATATAATATATGAAATCTGGTATAAATAATGAAAAGTAGAAAAAACTTAATCCATACATTTCATAATACTTTTTATATTTATCATTGAAATAAAAATATCTTTTTTTTATATCCATTATTTCATGAATTGTATAACCAGTTAATTTATCAATATCAATAAAATAAAATAAATATTGTATATGAGTAGAAAATGATATATTTTTTTTATTATTATTGAGAATTTCTGAGAATATATTGTTTATATCAATATTTTGAATTACATAAAATATTATACTTGTATTTTTAATAAAATTTAATACACATTGAATTCCATTATCTATATAAATCATTATTGATAATATAAATAATCCAGATAAAGATTGTCTATAATAAAAATTATTATTATAATATTCTATACACGTTTTATAAATTATACCAATAATATATTTACCAACTGAATCATTTATTGATGGATATATTTGTTTTAATAATCCTAATATACCAGTTCTTCCAAATATATCACTATCAATAACATCTAAATTGTCTTTCTTATTATTTATCGATTTTTGATTAGTATCAATAAACATTCCCATTTCTTTCATATGCTCAATTATTTTATCTAATTGATTTTTATCATCACTAACTGACAATGGAACAAACGGAACAAATGGAACAACTAAATTTCCATATTCTTCTTTAATTTCATTAATATTTTTACCAATTTTTTCATTTAATTTCTGAACTCTTTCTAACATTCCTTGACCTTGTTTATTAAATCCGCGTGTAGGAGTTTGTGATTGTTGCTCTAATAAACCAGTTGGAAAGCTATTTTTCATGAAAGTCGTAATTTTATTTGTTTGGTCTGGTTTAATATTACATGTTGATAAAAGTGAGGTATGAAGTAATTCGACAAATATTTTACGCTTTTCTTGACGGTCATTAATACTTTTGATTTTTGGTAAAGTATCAAATAAATATTCCTTGATTGTTATGCTATATTTTGGAAATTGTTTTGCTTTCTTATCAAAATATTCAGTCGCATTTTTTTCCATATATTTAATTGCGACAGATGTTTGTGCATTTTGTCCAGCCTTTTGATTTAGTGGAGAACTCATCATATTAAATGAATTTCTTCTTTTAGTCATAGTTATAAATTGACTACTTAGTTTCTTTAATTCGTTTATTTTTTTTTCTTTATTACTTATTTTAGGATTATTTAAATTTAATCTTAATTTTTCAATTTTTTTACTAATAATATTTAAATTATTTTGTGTGCTATTTGCTTGTTGAGATTGTTCCGATTGTTGCGATTCTGTGTTATTTTCTTTTTTCAGTTGTGCATTTTGTCCAGTAGTTTGTGTGCTATTTGCTTTTTCCAGTGGTTGTGATACATTTCTGATTGGATTAGATTTTAAATTTCCAATATTCTGTTTTGAACTAACATTCCCAGTATCACCAACATATCTATATATTTCTTGTTCCAATTCGCGAATATTATATAATAATCCATGATAATCATATTTTGGATTTATTGTAAATTTTGATTTCATTTCAGATACAACTAATTTCGCAACCATTAAATAACCAATGTATTGTAATAATGTCATACCAAAAAATACACGCAATGGATAGTCTTCTTTATATAATACACCATTTGATGTCTTTATTTTTTGTTTGACTATATCAACAAGGGAATATACAATTCTAAGATTGGAATTATAAAAAAAGTAAAATGGATGTATATGTTTGAATACTAATTCATTTGATTTTAAATATTTTTTTATTAACATTTCTTTTGAAATAACTTTTTCCGAAAACCCAACTGGGAATTTTCTACATGAATTAAAATTATCTTTTATTTCAGATGTTGGAATATCAAGTAATTGATTTATTTCCTTATTTTCAAATATACCCATTTTTTTTATATTATCTTTTCCACCCAAAATACGTCTCAATTCAACTTGCTTTAATTGAATTATTTCAGCATTCATCATTTGTTGTTTTTCGAAACATGGTTTTGAATAATATGGCGATTCCTCACCTGTATTCGTTTTTACTCCTTTCATTTTATTAACTCTTTTTTTAATCATTGACCTTGAATCAATACTTGCGCTTCTTAACGTAATTAAATTGATTAATTTTTTCATTGAACCATTATGTCCCGTCATAAATATTTTTAATTGGTTTGCTTCTATTATTTTTTGTTTATTTAAATATAAAATAAATGGTAAAGCAAATAATAAATCTTCTGGATTATAATACCATTTACCTTTTATTCCACGATATTCTTTTATTGATATTTTATATAATCTCTCTAAGTCTTCTCTTTTATCGAAACTATCATTTGGATTTCTATAAATAAAATCTGGTAAATAAAAAACACTATCCCATTCTAAAAATTTATTATATTCTTCTTTTTCTAATAGTTGTTCTTTAATAAATGCTGTCCATCTTATTCTTGTTTCAGCCAATGTCATCGTTAAATTATCTTTATTCATTCCACCAATCGCATGTTCTTCATTTAACCAAGGAAGAACCATTATTTTAATATTTTTTTCATGAATCAATTCAAAATAACTTAAAAACATGGTTTGTTGTGTCCGAATTAATTCTGAACAACAAAATAAGTAATCAAATCCGTCTAATTTAGTAAGTTCATTTCCTTCATTTGTCAAATAATCATGAACTTGATTACATTCATCAATACCAATACTGGAAAGCATACTGTCCGGTGCAATTTCTGCTACTAATTGAGTTTTACCAAATATCGAATAAGATGTAGAACCTGTTTTAAACCCTTTATTTATAATATTTGCGCAACTTGTAGCGTGTCTTTGGAGAACAAATGTTATATTTTTAATTAATTGTGAAAAAATTTCTTTTTTATCATTATTCTTTAATTGACGATTATTTGTATTAACTTCTCTTCCACGTAATTTATTAAAAAATGAACGAGTTCTTGGTTGTGCTGGGCTCAATTGTGGCGTTTGAACTAATTGTTGTGGTGTCGATGGTGCTTGTTCTTGTCTCAATTGTGGTTGTTGTTGTGTTGGACCTGATTGTTGCGGTGTCGATAGTGCTAAATTATTATTAATATTAAAACTAAATGAATTTCTACCAGTTTTTGCAATTATTCCGTTATGAAAACGGGTCCTATTACGTGCTTGTGATCCAGAACTTGAATTTACAGAAGACTGACTACTACTTCTTACTTTACTCGATTTTTTAATCCCCATTTTACTTAAAATTCCTCCCATTTTATAATATATTGTATATGGATATTAAAATTTAATCTACTTCTAAATTTTCGATATCGCAATCGATTTCTTCGATTTCATCTTGTTCGGCTTCTTCTTCCTCTTCTTTTTCAACCTCAAAAAACTCTTGTTCTTTATCACTATCTTGATTGAAGTCGTCCTCCACGCTATAAAAAAGCCGGTATTTTTGTTTGGATTCATCCAAATATACAATATCCAATTTAATAAAGTATGTTGCTCCCTTTATTACACTAAATGTAATAAAAATTGGCTCTCTATCACCAACTTCAATCTTTTTCCTTTTTATACAAGTGTCGTCGTTTCCACGGATTGTATATCCGTATGATGAAACCATATTTCTTCGAAAAATTCGTGGTCTGACTGTCAATAAAGTATCCTCGTCCGTATTGCTACGGATAAATTCAGCGGTTTTAACTGTTGTCATTTTTAATACTAATTCATATCATATTATTTTTAATTCAATTTTTATCCAGCAATTTGCCACTTGTGATTACACTCCAAACAAGTGATATATTTCGTCATGGGTTCATCAATTGACCTCGTCTGTAATTCTGTGTAAATACAGCGCCTCTGCTTACAGCGACTGCACTTGTATTCATCAGTCGCCGCCTCAGGCTTCTTCAAATAAAGGAACTCATCGTTCGCCTTCTGTTTCTCTTTCAATTTCTCCCACAATTCCGGATATAGTTCTTGGGGAGTGAGATGTGGTAATTTATCAATTTCCACTTCTCCCCTATTTATTTTCTCCAAGAGAACCATATTTTTAATATTGGATTCCGGATTTATGTTGAGAAAGAGTTGGTCCGTCTTACGCAAATAGAGGAGTTTGAATTGGATATGGTCATAGTCATATACTTCTCCCCTTCGCGCAAGTTCTCCCTTGACCCATTCAAAAATTATTCCTTCAATACGGGCCGGTAGGCTCCCGTCTTCGAAAGCAATCCGTCCGTATATTTCAACTATTTTATTACGATATTCTGGTTTCAGTTCTTCCATTTTGTTTTATTATATTATATATATCAAATTGCTTTTAATTCAATTTTTACACCGACTTAAAGATATCATAACATCTTTAAATAATAATGAATATTCAGAAAACAGAAGAAAAAACCCGATTCTATTTATCAAGTGACACATCCGATTTAACGATTCCACTCTACAAGTTTGAACAAATACTCTTCAAACTTTCAAAAACCCATCACCCAAGCAAGAATCTGTATAAAATATATGGAATCAATGATAAATATATGAAAGTATTTGATGATGGGAGCTGTTTCAATTATTGTATAAAGAAGACAACTACCTCTAAACAGAATCAGGTCATCTTACAGAGAATAATCCAACAACAGATACATGGCGATGATTTCTCCGGTCTTTTAAAATACCAAACAGAAGAGCTATACCAAGAAATTTTCTTCCCTCTAAATGAATCAATAAACATCGTCTTTGCTAAAATTACTGATATTAATACGAAAAAAGAACAATACACCGTATTTTTTGAGCAAAAGAAGGGATTTTCCAATCAATCTATTGTGCAGTTCCTCGATTTGGTCGACATTTCCTAAACCACGCAAATATACATTCAAATATAGATACAACTTCACGGGGATTAATATGAAGCTCTCCATTTTTTGCTCGAAGACTGACCTGCGCGATTGCAATAGTGGAATCGACTTGTGCATTCAAAAAATCTCCATTCTCATTCGATAGTTTAGTGGACTCTACTAAACTTGAAATGACTTTAACAATAATCTTTTTGAGGAGGATTACTTTCTCATTATCGTTCATTGTTGTCTGTCCCTCAATTAGTCGCATGATATGGATTATGATATCAAATAGGTTATTAATAATGTCATCTGCCAACGGGTATTTTTCCTCAATTTTAGACATAGTCGAAGAATAGATGAAGTTGAATCCTGTTTTAATATCCGAAATTGTGGAGGACATAATCTTGATCTCTCCGAAACCATCCTTGGATACTTTGATTGCAAAATCAATAGATTTGCTAATTTGGGTCTCAACTTGGTTATAATTGGGAATTTTAGTTTCGAGGAATTGTCGGAGAATTGAAAGGGCTAAACTCTTCTTTTGGGTTCCAGAAAGTCCGACTTTTCCTTCAACCAATTCAATTACTACTCGAATAATCTCGGTTAATTCATTGTTATCGATAACACCATCATCTAAAAATCGTTCAATAAGCGTATCTAAACATTTTTTGGATTCTTCTTCGATTACATCTTTAACTGGAATAAGTTGAGTATCTACTTTTTCTGAGCTTTCTGATAGTTGTGGAACATTATGGACATCAGTTGTTTCAACTGATATAGATACAGATGAAACAATTTCAACTGCTGGTTGACTTATATCAACTATTTCTTTTTCATTATGTTGTTGTGTAGTAAGTTCGATATCAGTTTTTTGAACTGGTTCTTCGATATTTACAATAATAACATCTGTCATAAATTATAATAGGTTTTTATTTTTAAGTATTTGAGAATAATTATTTTATAATATTAAATTAATGATTAAAATATTTATTATTCTTTTTTTAATTATTGCGCTTTTAGTGATAACATGGTTCTTTTTTGTGAAAGATAAGACAGGTCCGATTCTTCAAAATAAAACTGAGTCATTTACTGTTGCGGAAAAGAATCGCGTGTCTGGTAATTTAGAAAAATTATACAAGCAAGTTAACCCAGCTAATTTTTATACGCAAGATTTTAATACCCCCAATTTTACATCTGATGTATTAGATTTGCGAAAATATTATGATTATGATTTACCAGCATCTAAATCAACAGGCAAACCAAAAGAGGATAAATCCGGAAGTCATCAAGGTGATATGCTTCGCAAAACAGAGGAAGATGCTTTTCCATGGAAACAAGGTTCCGATAAAAATAAAAATGTAAATGTTATGGAAAGCGACTATTGGTCGTATAAGGACGAGCTTCCAATGAATGGGGGAAGTTTCGATGGGTTAGTCGGCTATCAAAATATGGGGGGATCCTTCGCTTTTTTTGACCAGTATAAACCAGTCGCAGAGAAGTATCCAAAAATAACTGATGATTTGCGGTCTGGTATGGGAACTCCTCAAAAAGAGAAATATCAGTATGATATGTCTCAAATATAATAGTCTTTAATAAAATATTCATATTTTATTTTATTGGTTGGTTTCAAAGTTGGTATATTAATAGGGGTCATTTCGACTGGCTTCGTCATCTGGATTGTCTCTAAATAATTCTCTTCTAAAACAAAATTGCGATTCGTTATTATCATATTTTTATTATATTTATTCTATATAATAAATTATGGTTGAAAAACGAACAAGGAAACCTAAAATCCAGAGAAAAGTATTCTATTATAAAGATGATAAGAAAATGGAAATAAAGGCGGGAGGGATATTGTTTGTTCATGGGAAAGAAAAGAAAGAGGTTCTTATTCAAAAAGTGTTTGAAAATGACGGAAAAATGCGGTATAGCGACTTCGGAGGGAAAACGGATAATGATGATTCTACAATTGATGACACAATCGCACGTGAATTACATGAGGAATCAAATGAAGGAATCCGAAATAAATCTACTAAAAAATCACTGTCAATAGATGAATTGAAAGCGATGATTGATGAAAATATACAAATCGAAATATTTATACCAATGGTTAAATATGTATTGAAGATTGTTTATTTCGATGATAGCAAATACGAGCTCGATTTTAATCTGATTGGAACATATGAGACGAAAGACAAAATAAAAAGATTTGTTGAATGGATATCTTACGACGAGTTTATAAAATATTATGATTCAAAGTCATTACATCCACGGATGGTTTTCCCATCTATTCTCAATTTTTTCAAAGTTCAAAAGTTCAAATTCAAATAAAATGGTTTAAAGAGATTATAATAATTTATTATTATTACAATGGACGAATTTATGCCATTTTATGATGAAACGGACCCAATAGTTTATAATGAAAATTTAGAATTTTTAGTTATTGGAACAATTTTTACTTCTTTACTCACCGTTATGGCTCTCTTTTGCTATAAGAGATATACAAATATTTTTGTTTATAAGAAGATTATAATTGGAAATGAAGAACACCCAAAGAAGATTGTTATAACAATAAGTCCTGTTAATTTTGAAAAGTATTATCGGGATAAAGTATCGGATACCCACGGTTCTGTTCATCATATTGACGATATGAAAAGTAAATATAATGATATCCCGTTGAATACATATCGCAGTCATCGAGCAAACTACGAAATTGTTAAGAAAATTATGAAAAATAATATTAATGAATCGGTTATTATTCAGAACATGGTTGAACCAAAGGATTATTATGAGCTATATACTATGTTTCTTGTGAATAATATCACATTGGAAGTCGTTATACTTCGGGACTCAGAAACTTTGGATGATGGTGATTATTCAGTAAGAGGAGTGTTAAGCGCAGGTAGTCGAATTTATCACAATTATCATATCAAGGATTGTGTGGTAGATAATCATCGTATTTATTATATATATAATACGCAAAAAGATTGTGATGGATTCAAATATGTTAAAACTATTGAAAATGAATATATGACTTTGAGATATTACAGAAACGATACTGGTTATGGAATATCGATTGAAAAGAATGACCTTGGATTAAAAATACGGGATATGTTATATATTAGCGGATTTGTTTATTAAGGAAAATTGTTTGCGTTTGCTTGTGTTTGTGTGTTTGCTTGTGTTTGTGTGTTTGCTTGTGTTTGTGTGTTTGCTTGTGTTTGTGCGTTTGCTTTTGCGTTTGCTTTTGCGTTTGCTTTTGCGTTTGCTTTTGCGTTTGCTTTTGGTTGTGTATTTGTTGTAGTTTCATTTTGCTTTTTTTCTGGTGGAGGAAATACTTTTTTACAAATTTTATAAACACTATCTGAAATACCGCGAAAATCAAATTCAGGTTTTTCTGATTTTTCTATTTGAGTAGTTCCATTCTCTTCTTTTGAAACAATTTGAATTGAATATTTATCTTTT
>JACCED010942758.1_pt1 | contig 19215 bp, 20 predicted proteins | sample 7455021 | NCBI WGS metagenome assembly JACCED01 (sample SAMN15323456, study PRJNA562643) | freshwater metagenome | isolation source: river surface water | place: USA:Blue River Watershed | collected 2017-08-19 | reverse complement strand
TCGGCCGCCCTGGTCACCCTCACCGCCACCGCCACCGACGGTGACCTGGACACCGACAGCAGCACCCGCGAGATCGGCCAGGCCTTCCTCTTCAAGGACGATGGCCCGACCTTCGACTACATCACCAACCTGATCGGCTTCAATGTCCAGTTCCCCCTGGTCGGATTTGACCGGATCACCCAGGGCAACGACACCGCAGGCGTCTTCATGTCCAGCCTGACCGGCCGCGTGGATGGCCATGACATCACGAACACGCAGGTCACGCTCAAGGAGGAGACCGGTGGACAGGTGTACTACACCTTCAGCTTTGACTACCTGCCCGGCCCGGGCTCGACCCTGCCCGAAACCGCGACCGGCATCGTCACGGTCAACAAGGCAGAGGGCACTTTTTTCTTCGACATCGATCAGCCCATCAAGGGCGAGACCAGTTACTCGACCAGCGCGCCGCAAGCGACTTTCAACTACGACCGGCTGGGCAACAAATCGCCAGAGATTGTGGTCCAGCAGTATGACGAGCACTTCTATGGCGTGCTCACGGCACGTTCGGCACAGCCACCCAGCGACACGCAAGACCTGCTGGCAGGTGGAAACTACGCCTTCACGCCGGGCGAGGTCTTTGACAGCGTCAGCGAGGCCTATCTGAACATCGCCACATCGACGGTGGGGGCCAACTCCGACACCATGCAGGCTGGTGAACTGCTCAATCTCGATTTCTATGCGGTCAATCCGGTACTGGGCACCACCAGCCCGCCGCAGAACCCGGCGGCCAACGTCGACAGCAGCGCAGAACGCGCACTGGCCAGCGAAGTCCGCATCACCCTCAGCCAGATCAATGTCGGCCAGGAAGACATTGCCGTGCTGCTCAAGCTCTACAACCCCGACACCGACACCAGCACCACCCGCCTGCTGCTCGCCAATGCGGCCACCGACTATGTCCTCGATCCGGCGACAGGCTACCGCATCGTCACCATCGGCAAGGACGACTACGACAGCGCGCATCAGCAGATCAGCGGGGTGCAGGTCATGAGCAGCACGGAAGACATCACCGGCACCGGCTATGCCCTGAGCACCCACGAGGCGGTTAGCCTGACAGCCGCCGGCCGGGACCTGGCCGACAGCTCCGACAACGATGTGTTCAAGATCATCCAGATCGACATCCGGACCGAGCAGACCGCCACGTTCGACACCGATCTGGTGTTCACAGGCCAGGTGGTCGACCTGGACCTCGATGCGCAGCCTTTCACCTTCAAGGTCCATCTGGAAGCGGACAGCAAGATCCTGTCGGCACCCGGTTCGCTCGACGCCCTCAATGGCACACCCGAAGCCGACATCTTCCAGGTGGTCAAGGGCACCTCCAGTCTGGACCTCAGGGATGCGCAATACATCCTGGGCTACACCAACAATTTCCAGACCGGTCTGGACATGCTCAAGCTGGGCCTGGCCGGTGATGCCACCACCGCCACGGGCAACTACGTCGAGGCCAGCGCTGGCGTGAGCGATTACGCCGCCGCCCTGGCCGCCGCCAACCTGGCCCTGGCCGCGCTCAATGCCAGCTCCAGCCATAGCCAGCTCTACGCCTTCGAATTCGACAGCGAGAACGGCTATGTGTTCGAAGACACCGACAGCGACGGTGCGGCCGACCAGGTGGTGGTGCTGGTGGGCATCCAACAGGACGGCCTGAGCGCCGCCGACATCATCGCTTGAGCCGGCACCCGGCATCCGCGCCCCCCCCCGGCGAAGTCCGCCAGGGGGGGGTCTCGGGCGGCCGACCGTCCTGAACACCTCGTTTACCCTGATTTTTGCGGTTTCCTCTGGCCTTCTGGCGATTTGGTAAGTATACTTATCATATGCACACACAGTGTGTGCCTGTCTGCGCCCAAGGAGATCGCATGAGCTCAGTTTCGAACGCCCTGCCCGTCATCGTTGCCGGTGGCGGCATTGGTGGCCTGGCCGCCGCCCTGGCCCTGGTGCGCCAGGGTTTTGAGGTCACCGTGCTGGAACAGGCCCCGGAGATTGGCGAGATCGGGGCCGGCATCCAGCTGGGCCCCAACGCCTTCCATGCCTTCGACGCCCTGGGCGTCGGCGACAAGGCGCGTGGCCGAGCCGTCTACACCGACTACATGGTGATGCACGACGCCATCGACGAGTACCAGGTCGGCAAGATCGAGACCGGGGAGGCCTTCCGCCAGCGCTTTGGCAACCCCTACGCCGTGATCCACCGGGTCGATGTGCACCTGTTCCTGCTCGAAGGCGCGCAGGAAACCGGCAAGGTGCAGTTCCACACCAACACCCGCATCGTGTCCTTCGAGCAGGACGAAGCACGCAAGACCGTCACCGCCATCGACCAGAATGGCAAGCGCTGGATGGGCCAGGCCCTGATCGGGGCCGACGGCGGCAAGTCTGTGCTGCGCCAGCAGTATGTGAACGACCCGCCGCGGGTGACCGGCCATGTGGTCTACCGCGCTGTGGTGGACAGGCAGGACTTTCCTCAGGACCTGCAGTGGAACGCCGCCAGCCTGTGGGCCGGCCCCAAATGCCACCTGGTGCATTACCCGCTGCGCGGCGGCGAACAGTACAACGTGGTGGTGACCTTCCACAGCCGGCAGCAGGAAGAGTGGGGCGTGACCGACGGCTCCAAGGAAGAAGTCGAGAGCTACTTCCAGGGCATCAGCCCCAAGGCGCGCCAGCTGATCGAACTGCCCAAGACCTGGAAGCGCTGGGCCACCGCCGACCGTGAACCGATCGGCAACTGGGTGTTTGGCCGGGCCACACTGCTGGGCGATGCCGCCCACCCCACCACACAATACATGGCCCAGGGCGCCTGCATGGCCATGGAAGACGCCGTCACGCTCGGCGAGGCACTGCGTGTGTGCCACAAGGACTGGGATGCGGCCCTGCAGCTCTACCAGAAGAACCGCATCACCCGTACCGCCCGCATCGTGCTCTCGGGCCGCGAAATGGGCCGGCTCTACCATGCCGCCGGGGTGGAGCGCCTGATCCGCAACAGCCTGTGGAAGGGCCGCTCGCAAGAGCGCTTCTATGACGCCATCGAATGGCTGTATGGCTGGAACGTCAACAACTGTCTGAACCAGGCCTGATCGAGGAGACCCCCCATGCAAGAACTCGGAAAACTCGAAGACCTGCCGCAGCAGTACCGCGACGACCTGAAAAACCTGAACCTGGTGCCGCTGTGGCCCAGCCTGCGCGCATTGCTGCCACCACAGGTGCCGGCCCGCCAGACCCGGCCCACGCACTGGGCCTACAGCACGCTCAAGCCCCTGCTGATGCAAGCCGGTGAACTCACGCCGATCGAAAAGGCCGAGCGCCGCGTGCTGGTGCTGGCCAACCCGGGCCATGGCCTGGAGAACATGAAGGCCAGCCCCGCCATCTACCTGGGCATGCAGCTGCTGCTGCCCGGCGAGTGGGCCCCCAGCCACCGGCACACACCGAATGCGGTGCGCATGATCGTCGAGGGCGAAGGCGCCTACACCACGGTGGATGGCGAAAAATGCCCCATGAGCCGTGGTGACCTGATCCTCACCCCCACCGGCCTTTGGCACGAACACGGCCACGATGGGAGCGACCCGGTGGTCTGGCTCGATGTGCTGGACCTGCCGCTGGTCTATTACATGGAGGCCAGCTACCACATCAACGGCGACCGACAGACCGTCCAGCCAGGCCAGGGCGAGCGTCGCAACACCCGCTCGGGCGTGGCCCCCACCCGCATGTTCGATCGCAGCAGCAAGGCTTACCCCATGCTGCGCTACCCCTGGTCCGACACCCGGGCCGCACTGGAGGCACTGGCTGCGGACGACGCATCGCAGGAATGCGTGCAGGTCACCTACATCAACCCCGAGACCGGCAGCGACGCCGAAAACATCCTGGGCTTTTACGCCCTGATGCTGCGCCCCGGCCAGACCCTGCGCCTGCCGGCACGCTCACCGGCGCAGGTCTTCCACGTCATCGAAGGCCAGGTCGAAGCCACCATCGTGGACCAGACTTTCCGAATGGTGGAAGCCGACACCTGCTGCGCGCCCGGCTACGAGGCCGTGACGCTGAAGAACCTGCACGCCGACCAGGCCACCTTCGTGTTCATCGCCGACGAATCCCCGCTGCACCGCAAGCTGGGCGTCTACGAAAACCGCGGCTGATCCCTTTTCATTGCTTTGCATCCCATGACCACCTACCTCTTCACCCCCCCCGCCGTCCAGTCCCTGCCCATTCGCGGCAAACAGGAGCGTTTCCCGATCAACCGCATCTTCTGCGTGGGCCGCAACTACCATGCGCACGCCGTCGAGATGGGGCGCCCCGTGGACAAGAGCGTCGAGCAGGCCTTCTACTTCACCAAATCGCCCCAGACGCTGGTGGAAAGCGGCGCGACCGTGGCCTACCCGCCCCGGACGAACAACTACCACTTCGAGATGGAGCTGGTGCTGGCCATCGGCAAGTCAGGCTTCCGGGTGAGTCAAGCCGATGCGCATGCGCTGGTTTACGGCTACGCTGCAGGCCTGGACATGACCCGCCGCGACCTGCAGCTGGTGGCCCGCGACAAAGGCCGCCCCTGGGACACCGGCAAGGACATCGAGCAAGGCTCGGTCTGCTCCGAGATCGTGCCCATGCCCGGCGTGGTCATTGAAAACGGGGCCATCGCCTTGGAAGTCAATGGCGCCACCCAGCAGTCGTCCAATGTGGACAAGCTGATCTGGAACATCCGCGAAATCATTGCCGACCTGTCCACCTACTACCATCTGCAAGCCGGCGACCTCATCTACACCGGCACACCCGAGGGTGTCGGCGCCGTGGTGCCGGGCGACAGGATCACCGGCCGCGTCGAAGGGGTAGCCGAAATCGCCCTGAACATCGGCGCCGCCGAATGAACGACAAGAGGACAATCACATGAAGCTTTACTCCTTCTGGCGCAGTGGCACCTCGCACCGCACGCGCATCGCCCTGAACCTCAAGGGCCTGTCGACCGACTACGTGGCGGTCCATCTGGGCAAGGAAGAGCACCTCAAGGACAGTTTCAAGGCCGTCAACCCGCAGCAGCTGGTGCCGGCGCTCGACACCGGCAGCGAGGTGTTGATCCAGTCGCCGGCCATCATCGAGTGGCTGGAGGAGAAGTACCCCACGCCCGCCCTGTTGCCCCGGGACCCCCAGCGTCGTGCCCAGGTCCGTGCACTGGCGTCCATCGTCGGGTGTGACATCCACCCGATCAACAACCGCCGTATCCTCGAGTACCTGCGCAAGACCTTCGGTGCCAACGAGGACGCGATCAATGCCTGGTGTGGCACCTGGATTGGCGCCGGCTTTGACGCCTACGAAGCCCTGCTGGCAGCCGATACCAAGCGTGGCCGCTTCAGCCACGGCGATGCACCGACCCTGGCCGATGTGTACCTCATCCCCCAAGTCGAAAGCGCCCGCCGCTTCAAGGTGGACCTGACGAAATGGCCGCTGATCCTGGCTGTGGAGCAAGCCTGCATGGCGCTCGACGCCTTCCAGAAAGCGGCCCCGAGCCAGCAGCCTGACGCGGCCTGACATTCAGTCAAAGGTCTCGCTGTCGACTTCGCTGTTGGCCTGGGCGTTGTAGCGGTTGCCGGTCACGGTGTCGTGGTTGATCAGGGCGTCCAGTCGCCCCAGCAGGTCGGGGGCCAGCCGCACATCCGCGGCACCGAGGTTGTCGAGCAGGTGCGCCACCGAACTGGTGCCCGGAATCGGGACCAGGTCTTCGCCCTGGTGCAGCAGCCAGGCCAGCGCCAGCTGGGCGGGGCTGCAGCCCGCCTCCCTGGCGAGGGCCAGGTAGGGCGGCAGCAGTTGCTGGTTGCGGGCGAAGTTCTCCGGCGCAAAGCGGGGCATGTGGCGGCGGATGTCGCCGGGCTCGAAAGCGGACACATCGAGCGGTCCGCACAGAAACCCCCGGGCCACCGGGCTGAAAGGCACCAATCCCACCCCCAAGGCACGGCAGGCCGCCAGCAGCGCAATCTCGGGGTTGCGGGTCCAGAGGGAATACTCGTTCTGCACCGCCGTGATCGGGTGCACGGCGTGTGCCTTGCGCAGGGTCGCAGCCGACACCTCGGACAGGCCAATGGTCTGGATCTTGCCTGCGCGCACCAAATCGCTGAGCGCGCCCACGCTGTCCTCGATGGGGATTTTCTTGTCCCAGCGGTGCAGGTAATAGAGGTCGATGACATCGGTCTGCAGGCGGCGCAGGGCGTCTTCGCAGGTCTGCCGAATTGTCTCGGGTCGGCCATCGATCACGCGCACCTTGGTCCCATTGCCCGGATCCACCCCCTGCATGCCACATTTGCTGGCCAGCGTGATGTGCCGGCGGTGCGGTTTGAGCACCTGGCCGAGCAGGGTTTCATTGCCACCAAAGCCATACAGGGCGGCGGTATCGAAAAAGGTCACCCCCGCATCGATCGCGGCCAGCAGCAGTCGCTCGCCTTGTTCGCGGGATACCGGTGCGCCATAGGCATGGCTGATGTTCATGCAGCCCAGGCCAAGGGCGCTGACATGGAAGGGGCCCAGTCGTCGTGTGTGCATGACGCCATCTTAGCCCCTGGCCTGGCCGCTTCAGAGACCGGCTGGACGCCCTGCGCGCGCGGCTGAAGCGCCCTCCTGGCCGGCATGCCACCAAGGCTGCGTTTCGCGCTGGGGCGGCGTCAGACCGGCTTCGCGGCCATGGCCATGCAGCAGCTGGGCCATCTGGCGGTGGCTGTCGGTGATGTCCACCATGACCATGCGGTTTTCCTCGCCGTTTTCATCCACCGTGGCATCGAGTCGGACCACCGCGGCCGGGCTGCGGCCCGCCGGCAGCAGCCCCAGTTCGCAATGGCGGCGGCATTTGCCACTGAGCACCTCGCGGTGGAATCGCTCGAAGGCCTCGCGCGACTCGGCCTGGAGGAAGTCCACAAAACGGTATTGCCGGCACTGGGAGCGCGGTATGCCCAGCTGGATGGCGGCTGCCATATTGGTTTCGATCAGCCGGCCCTGGCTGTCCACGCTGAGCAGGCCAACCGGTGCGAAGTCGTAGATGTCGGCATAGCGGCCATTGGCCTGGACCGGCGCCTGGGTACCCACCAGTCCCTGAGCCTCGGCTGAAGTCTCTGGTGCACTCCAGCATGACAGGCCGTCAGCGCTCTGCGCGCCGCTCTGGACAGGCGTCTGCCAGAGCTGCTGGTGGTCCTGCTCGATCTGGCCGAAGCATTCGCACACCTGGCCACGCAAGGCCTGGGGGTCCTCAATGGTGATGCGGCCACGGCTGGTGGTGATGCAGCCGGCCTGCTGCAGCTGGCCGGCGGCCTGTGTGATCGACTCGCGCCGAACCCCGAGCATGTGGGCGATCGTCTCGTGGGTGGCCTGCACCTGCTGGGAGGCGGTCACCGTCTGGTGCACCAGCAGCCAGGTGCTCAGTCGTTGCAGCACTGAATGGTGCAGACTGCAGACCACGCCCTGCGCCATCTGCACCATCAGGCTCTGGACATAGCGCAAGGCCATGGCTTGCAAGGGAGCAGAGCGCTGCAGGGCGCTGCCGAACACTGCCACAGGCAGGCGGTAGGCCAGGCCAGGGCGCAGCACCACCGACTGCAGGCCCGCGCCACTGCCGCCGAGCACCGCCGACATGCCCACCAGGCCTTCACGGCCGATCAGGGCCAGTTCGGACATGTCGCCATCGCGGGTGGCCGATACCAGGGTGACGGCACAGCTGACGGGAAAGTGCACATGGCCATGGCTGGCACCTGCCGCCTCGATGACCTGTCCGGCCTGCAGCTGGACAGGCTCGAATTGCCCGGCCAGTGGCATGTAGTCCGACAGGGGCAGGGCCCCGAGGATGCGGTTGGCGCGTGCGGAATCGTGGGACACCATGTTCATGACAGACCCCCCTTGCCCAGCACCGTCTGTACCCGCAGTTTGGCCGCACCCTGATGATGGACGTGGTCAGGGCAATCATCGACCGGCGGGAACAGGGCCAGCCACTCTGCTTCGCTGATCAGCAGCGCATGGGATGGCGCAACAGGGACGGGTACAGCTGCGCTGTGTGGCAGGGGGCCGCGCATCGTGGCAGCAGAGACAGGGGCATTCAACATGGCATGACCTTTGAAATGGCAATCAGGGCTGTCCATGCTCGCCAGCGGCTGGCCGGCCGTCCATCCATCAAGTGGTGTGTTCTGGCCCACCAGACGGTCTACACCGTCCGGCACAGGGCGGGGCCCGTGCGCCAAGCCACTGACAGCAGCCGGTCCGGCGCAGAGCATGGCCCCACCGCAACGATTGCACACATGATGGTCAACCCCTGCATCCCCCTGAGCGTGCTGTGCCTGGGCATGTTGCTGAGCCTGCCACGCACCGAGCAAGCTGCCAGCACGGCGGCGGTGACGCCGCCAGAGCCCGTCTGGCCGGCCCCACCGCAGCAGGCATGGAGCGCAACATCGGCCCCACAGCTGCAGGACCTCTCCGAGCAGCACGGTCGTCGCCGCCAGCTGCAGTGGGATGCCCTGGCGCCTGATGAAGACGGCATGGCCAGCCTGCAGGCACGCAGCACCGACAGCCTGGCCGGCATGAGCTGGATCCTGCCGCGGGGCATCCAGGCCCTGCACCTGCGCGAAGGGCAGGCCGAATTCATCGAGGAGCCCGGTCACTGGCGTGTGGTGGCGGGCGATGTGCAGCGGCTGGCGGTGCACTGGCAGCAGCCCCTGGCGCCAATGCCACCGCTCAATTGACCAGGCCAGGCGGGGTCAGCACCCCGTAATTCGGCCCCGCACCGCCCGAGAGGGTGCTGCTGCAGCGGTTGCTCATCTGCACCTGCACGTATTTCTGGCCACTGTTGGCGTCCAGGATCCGCAGACAGGCAAAACCGGTGATCGGCGAGAGGGCGTGGTTATCGGTCTGGGTGACGGTGGGCACCACCACATATTCGCAGCTGCGGTCGCCGGCGGCGCTGCAGGCCTTGGTGGTCTGGTAGAGCGTGGCCTTGCTGCCGGGTTCGATCCAGACGCTCTGACCCAGCGACAGTTCGACCGGGTTGCCCTGGGCGATCAGCTGGCGGATGAAGCCCACATCGTTCCTGTCGTCCAGCAGGGCACTCCATTCGCCCGAGGAACACAGCCCATAGTGGTAGCCCGAGCCGATGTTGAACACATAGGGCTGGCCGGTGGCCGGGTCCAGGCGTGGCGCCGGCGGGTAGACGCCGCCATTCCAGTAGCTGTCGTACAGGCACTGCGCCATCGCCAGCGGAAACAGGCCGCCCGGCATCATCAGACCGGGGCTGGTGGGCGCAGCTACGGCCGTGACCTGCTGTGCAATCCCCAGCACCTGCCAGAAGCGGGCAAAAAAGGTCCGTACCGCGCCCCGGTTTTGCCCGTCCTGCTTGCGCAGGGTCACCGCCACCGCCGGCACATCCCAGACGGTGGGCGTCATGGGCAGGGCCTGCAAACCTGCCGGCTGGCCCCGCAGGTTCCAGTAGCCGGTCTGCACCTGTGCGTCCTGCATGGGCTGGCCGGCGGCGCTGTTGAGGGACACCGACTGCTGTGCCTTGCTGACCGCATCGCTCCAGCGCAGCTGGCCGCTGGTGCTGTCCACCAGCGCATGGGCGCCTGCGAGGGCTGCGGCATCGGCGTCGTTCTGCATTTCGCTGCGCACCACATGCACATAGGCCAGGTCGATGGCGAAGGCCGCGCTGGCGATCAGCACCGGCAGCATCAGCGCCACCAGCAGGGCCACCACACCGTGCTGCTGGCGTGGCGCTGCAGGAGAGGGGCTGCACGGCCTGCTCATTCGTGCACCATCACGGTGGTGGCACGGATCACCCAGGGGGTGCCCATGGCCTGCATCAGGCTGCCCAGGGCGATGCCCTGGAAGGTGTACTGCACACTGACCTGCAGGGTGTTGGGGTAGGCCGCCGGATTCGACTGCAGCACCGTGACCTGGGGCGGCGCGGCCGGCAGCAGGCTGATCAGCGCCGATTGCGAGCGCAGCAGCACGATGTCCCTGATCTCGCCGGTGCTCAGCTTGGGGCTGCGCAGCACGATGCCGGCGCGTGCGCCTTCGCGGCTGGCGTGGGTGAGCACCGCCTTGTCGTAGAGCGCCAGACCCATCTCCACCACACCCAGCAGCAGCGCCAGCAACATCGGCAACACCAGCGCAAATTCCACCGCGGCAGCACCCCGCTGTGCACCCGCGCGCCGTGGGCACATGGGCCGTTGGCGCGCGCGCCGCCGGACTTCAAGAACAAGGCAATCGGCCATCAGGAACCCTCCCGGTTGTGGAGGTCAAAGCTTATGCAGCAGCTCTGTCCGTCACGGTGTGCCGCCAGACAGAAGCGGGCGGGAGGCGGACGGCGCTGCAGGCGCTGTGTCCGCCAACCCACGGACAGGATCGAATCCGCTGCCTAGAGTGCAAGCGTGCCACTGCAGCTCAGGGTGGCAGAGGCACTGCAGGGTCTTCCCGAAGCTCCCCACACCCGAACCTATGGAGTCTTTACATGAAAAACTTTGTCAAGCAATTGCGCGCGCTCTCCCGTGACGAGTCCGGCGCCGCCGCCGTCGAATACGGCCTGCTCGCTGGCCTGATCGCGGCCGTGATCGTGGGCAGCGTGACCACACTGGGCACCACGCTGCAGGGCATCTTCAACACGATCGTCGGCAGCCTGCCGGGCGCCTGATCTGGTTGTCGAAGCGGCATGAGCTTGACTCCCCTGCCCCTGTGGACCTGGGCCGTGCTGACCGTGCTGATGGGCATGGCGGTGTGGCAGGACCTGACGCACCGCCGCATTCCCAACCGCTTGCTGCTGTGCTCATCAGGTGCTGGCCTGCTGTTGGCGGCATGGCCGCAGGGCATCGGACTGGGCTCGGCCCTGGCCGCTGCCCTGCTGGCCGGCGCCGCCTGGGCACCGATGTACCTGCTCGGGCGCATCGGCGGGGGCGATCTCAAGCTGATGGCCACCGCCGGCCTGCTGGTGGGCATGCCACGCATCACTGCGCTGTGCCTGTCCGTCGCCATGGCCGGCGGCCTGCTGGCCCTCTGGTGGCTGTGGCGAAAACGCCAGCAGCCACAGACCGCCAACCAACACCTGTCGCCCTTCGAACGCATGCCCTACGCCCTGGCCGTGGCCCTGGGCACGGCTGCCCACAGCCTGCTGGCCGATGCCCTGGCACGGCAATGACCCCTTTCCCCCCTTCTTCACGGACACGCCATGAGAAACCTGCGTCCCCTAGTGATGGTCCTGATGTCGCTCGGCGTCGGACTGGCCGCCATGACCGTTGCCGCGCAATGGCTGCGCGAGCGTGGCCAGCAACAAACCCGGACCGTGCTGGTGGCCATGCGGGACCTGCCGGCCGGCACCCGGCTCGAGCCCGACATGCTGGGCCTGGCCCAATGGCCACGGGAGGCCGCACAGGCGCTGGCGCCCGACCTCTCCCAGCCGCAACAGGCCGCCGGCCGAGTGATCACCAGCGCCATGCTGCGTGGCGAGCCCCTGTTGCAGGCGCGGCTGGCTTCGGCCGGTGCCACTGGCGGTCTCTCGGCGTTGCTGCAGGAGGGCCGCCGCGCGGTGACCGTCAAGGTCAATGAAATCGTCGGCGTCGCCGGCTTTGCCCTGCCCGGCAATTTTGTGGATGTCATGGTCCACACCACCGACCCCCAGAACCAGCCGATCTCGCGCATCGTGCTCGAGCGCATCCGGGTGCTGGCCGTGGCCCAGGACGCAGGCGCGCAGGACAGCAAGCCGCGGGTGGTCAATGCGGTGACGCTGGACGTCAGCCCCGCCGAGGCCGAACGCATGGATCTCGCGCGCAGCGTTGGCACCCTCTCGCTGGTGCTGCGCAGCCAGGGCGACAGCGCACCGGTCAGCACGCAGGGCGCGCGCAAACGCGATGTGCTGCTGACCGAAGACGCGCCACCGTCGCCTCCGGCCCGGGCCGCAACGGCACGCCGCACGCCGATGCCGGCCCCCCCAGGCGCGTCTGCGGCGGCGCCCGAATCGCCAGCGACCACTGAAATCCTGCGCGGCGTCAAAGCCTCCCTGTACTGAACCCGCCGACCTGCCCCTGACCGTCCACTTTTTCTGCGAGACAACATGACGCCGCACACCCCCTGCCCCCGCCAGTTCCCTGCATGCCGCCAGACCGTTGCCCTGGCCCCGATGGCACTCGCCCTGGCCCTGCTCTTGGCCAACCAGCCGGTGCTGGCCCAGGCCAGCACCGGAACCGCCGACAGCGCGCCAACACGCCAGGTGCGCCCGCCAGCACCGGCTGCCTCGGCGGCTGCCGCTGCAGCCGCGCCCGGACCGGTCGAGCGCGGCCTGCCGCTGCGTCTGGTGGCGGGCAAGTCCACCCTGCTGGCCCTTCCCCACGACATCGTGCGGGTCTCGGTGGGCAACCCCGAAGTGGCCGATGTCGTGCTCACCCACCCGCGCGAGGTCTATCTGCTCGGCCGCAAAAGCGGCCAAACCAACCTGATGCTCTGGGGCAAAGGCCATGCCACGCGGCTGCATGACATTGCCGTCAACGCCGACACCGAAACCCTCAGGGACAAGCTGCAGGAATGGGTGCCCGGCATTGACGAGCTCAAGGTCGAAACCCTGGGCGAGCATGTGCTGCTCAGCGGCGTGGCACGCGACGCGGTCAAGGCACAGCGCGCCGTGCTCATGGCCGAAGCCTTTGGCGGCGAGCGCAAAGTCATCAACCTGCTGCGGGTGGGCAGTGCCCAGCAGGTGATGCTCGAGGTCAAGGTGGCCGAAATCTCGCGCAACCTGCTCGACGAGCTCGGTGTCGACCTGAGCGTGACCCGGGTAGCCGGCGACTCGACGCTCCGGCTGCTGACCCGGCTGGTCAGCACTGCCGTTGGCACCGGCAACAGCCAGAGTCCTGGCGGTTTGCTGCAGGGCACCAGCGGCACGGCACGCACCGACGGCAGCCTCACCGCACGTGCCGACAAGGACCTGGTCAAGATCCTGGCCGAACCGACCATCACCGCCATCCATGGCCAGGAGGGGTCTTTCCTGGCCGGTGGCCGCATCTACATTCCGGTGCCACAGACCAGCAGTTCGGGCGCCACCACCATCACCCTGGAAGAAAAGGAGTTCGGTGTGGGGCTGCGCTTTCTGCCCACGGTCCTCGAGGACGGGCTGATCAACCTGCGGGTCACGCCCGAGGTGTCCGAGCTCTCGCAGCAAGGCACCCTGATCCGCGGTGCCAACAACGTCACCAGCCTGCTCCCGGCCATCACCACGCGGCGTGCCTCGACCACGGTGCAACTGCGCGATGGCGAGAGCTTTGTGATTGGCGGTCTGATCAAGAGCAATGTGACCGAAGCCATCAAGGCTTTCCCGGTGCTTGGCGAGGTGCCGATCCTGGGGGCGCTGTTTCGCAGCACCTCATTCCAGACGCAGAAATCCGAGCTGCTGTTCGTGGTCACGCCGCACCTGGCACGGCCGGTGAACGGCCTGCCCAAACTGCCGACAGAGGGCTTTGTACCGCCCAGCCGCAGCGAAATCTTCCTCGAAGGTCGCCTCGAAGGGCGCCCTGCCGCACCAGCCGCACCAGCCGGCGAGCCGGCCACACCAGCTCACCGCAGCCAACCCTGATCGGAGTTCCACATGACCACACAACACCCCCCTGCACGGCTGCATCGTCTGTCGATCGCCGCCGGACTGCTGCTGGCAGCCCTGGCCGGTTGCAGCAGCACACCCACCGCACTGGAGCAGTCGCTGGGCCAAAGTGTGCGCCTGGCGGTGCAGCAGCAGAGCTTGCCTGCGCCCGCCGCGCGTGCAGCGCAACAGACCGATGGCGTGATCGCGGTGCACGGTGTGGAACGCTATCAGCAGTCCTACCAACGGCCGCCCGCACCGGTCAATGTGCTCAACCTGCAGGCCGGCACAGCGTCCGGCAGCCCGTCCAACCTGCCACGCTGAGGAGTCCACATGCCTGTGTACCTGATGGGCAGCAACGCCCTGCACCTGCAGCTGATCCAGGGCACGCTGCAGGCGGCGGGCTGGCGCAGCGACGAGATCGAACAGGTGGCCGATGCGGCCGCCTTGGAAGCGGCATTGCTGCGGCAGCCGCAGGCCAGTCTGGTGCTGGATCTAGGCGAAGGGCAAGACAGCAGCCCGCTGGACTGGCTGGGCGAGCTCGCCCGCCAACACAGTGGCCTGCAGGTGCTGCTGCTGTCGGCCCGGCGGCACGAAGCCCTGCTGCTGCAGGCCATGCGCTGCGGTGTGCGCGAGGTGCTGGACTCGCCGCCGGAGCCGGCCGAACTGGTGCGCACGCTGCAGCGCCTGGCACCCCAGGGCGGACCGACCCCGGCGCCTGCCGCGACACTCGCGCCGATGCTGGCCTTCATCTCCAGCAAGGGGGGCAACGGCAGCACCCAGCTGGCGAGCAACCTGGCCTGGCTGCTGGCCACCGAATTCGACCGCGACACGGTGCTGGCCGACCTCGACCTGGCCTACGGCGACGCCTCCTTCTATCTGGGTGGCGGCCAGGCCCAGCACAGCATCGACCAGCTGCTGCGGCAAGGCGAGCGGCTGGACTGGCAACTGCTGCGCAGCAGCCTGCACCCGGTCCATCCGCGTCTGCAATTGCTGGCCAGTCCGGCCCTGCCCAGCCTGACCCGGGCCATGGGCCCGCAGGCACTGGCCCGTGTGCTCACGCTGGCGCGCCAGCACCAGCAGGTGGTCGTGCTGGATCTGCCGCGGCAGCTCGACGCGCTCACACTGCAGGCCCTGCAGCTGGCCGACACCGTCTTCATCGTGCTGCGCCACCGGGTGCCCGATGTGCGCAACGCCCAGCGCCTGATCCGTGTCCTGCAGGACAACGGGGTGGGCCCGCAGCATTTGCAGGGTCTGCTCAACCGCGAAGGCGAAAGCGCCCGTCTCGATGCCCAGGCCATCGCCAGGGCCATGCCCTGCCCGATCGCCTACCGGGTGGCCAATGACCCGTCTGCCCTGCAAGGCTGCGTGCACCTTGGTCTGCCCTTGCACGCGCACGCCCCGGGCAGTCCGGTGCTGCGCGACCTGCGCCAGCTGGCCAGCCAGGCCCTGCAATTGCCCATGCCCGACAAACCAGGCTGGCTGGGCCGCTGGCTGGGCAAGTCCGCCCACCCCACCCCTGCCTGACCGGAGTGCCCCCGTGATCCAAGAGACCCTTGTTGCCCCTGTGGCTGCTGGCAGTGCGCTCGAGCCGGTGCGCACACGCATCCACCGTGAAATGCTGGCCCGGCTGGACCTCCAGCAGCTCGAAAGAATGTCGCCCGAAGCCTTGCGTGCCGAGCTCCAGTGGCTGGCGGGCCAGCTCATGGACGAGCTCAAGATCGCTCTCAACGACAGCGAACGCCGCCAGGTGATCCAGGGCATCCAGCACGAAATGCTGGGCCTGGGTCCACTCGAGCCGCTGCTGGCCGATCCAGGCATCTCGGACATCCTGGTCAACGGCCCGCACCAGACCTGGATCGAGCGGCGCGGCCGGCTCGAGCGCAGCACGGTGTGTTTTGACGACGATGCCCATCTGCGCCGCGTGATTGACCGCATCGTCTCGCGGGTAGGCCGACGCATCGACGAGATGAGCCCCATGGTCGACGCCCGCCTGCCCGATGGCTCGCGGGTGAACGCGGTGATCCCGCCGCTGGCCATCGATGGCCCCTCGCTGTCGATCCGCCGCTTCGGCAGCGAGGCCATGACCCTGCAGGAACTGGTGCGCCTGCAGGCCCTGCCTGCGGCCATGGCGGCGCTGATCGGGGCACTGGTGCAGGCGCGGCTGAACGTGCTGGTCTCGGGTGGCACCGGCAGCGGCAAGACCACGCTGCTCAACGCCATGTCGGCGCACATTCCGGCCAACGAGCGGATCATCACCATCGAGGATGCGGCCGAACTGCAGCTGCAGCAACCCCATGTGGTGCGTCTGGAATCGCGCCCCCCCAATATCGAAGGCGAGGGCGAGGTCTCGCAGCGTGCGCTGCTGCGCAACAGCCTGCGCATGCGACCCGACCGCATCATCCTGGGCGAGGTACGGGGCGCCGAGGTACTGGACATGCTGCAGGCCATGAACACCGGCCACGATGGCTCGATGACGACATTGCATGCGAACTCGCCACGCGATGCCCTGACCCGGCTGGAACACATGTTGGGCATGGGCGGTCTGCAACTCGACACCCGCGCCATGCGCCAGCAGATCGGCTCGGCCCTGACGGTGGTGATCCAGGTCTCGCGCCTCTCCGATGGCCAGCGCAAGGTGGTCAGTCTGCAGGAGATCACCGGGACCGAAGGCGATGTGGTCAGCATGCAGGAAGTCTTCCGCTTCGAGCAGACCGGAGTCGATGCGCAGGGACGCGTGCAGGGGCGCTTTGTCGCTACCGGCATCCGGCCCCGCTTTGCCCAGCGTCTGGATGCGCGCGGCATCGCCTTGCCCGATGGCCTGTTTGAGCCGGCCAGCTGGAGCCTGACATGAACATGATGGATGTCCGTTTCTGGGGGTTTTTCACACTCGGCCTGCTCGCGCTGATGCTGGTCATGGGTGCGCTGGCCCAATGGTGGCAAGCACGCCAGCAGCAACGCAGCGCACAACGCTTGCCGAGATGGCAAGCTGGCCACGACACCCGCCGCAGCCAGCGCCTGCAGGTGGACACGCGCTGGCTGAGTGCCAGCCCCTGGCTGGCACGGTGGCTGGCCCGCCTGCCTGGCATCGCCAGTTATGACCGCTTCCTGCGGCAGACGGGTTGGCCCGTCAGCACGGCACAGGCGCTGCTGGGCAGCCTGGCACTGGGCCTGGGCACGCTGGTGCTGCTGACCCTGCCGGGCCTGCCCTGGATGGCCGCCTGCCTGGCCGCCCTGGCCGCCATGACGGCGGTGCAAGCCACGCTGGCGTGGCGACGCCAGCACCGCGCAGGACAGCTCGAGCAGCAGCTGCCCGATGCCCTGTCCCTGATTGGCCGCTCGATGCAGGCGGGCCATGCCTTCAGCAGTGCGCTGCAGATAGCCGCCGAGGAAAGCCCCTCGCCCATGGGCAGCGAATTGCGCGCGGTCTTCAGCGAGATCCAGTACGGCGAGAGCGCCAACGAGGCGCTGGGTCGCTGGGCGGAGCGGGTCGCCGGGCAGGATGTGCGCATCTTTGTCATCGCGGTACGCATCCAGAGCGAGACCGGCGGCAATCTGGCCGAACTGCTGCACCAGACCGCGGCCCTCATCCGCGAACGGCAGAAACTGCGGGGCGCGGTGCGGGTGCTCTCGGCCGAGGGCCGCATCTCGGCAGTGGTCCTGACCTTGCTGCCTTTTGTACTGGCCGGTCTGCTGACCACACTCAACCCGTCCTTCATGTCGCAGCTGTGGACCGATCCGCTGGGGCAGCGGCTGCTCCTTATGGCGTTGGCACTGATGGTGCTGGGGACGCTGTGGATGTGGCAGATGGCGCGCGTGCAACCCTGAACCTGGAGACTCCCATGACCATATGGATGGTTTTGCTGGGCGCGCTGGTGTTTGCCGCTGCCAGTGCTGCGGCCTGGACCGTGCTCGAGCGCCTGTGGCCCGATGCCGGCGTCAAGCGCCTGTCGGGGGGAGGCGAGCCACGTGCCCGTCACCCCGCCCGCTGGCCAGAACGTCTGCCGCCGCAGGTGCTGCGCACCCTGGGCTGGCTGAGCCGCTGGAGCCTGGCCGACGCGCCCGCTGCACGCCAGGAGGGCGAGCAGGTGCCCTTGCCTGCGGCGGGCAGCCCGCTGGGTCTGCAACTGCTGCAGGCCGGATGGCGCTCGCGCCATGCCCTGTGGGTCTATGGCGGCGCCAAGACAGTGCTGCTGCTGCTCCTGCCAGCCCTGCTGGCCTCGATGTCCTGGCTGCTGGGGTTGCACAGTGGCAGCCAGGCCTGGTGGGTCGCGCTGCTGGCGGCGGCCTGCCTGGGCTATCTCATGCCCGATCTGGTCCTGCGCTGGCAGCTGGCGCGGCGCAGGCATGCCCTGTTCATGGCCTTTCCGGATGCGATGGACCTGCTGCGGGTGTGCGTGCAGGCCGGCCTGGGGCTGGATGCCGCCATCGAACGGGTGGGGCGCGAAATGCGGCTGGCCAGTCCCATCCTTTCGGACGAGTGGCGCCTGACCGGACTGGAGTTGCGCGCGGGCGCCTCCCGGGCCCAGGCGCTGCGCCACATGGCCGAGCGCGTGGGCTTGCCCGAGATCGACGCCATGGTCACCATGCTGATCCAGGCCGACCGTTTTGGCACCCGCATGGCTGATGCGCTGCAGGTGCATGCCGATGCCCTGCGCAGCCAGCGCCGCCTGCGGGCCGAGGAAGCCGCAGCCAAGCTGCCGGTCAAGCTGCTCTTCCCACTGGTCTTCTGCATCTTTCCGGCCCTGTTGACGGTGATGCTCGGACCGGTCGCCATCAGCCTGTACAGGCACTTGAGCGCACCGGGCTGAGCGTCTGATAATCGGTGCATCCCTGGATGACCGATGACCGACAGCCGCCCGCCCTTGCAGCCCCATGAATGGATCGCCGGCCTTGAAAAAGGCTTGACGGTGATCGAGGCCTTTGATGCCCACCATCCGCGCATGACTGCCACCGAGGCCGGAGAGCGCTGTGGCATGACCCGCACGGCCGCCCGTCGCTACCTCAAGACACTGGCCCATCTGGGCTATGTGGGGACCGATGGCAAACAGTACTGGCTCATGCCCCGCATCCTGCGTCTGGGACACGCTTACATCGAATCGGCCAGGTTACCCAGACTGGTGCAGCCTTACCTGCAGCGCATCACCAGCGGCACCGATGAGGTGGCGTACCTGGGAGTCCTCGATGGCGATGACACGATCTTCCTGGCACGCAGTGGCAGCCCGCGCCACACGGCTGGAGGTTACTGGCCTGGAACACGCGTTCAGGCGCAAGTCACTGCTGCAGGCATGGCCATTCTGGCCAGCCTTCCAGAGACCGAAATGCATGCCTGGCTCCAGGACCGTGAATTGCCTGCATTCACCTCGTACACACTCGCCGATCCCGAACGTCTGCGCAAAACGCTGGTGAACTCACGACGAAAAGGTTGGGCCCTGTCTGAACAGCAACTCGAACTCAATTACAGAGGAGTGGCCGTCCCGCTGCTGGACCGCCACAACCTGGTCCACGGCGCGATCAGCATCACCATGCCCATCAACCGTGAAGAGACCGACCACGCCCTCATGCGGGTGCTGCCGGTCCTGCAGGAAGCGGCCAAGAATCTTCGGACGCTGCTCTGACGATCAAACCGACTC
>JACCED011966811.1_pt1 | contig 19216 bp, 13 predicted proteins | sample 7455021 | NCBI WGS metagenome assembly JACCED01 (sample SAMN15323456, study PRJNA562643) | freshwater metagenome | isolation source: river surface water | place: USA:Blue River Watershed | collected 2017-08-19 | reverse complement strand
GAATCAAATCTTCAATAGTTTCTATTTCTAAAAGTAAATATACAAATTTTTTTTTAACTGGTGTTTTTTTAATTAGTGGATTGTTAATATTATTACTAATATAATTATTATGATTGTTATTGTTTAATATTTGATTTATATAATTTGTATATTCATAATTCGATGGATTATAATAAGATATATCATCATGATAATAATTTGGGAGATTATTATATGTATTTTTATAATTATTTTTAATTTTTTTTGATTTATTGCTTTTATATCCACCTTCATCATAATGTTTTATTTTTTTTGGTTGATCACTAAAATTTTTGATTAAATTGTCATCTTTTTTTTTACTTGACAATAACATATCTCTATATTTTAGAAATAAAATAATTTTTTTAATATCACCATTAATTTTAATTAATATATTTTTATAAATAAATTAATTAATCTTATATTTAATTAGAAAACTGGATATGATGCAGATAATAAAATTCCACATTGTCCAGAACCATGATTATATTTATCTCCTCTAGCTATTTTAATATATCCATTATCACCCCATGTTTTACCCCAACTGTTTTTAACTAAATAATAATCTGTATTAGTACTATTATCTGTACCATATCCTACTGCTAAAACACCATGATCTAAGTTAGTTCCACACATTCCAGTAAAAACACCAGATTTGTAAAACTGAAAAAATAAATTTGCAGCATCAATAGCAACAGATACTGGTTGTTGATAAATTGCATACATTAATGCATCATCTGATTTAGATGGAACATCTGTCCAATTTAAAATTTGAGAACCATTAACAACAGAACAAACATTACATTGATCGTTTGCTTTATGAGTTGTTCCTGAAACATAAGGATAGTCCATTTCACTACATAGTCCTTTATTAGATTTAATCCAACTAAACGCATTATCCATTTCACCACCATTACATCCTAAATCATTCCCACCATGTTTTGAATTTTCACAATCTACCAATTCTTGTTCAGAAAAACTAATTAATTGATTATATTTTAAAAAATAAGCACCTTCAAGGGAACCAGTTGTAGAAAATGCCCAACAACTACCACATTTTCCTTGATCTTTGACATCAGTAACTGCACCTAAAGAAACCCAATCATGTGATAGTGGTATCTCATATTTTTTGGTATAATTATAAAATGTATTACTATTATATTTATAAGAATTATTTAGTCCTGAATAAAACAAAAATTCATCAAAAGTGTAAATAGAAAATTTATTATGTCCTAATTTATAAGGTAAATTTTGATTATTAATATTTTCAATAAATTTATCATTATCATACCAGGTATTAAATTTAGAATTAAAATCAGTGGTTTTTTCAAAAAAATGATTATAGTCTTTTATCCAATTATTAAATTCATCTAATTTTTTAAATTTATCAAATGAAGTTACATTATAAATAAACATAAATAAAAAACTTAACTTAATAATTGTATGCATCTTATAAACTTTAATATAAAATTATATTTAAATTATTTTATTATAGTATACAAAAAATTGAAAATAATTATACTTTCTATATAATTATACCTATGAATACTTTCGATTATAACATGAGTGAAGATAGCTTTGATTTATTTTGTTTACCTTCTGAAGATATTTATCCTGAAAATGATCTAGTTGAAGAGAATGAACTATTTCGTGTTAAAGCCAAAGAAGAAGGAATTAAATTATTAGCTGAATGGCTTAAAAGAAGAGAAACAGAATTATCAAATATTTTTTCAGATTTTGATAAAAATGGGAAAAAAAAAGGAGGTGTAAAAGCAACATGTTATAGTGATTTATATAAATGGACTATGATGCCTGCTAATTGTAAATTACAAGAATTTCGTACAAATGATTTATCTGGTTCTGAAGAAGAAAGAATAAATAAACTAAAAGTAACATTTGGGATTGATTTACGTGATTTAGATATGAGGAAAAAATTATTAGATGCACATAATTCTTATAAGGATGATTTAGAAAATAAAAAACCAAATTTAATTGATTTAATTCACAAAGCATTAGAAGAATTAAAAACTAGAGAATTTGATGAAAATATGTTTAGAAGTGTTTATACTGAAAATGATCATCTTAATGGAATTTTAGATGAAAAATATATTAAATTAATTTGTACACAAAATAGTAATAAAAGAACATTAGTTCAATGTGTATTAAAATATAATGTAAGAGAGCTCGATGAAGAATGTAGAAAAAATGCACAAGATGGAGATGTAAATATACGTTTTTATTTTGATCCTACAAAAAAATATAATAGCGATGATCCTATTACAGGAACACATTTTATAGAAGCAACTGGTCCATGGCATAGAGTTACGTGGTTAGAAACAAGCATGATGCAAGCTGTATATGAAGCATTTTTAAGATTTGATTTAAATAATAAATTTCCAGAAATTTTATCTGATGATGAAAGATATAGAAGATGGTTGTACGGAGCTTTATTGAGATGTGCCAAAAGTGTTGCATATACAAGATTAGTTCAAAAAAAATATCCAGGTAAAGTTACTCCTGCTTTGTTTACAGGACGTAGAACAGGTGGATTTTTATTCCTAGTGTTACAAAATTTATTTTTTGCTGATCATTTTAAACAATTTATTAAACCAGGTGAAGGGATAGAAACTTTAAATAGTAAACTAGATAATATGGATGCTTCTACCTTATGTTTAGGAACATCATCTTGTGATGCATGGCATTATTTAAGATCTAAAAATCTACCATGTTTAAAAGTAGTTGGAACACATGCACATGAATTATCAATGGTAACATCCATTTTATACCCAATGTTTGATAATAATAAATATAAATTACCTATAACACAAATTTTTGGACATTATTTATATTACGTATTAACAGCTAAAAAAAGTTCTATACCAATGTTACCAGATACTTTAGGTACTCCTGCTTTTATGAAAGCCGCCACATTAATTACAGTTGATGATAAAATGTTTTTAGATAAAATTTTTAGTGGAAGACAAGACTCAGGTTCTCTAGAAGACTTTGTTACTATTATGAAAGAATTTAATTATGAAAAGGGTAAAATGGCATCAGAAATTGATGATACTTTAGCATTATTAAAAGCAGCTAGATTAGGATATGGCAGTGCAGGTGCTGGTGGATTTTTTGGAGATTCTGGTAAAGTATGGAATAAAGATTTAAGTAATCCATCGATGGCAGTTAAAGCTGTAAGAGTTGAATATGATGTACCTGATAATCAATTATGTTATTATACTGAATTAAATTTTCCACATGTTAACTTAATAGGAAAACATGTAATTGGTTATCCCATAAAGGTTGGAGATCCACAAAGTATGTATGATCCTACTTTAAATAAAGGTAAACTTTCTTTAGATAAAAATTTAGATAGTAGTAATATACAAAAAATGAAAGAATGGGTTAATGAACGTAGAGTAAGTGCATATAATTTTTTAGAAAAAATTCAACCATCAATACCTATTACGGATTTAATATCAATTGAAAAAGGACCAATATTTACTAATTTAACTAATTTGTTAGATTCATAATAAATAATTTTATTTTTACTAAACTTTTTATATAAAAATTATTTCAATTTACTTATTTTTTCAAATATATCAAAAATTTCTGTATAAATTTTCATTGTTTTCTTGCGATCCATTGTAAAAATTTTTACAGCAATTGCTGGAAGTTGGGAATGAGCATTTTTAATAGCTTCTTCTGTCACTTGAGACAGGAATTTTACATCATTCTGAAATTCATCTTTGTGGCTTTGATAGGCATCTTGTATGCCATTGCGTAATTTTTCCTTGTAGTACACATCATCAGTTCCCTTCATTGCATCAATATCAGAAGATATAAGCGCAAAAATCTTTTCCATTGACGTAGTCATTGGAGAATAATCACCAATGAAAAGATAATCTAGCAATTAATATTTTCAATTTTTCATATATTTATAAAAATTGATTAATACTTTTAATATATTATATATATACTATAAAATGTTTCCTATTCCTAAAAAAGAAGAATATTTTACACAATTTGGTAAAGTTAAAGATGAAACCTTAGGCTCATCTACTAACGTATATGAATTTAGAGGAAATGATGTTGATAAATTGATTGATCCTCCTATATATGTAAAAGATGATTATCATTGGATGCGTGATAATCAAAGAACAAATAAAGAAGTTTTAGATCATATAAATAATGAAAATACGTATACTGAAACAATTATGAAAGAACATGAAGAATTAAAAAAAAAATTATATGAAGAAATAAAATCATATGTAAAGGAAACGTATGATACATTTCCTCGTGTCAAAAAATATAATTCAAAATATAAATATTTTAGAAGAATGATTGAAGGTTTATCATATGAAAAACATTATAGAATAGATACTGAAAAAAATGAGGAAGAATTACTTTTAGATGTTAATGAATTATCAAAAGATAAATCTCAATGTGATATAAAAGGTTTTAAAGTTTCATTAGATGAAAAATATTATTCATATTGTGAAGACTATGAAGGAGATGAAAAATATAATTTAGTAATAATAGATTTTAATACAAAAAATAAATTAGAAGTAAATTTCCCTAAATTATTATATGCAAATTATTTATGGACTAATAACAATAATATTTATTATTCACAAGGTGATGATAAAAATAGAATGTGTGAAGTATGGTTATATGAAATGGAAAAAAATCAACATACTAAAATATATTATGAAACAAATGGAGAATATAATTTAAGTATTTACACATCAAGTGATGATAAATTTTTATTTATACAAAGTGGTACATACGATTCAAATCAAACTTATTATGTAAACATTGAAAATGATAACAAAAAAATGATATTAATTGAAAATTTAACAAGTGAACATAAATATGACGTGGATCATTTTAATGGTTATTTTTACATTAAAACAAATAAAGATAAATGTACAAATTGGAAAATAATGAAAGTTCACATTACTAATGATATTAGTTATTCTAATTGGCAAGAATTTATACCATATAATAAAAATATCTGTATTAATAGTTTTAGCACACTAGATAAATATTTTATATTTACTATAACAATAAATGGGAGTAATTATATATGTGTACTAGATTACAATACTAATGATATTAAAATTATTGACCATTTAACAAATTTAATTAACTTTAAACTTGAAAATTATATGGAAATGGATTATTCTAATTTTATAAATAATAATGTTTCTAATTTAGAAATTGTTTGCAGTATGTATGAAAGTAATGAAATTGTTATTAGTTTTGAAACAATGAATGTACCATTCAGTTTGTATGAATATAATCTTGATACTTTTACTAATAAAAAAGTATATACTAAGGATGTGCCTAATTATAACGAAGAAGAATATGAATGTAAAAGATTATATGCTCCTATAAATTCTGAAAAATGGAAATTAGGTATTCCAATATCCTTAATTTATAAAAAAGAATTATTTAAACATGATGGTAGTATGCCATTATATTTGTATGGTTATGGATCATATGGTATTACTGTAGATCCAACTTTTGATTACGAAATTATACCTTTATTAAATAGAGGATGGATATATGCAATAGCACATGTAAGAGGAGGGTCATTTTTAGGAACTGAATGGTATGAAGATGGTAAAATGAAAACTAAAATGAATACATTTAATGACTTTATTAGTTGTGCTGAATTTTTAGCAGAAAATAAATATTGTGATAAAAATAATATAACTATTGAAGGTAGATCTGCTGGTGGATTATTAGTAGGTGCTAGTATGGTATTAAAACCTGAATTATTTAAAAATGTAGTTGCAGGTGTACCATTTGTTGATGTTTTAAACACAATGTGTGATTCTACAATACCTTTAACAGTTGAAGAATGGACACAATGGGGTAATCCAAATATAAAGGAAGATTACGATTATATTAGTCAATATTGTCCATATTATAATATAAAAAATACTAATTATCCAAACATGTACATAACTGCTGGATTACATGATCCAAGAGTTCAATATTGGGAACCATTAAAATTATTAGCTAAAATTAGAGAATATAAAACTGATAATAATACTCAAATTATAAAAATAGAAACTACCCAAGGCCATTTTGGAGGATCATCTAGATACAAACACATTGAAGAATTAGCTCATAAATATACATTCTTATTAACTAGATAATTTACTTTTTATTTATTTATTTATTTATAAAAAAATTTTTACAAGTTTTTACTTTCAAAAGCTGTAATTTTTTCTAACCATTCTGATGGGGGTTCACAGGCTTCATCGGTGATGTCGCTAGGTAATGCCCATCTAAAGCAGTCAAGGAATTTAGCTCCGTTTTTGTATTTTTCAAGTGAATTTTCTTCTTTTTCAAAAATAGCCCAATTAAGGTCAGTAAGAGGATCATCGTCATCGTATGAAGCTTCAACGTGTGGATGTTCGATAACGTATCCTAACTTTTCCATAAAGGTTCGAAATTTGTTAAACTCTACCAAAAAGGTATACATATCAGTGTCATACATTCGAAAGGTCGTAGTTGGATAACATCCTTTTTTTGAATAATAGTTAGCAAGTAAAGGTACTGCTACTTTAAAGTCAGACCATTCGCAATTTCTGCAGATTTTTGCTAGCTTTCTCCATTCTTCAATAGTATTAACACCCATTACTTTAAAATGTCCTTCAAAATATTCTGTATCGCGAACAGTTTCAACTTTGTAACGAAAAATATTCTTTTTCAAAAATCGGAACAAGCCGAATAGTGTCATGGAAACAAGCATGTCAAAGACAAAACCTTGAAGGTTGTAGCTATTGGAAAAGGTTGACGCGGTCATTGCAAATCTTTAATTAGGATAAAGAACCGCCTCACAAACACATTATATTTCAATTTTTTCTTATAATAAAAGTACATATATAAAATAATATAAAAATACATTAATACTAAATATTAAAATGTTATATAAGAACTTTATATTTATCATATATTGCTTATTTTTAATTAAAATAAATCTTGCAAATACTGGTTATTATAATAAAAATAATAAAATTAATTATTTACAAAGAGATTATAGTGCATATAATATAATTAGAACATTAGATTGTAATGATACTTTACCCATAATAAATGATTATTTTTATAATAATGAACGTAATATGTTAGACAAAAATTATTTTTATCATAAATTTATTAATTGTGTTAAAAAATATCATAAATTAAATCCTCCAAAATGTAAAGGCAAAATGTGTGTTAAAATTATTGATGTATATAATGATGAGTATAATTTACCATTAGGAAGACATCATCTTCATTCATTAGGTATTATACCCAAAAATTTCTATTTTGATAATAGAATTGGAATAGAACTATCAATGGCATTACAGACTAAATATAGTATGGAAAATAATGATATATTATTACAATATTGGAATACTTCATCGTGTTATGATATTGATAATTGCAATATTATAGTTAACAAAACAATTGATATAATATATCCAAAAACAGATTATATCATGAATAGAGTTCCCGACATTATTACAATATATTATCATAATATTAGCAAAGATTATCCTAATTATCAAGGAAAAAAAATGTTTATGGATTTGATCCACAAAAGTTATTTATTATATAAAAATAATAATTATAAATTAAATTTTATTAACAAAGTAGGTATAATAACAAATGACCATATTAATAAATCATTATTTGAACTAGGTAAATTAGGTGATAAAAGTTATGATATATTTTTTACAAAAAGCAATTTTAGTATGTGTAATGACTATGATAATTGCATACTAGTAGAAGAAAATTATTTATTAGTACCAATATTAAAATTTTATAAAGATCTAATTATTTTAAGATATAAAACAACAATTAAAATATTAAATTCAATATCAAATAATAAATTTAATTTGTCAACAAGTATAAATTATAGTTTTGATAAATTATATTATTGTGATTATGTATTTATTAGTTTTATTACTGCAATATTATTTTCAATAATTTCTACTATATCTTTAATTATAAAAAAGTATTATCGGTAATTTTATATAAAATTAACTTGATAAATTACGTTTTACTTCTCTTACCAAATAATTTATATTTAAACTTTTAAATGTTGGTGTCATTATAATATTCATTATAATATTTGCAACTATTGCTATATTATCATCACTAATATTACCTTTGGCCATTACTTCGTATAAAATACCGAAAAAATCATGTCCTGGCGTCTGATAACTTAATGGGTTACTAACATCCATAAACCGAAATTTTATCATACAATCTATATAGGTTAAAACATTTCCATCATTAGAAACCTTAACAAAATCACTATTAGCAAGATAATCAAAATGAATATTTTCTCTCTCACTATACCACCCAATATATACTGAATTTATGTTATTAAATACTTCATTACTACCATCATCATAATGATTATTTAATTGTCTTCTTTTATAGGATAAATAGTTCAAAAGGTGAGCCATATCAAAAATAAGATGTGGATTATTAATATCATTAAAATTTATAGGTTCTAAAATAAATTCACTGGTTATTTTTCTTTTATCAGTTGATAAACAATTATCATTTATTATTACAATTTCATTAATCTCATCTATTATTTTTAATTTTTCTTCTTGCGTAGTATCTATAATAGGATCATAATGTTTTATAATAATATGATTAAAACTACTATCAATATTTCTCAATATACTATTTCTAAAAATTTTATTCCACCTTTTAGCTAAAAATAAATCCCCTCCATCAGTAATACCTGTTGTATACAAATAAAATACTTTAGGAGTTCCACCATTTTGTTTATAATTTAAGTATTTTTCTTTATACTTATAATATTTTAATTTGTAAGAAATATTTGAATTCATTATATATAAAATATAATTATAAAAAAATATATTTGTAATTATATATATGAAATATTTTTATAAATATTTAAAATATAAAAAAAAATATTTAGATTTATTAGGTGGTGCTATTCCACATATTAAAGATGATTTCCCAGATCTTTTAACTTTGGAAAATAAAGATATAAATATATTTTATCAAGGAAGAATTATATTAAAAAATAATGATGATATATGTAATAATTATTTACTTAATGATAATTATGAATTTGTAAATACAAAACTTGAAATAAAAAAACCATTATTTGATATCTTAAAATTATCTTTGCTAGCTAATTTAAATATAAAGCTTGGTAATAAGTTTATTCCTTTTCATATTGGTACACTACATTTTAATTTTAGTATTATTACAGGACTAATAGAGTATCTTTTATATGTAAATAAAAATATAAAATTACCCACTAAAAAACAAAAAGAAAAATTTTCTATAATCATAAATAGCTTTAGACAGTATATTTCTAGCAATATTTTTTATATTGATATGATTACTAATACTTTTCTTGGAATTAGTCAACAAAATAATATATTAAATTGTTTTTCTTTTTTTAATAAATTACATGAATTTTTAAATTACATATTGCTTAATAAATATGATGAACAAACAATTAATCAATTATTTCCAAATATAGAAAATATAAAAGACTTTTATAATCTTTATCATTTCTTTTATTTAATCAAAGATAATGATAGAACTGTATTTACAGTTTTACAATTAGAAAAAGAAATAGATGAGTTTTATAAAGATATTATAAATTTTAAACAATTTATATATAATTGTAATATAATAGATAGAGTTATAAATTTTGAAGGAATGTTTAATATTTCATTAATAAATTTAATATTAATAAATTGGATATATTTACGAAGTTTAAGAACAAATATAGTCATTGGTAGTTTAAGTTCAAATTTGTATCCAATTAATGTAATTAATTTTTTTGAAAATATTTTTCAAATGGATGAAAAACAAATTTATTGTTATGCAAAACAACAAGAAGAATTAAATGAAGAAAAAGATATTAATAATTTATTATTGGTAAAAATGAATATACCAATTATTTCATATAGTCAAAGCGTATATAAAGGTAATATTTTTTCAAATTGTGTAGAAAATACTATTTTACAAATATTAAAAATATTAGCTTGGGATAGTGGTAAATATAATATAAATCTATTACCAAAAGGAATTAATAAAAAATTAACAGATATTTTAGAAAGGATTAATTTGGAGCCTTCTTTGACAGAATCAAAAGAAATAATGGATGATTTTGTAGCATTAATATCGGGAGGAGAGCATACTGATATAAAATTAAAAAATCTAAAATATAGAAATGTACAACAATTTTATAATATAATATCTAATACTGAAAATATAGGCAATTTATTAAATTATATTTTTAATAATGAAACAACTAAGGAAGGTATTAGTGATTATAATATAATATTTGATAAAATAAATAGTGAGACACAAGCATATAGTATAAAACATGATATTAATATGATCATTATAAAAAAAAATGGTTTTATTATTAATGCAATAATAAAAAATGGTCATGCATTTATTGACTATAAAGATAAAAATATTTATAAATTAATAAATACATATGAATACTCAAATATAATATATACTTTCAATTATACTAAAGGTAAAAATATAAATTTTGATAGGAATTTCATAAATTTTGGTCATAAACAGGATCAAAAAATGAAAGACTTTTTAACAGATAAAATAATAAATATTCAAGGAATAAATATACAATTAGATCTTTTTGACGATGAAGGGTGTAATTGTGTTCATATTGCATGTATTTTAGATAATGGAGAAAAATTAAAAGAATTTTTAAAAATAAGAAGAGGATATATAAATGTATGGGATAATGAAGGAAAACCTCCTATTTTATATGCATCTGAATATGGTAGTATTAATTGTATACAAATATTAATCGATAATGGTGTTGATATAAATGAGTATAATCAAATATTAAATGAAACTGCACTATCTATATCAATGCTTAATGATACAACAGATTGTTTTGAATTTTTAATTAAAAATGTTGCAAATGTAGACCAATTATTATGGAATGAAACTACACTTTTTAAGGCTATAAAAAGAAAAAAATTTGATTATGTAAGATTATTAATTGTTAATGGTGCTGATGTAAATTTTGAAGAGAAATTAATAGGTAGTACGCCACTTATAGTAGCATGTAAGCATAGTACTATTGAAATTATTGAATTATTAATTAATGATGGTGCTAATATTAATCATGCAAACCGTGAAAATAATACATCACTTACAATATCAACAAAACTCTTAAGAGTTGATGTTGTTAAATTATTAGTTAGTAGAGGAGCAAATATTAATTTAGGATCTCCATTTAATTTATTAATTAATCAAATATACTTTTATTTTTTTGATGATAAAGAAGAAGATGATGATGAAAGTAAATATAATCGAATGATGTTATTAATTAGATTTTTTATTGAAACTGGTGCAAATATAAATGCTCCATATACAAATGGTGAAAAACCTCTTTCAATAGCAAAACGAACTAATGATAGGGAATTAATTGATTTGTTAATAAAAAATGGTGCAGTTTTATAATATATATAATATTATAAAATCACTTTATATTTTTATAAAAATATTATATTATTATTTAATTCTACTATTCCATAAAATATAAACTAAAAATAAGTCAAAACTATTCTTGGAAAACAAATCTAATATATTATATATTGTAATATAGAATAATATATTTTATTTATAAATAACTGCTAGTACACTTTCTCTTTCTGCTAACATAATAATTTTATAAGTAAAAACTGTTAAATTATGCCAAGAATATGCTCTCCATACTTTTTTATAATTACTTTCACCTTTTTCATCTTTTGAATATAAAAATTTATTTTCATCAAAATTATGTGAATTATAAATTTTCATATCATTATATATATGATGAGGTTGTCCATATTTTTTAATATAATAAATAGGATTATCTGTTTCTTTTTCATTACATATTTCTCTCTCAATTTGAATTAATTTTTCATTAAAATTTATTGCTTTATTATCATAATTATCAACCTTGTTAATTAAATTTCCCATTGTAATTTATAAATAAAAAAATTATGTATTGAAGGATACATTTTTGTTATTAAAAAATATATTGTTTTGGTTGATATGGATTTGCTATTCTCCAATTAAAACTAATAATCCAGTTTTTATAAGCATCATTATTTTCTATTAATTCTAATATTTTTACATCTTTATTACTTTTACAATATTTTTGTATCATATCAATTCCAATAAAATCATTATTTTTAATATATTTGGTTAGTAAAAAATTCATTTTCTTTTCATCATCTAATATATTTGATATTTCATCACTATATGGTTCTACATCTAAAATATTTTTTTTAGTATATATATAATATTCTGGATTTTCTCTGTAATTAAGATTTTTAATTGGAAATTTTAATTTATCACGGTATCGTAAAGATTGAGTATTTAATCTAGATAATGTTTTTTTATTTTCTAAAGATTTTGATATTTGATAAACAAAAAATAATTGTGGAAAAGTTAATTGATGTATTAGAGGTTCATTTTTATTGTATTTATTCATCATCTTTGCCTTTATATCCCATTTACCTTGAAATAAATGATCATATGTTACTCTTAAAAAACTATGAAATCTACGAACTTTATCACCTTGAGCAATCATAGAAGGAAGTTTAATTCTAACTTGTTCATTAATTTTTTCTATTAATTTAATTTTTTCATCTAAAATATATTTTTCAATTTCTAAATACCAATTAGGTGGACCGTGAATATTCCATTTATCATTTTTACATTTCATTTCAGCATAATTATAACGTCCACATATTATTGGGTCATTTGATATATATTGAAACATATCGTATTTGTTTGTTCCTATAAATCTAGTAATACCTATTTTAGGTAATTTAGGTGGATTATCTGCTAAATATTTCAATATAGGTTCACTTTTATGTATATCTTTATTATATCTCAATTTATATTCATTTATTAAAGCTAATCCTAATTTGCTTGTCCATATATAATTATCATACGATTGTTTAATCCAACAATAGGGACCTAATGTATTTTTAACAACTTGTGAATTTTTATATATTTTACAATAATCTATACCAGTCTCTAATTCATGGTGTATTTTAGATAATATTTGAGCTATTTCGATAGGTATTTTCAATATGTGTTTGTTACAATAATATTTAGCACATTTAATAGGGTCTTTATCTAAATAAAAAAAATTAACCATGATATATATTATATTATAAAAAAAATATAATATAATTTAGTAATAATATCATTTTCATTATTATAAATTAAACTATTTTTATAAACTAAAAAATCCTGAATATACATATGATTGACCATTAACAGTATAACCATTAAAATTATATGGTAATTCTTTACCTTGTGGTGTAACAATTGGTTGAGGTAGATCATCTGAAACTAGTGTTAATTGATCTCCAAATATACCATCTATATTTACTAAACAATTTTGTGCTATTCTTATAAAAGAAGGTCCATCATCTGTTTCTAAATCAAAAATATCTCTATCAAAAGTTTCATTTATAGTCATATTTATATTTAATGAATCTATAACATTTACACGACTGCTAGTAATATTCATACCATCTTCATTGGGTATTTTAATACATACATTTTGTATAGTAATATCTGAATTTTCTACATCAAATCCATCATCACCTGAATATTCTGAATAAATACTTTTAATATTCCATTCATTATTATTTACACCTATCACTGAAATAGCATCATAATCATCAATATTAAGATCTTTTTCTACTGTTACAATATCTTTTGCTCCTAAATATGATGCATAAATTAAGTTAGCATTAAAATTAGATCTTTTTGTACTAAATGTAACTGGTATTAAATCTTTTTCGGCAATTGTAGAAGAACCTAAAAATACAACTCCACCGTTATTTGCTTCATTCACTTGTAAAAAATAACTATCACATGCTTGAAAATAAATTGTTTCAGCATATAATGTAGAGCCTGTTTCGAAAATTAAACATGATTTACCAGTTTTATTACCTACAGGTGTTGTAAATTCTCCATTAGTTATGTAAATTTCTGTATTATCTTCTACTACTAAAGTTACACCTCCTAAAACTCTTATTTCACCTAAAATTATATAGGTATTTTCACATAATAATTTTGTATCTTTATCTATATTTTCTGTTATTATTATTATCATATATAAAATTATATATATTTTTTTGGCATAGGTGTATACTTTTTATTTATATAATAATTATTATCGCGCACCTGCTTCTCTTAATAATTGAACACATTCAATTTTATTATTTTGAGATGCGTATGAAAGAATTGACTTGCCATTTTTATCAACCTGATTTATGTTAGCATTCTTTTCAATTAATAATTTAACACATTCAGAATGACCATTCTTAGATGCATATAAAAGTGCTGAAAAACCAAATTTATCAACATGATTTATATCTGCACCTTTTTCAACTAAATATTTAACACATTCAATATGACCATTACTGGATGCTGATATAAGTGCTGTATCGCCATTATAACCAACATGATTTATATTTGCACCTTTTTCAATTAATAATTTAACACATTCAATATGACCATTATAAGATGCGTGCCAAAGTGATGAAAAACCATCACGATCAGCATGATTAATATCTGCATATTTTTCAATTAATAATTTAGCACATTCAATATGATTAAACATACATGCATATATAAGTGATGAAAAATTATCATCATTAGTATGATTTATATCTGCACCTTTTTCAACTAAATATTTAACACATTCAACATGACCATTACTGGATGCTAATATAAGCGATGTATAGCCATCATCATTCTCATGATTTACATTTGCACAATTTTCAATTAATAATTTAACACATTCAATATAACCATTAATAGATGCATATGAAAGTGATGAAAAACCAGAATTATTAACATGATTTACATTTGCACCTTTTTCAATTAATAATTTAATACATTTAGTATTACCTTTTAATGACGCTTTTATAAGCGATGTATCGCCTAGTTTATCATAATAATTTATATTTGCACCCTTATCAAGTAACCATATAATACATTCAATTTTACAATATAGACTTGTTATTATCAGACAATCTTCTTTATCTTTATTATTAGGATTTTCTTTTTCACCTAATTCTATTAAAAATTTAATACATTCAATATGACCATAAGTTGATGCTATTCTCAGAAATTTTTTTATATTCAACATTTTATAAAAATTTTTACTACCACCAATATCTTCAAATTTTTTAATTAAAAATTTAAAACATTCACATTGACCGAGTATTAATGCTAATAGCATAGGTGTGTTACCTTCATTATTCATTGCATTTGTATTAACTATTTTTCTATTTATAAATTCTTGTAATTTCAATAAATTACCTATAATAATTGCTATATGCAAACATGTATTTCCTGCTTCATCTTTAGAATTTTTTATTTTTAAATTTATATTTTGAATATTTATTATTTTATTTGTTAAATAATCTTTAATAACTTGATTTTGTTTTTTACAAAAATTAATAAAAAATCTACCAAAATTTATACGATCATCTTTTGTATAATTAAAATTATATACTATATCTAAATATTTATAAGTATTTATCAAATTATAAATTGAACTAATTTTATTATCAATTGAAGCATGACCATCATCTATTTTTATATTTATTTTATAACTATTTTTATCTATAATAATTATATTATCTTTTTGTTCTAAACTATATTCATCAGTATTATCATTTATTTTTTTAAATATTCTATCATTATAATTAGAAATTCCTCCACTTACTGTATTTCCATTAAAAATATAACTTAATATATTCCCTACATTTTCTATATTTGATGCTATATTATATTCACAATTATTTCTATATATTATATTTGTATCTATATTGGATACTAATAAAACAAAATCATCCATTATTTCATTTGTTTCTACTTTTAAAGGTTCTTTATCTATCCTTTTTATAATATCTTTAAAATCTTCATTTATTCCTTCAGGTAATAAAGCTATATTATATTTATCATCTTCCCATGCTAATATTTTTAATAACTGTAACATTGTATTTTCAACGCAATTTGAAAAAAAGTTACCTTTATATTTACTTTGACCATATGGAATTATTGGTACTCCTATTTTCTCTAATAATAAATTATTAATATCTTTTTCTTCATTTAATTCTTTTTGTTGTCTTGCATAACAATAAATTTTTTCTTCATTCATTTGAAAAATATTCTCTAAAAAATTTAGTCTATTTATTGGATATAAATTAGAACTTAGTGTACCAATAACTAAGTTTGTTTTTAAAATACGTAAATATATCCAATTTATTAATATTAGATTTATTAATGAAATACCAAACATTGTTTTAAATTCTATATTTTCATCGATAATATTGCAATTTTTAATAAAATCTTTAAATTCTTTAATATGTTTATAAAAGGTATCTGCTTGTAATTCTTTATATTTTTTAATTGTACATTCTTTATTTTTTTCTAAATAATAAAATGAATAAATATTATAAAAGTCTTTTATATTTTCTATATTTGGAAATAATTTATTAAATGTTTGTTGATCATATTCATTAAGTAATATATAATTTAAAAATTCATGTAATTTATTAAAAAAAGAAAAACAATTTAATATACTATTTTGATTTGTAATGCCAAGAAAAAGTTTTTTATCAATATCTATATTAAAAATTTTGCTTTTAATATATTTTTTAAAATCCTTAATTCTATTTGATATCTTAATATTTTTTTGTTGTAATATATCATTATAATAATCAATATAATTTATAATTCCAATAATAATATTAAAATTAAATTGTAGTGAACCGACGTGAAAAGGAATGTCATCACGACCAAGCTTAATATTTAAATTAGCAAGCATATATAAATCAGAAGTATGAAATAATGGTTGCTTTATTAGAATTTGCGTTTTTTCAAATTGGTAGTTATCATTAAGTAAATAATTATTATCAGGATTATCATTATTTTTTAAAATAAATCGACCTTGATAAATAATATTAATATTAGTATTTTCAAAAGGTAATAAATCACCATCAATTTGAGGTACAATGCCACCTTTTAATAAATTTAAATATTTTGTTTTATACTTTAAATATTTTTGATAATAATCCATATATATAAAAATTATATATATTAAAAATTATAAAAAATAAAATAATAAGATCGATTTAATAATTGGTAAATTTATTTAATTCAGATACTATATATTTATTTCTTTTAATAATACTATTTTCATCAAAATCTTCATATTTTTCAGCTATATTCCTTGTAATTCTACTACTGCTTTCTTGATATGATTTTTTTTTTTCAATATATTTTTTACATCCAATTGAACTATTACCTTTATGTCCATTATCACTATTTTCACCTTCTAATAAAGTCAAATTACCTATATTATCCATTAATGATTTATCATTTAGTTTATCTTTATTTTTTTGACAATAAATATGTTCAAGTGTATAATCTAATGAAATAATTTGTAAATCAGTAGTTATACAAGTTTCATAAAATAGTAATAAATGTGTTGCATTAGTTGATCTAAAATTCATTGTTTTTAATTCTTTTATATAATTTTCATCATTAATTGAAAAATCTTTATTTTTCCTTAGACATAGATGTATATCTTCATAATAGTTTTTATAATTATTTTTTAGAACTGAATTTGTAATTTTTATAAATTCTTCGGAATAACATAAATTATTAAAACTTCTATTTTTGAACTGTAAATTTCTAAAATACCATTTGGTAAATAATTTAATTAATTCACCATTAATACTATTTTTTTTATAATAAATTGGTAATAAACACCACATATAGGCCTCCCAATTTAGACAAATTCTAGATGTATCGTTCAGTAGTCTTCCAAATCTATCATTACTTATTTCATCCATAATTTTAATTAATTTTTCTATAATTTGAAAGAAATTATTTATTTCTTTATAGGTATCTATATTATTAATTATAGGTTTAAATAATTTTTCATGATTGATTATTCTACTAATTTCATTATTATATAATTGAATTGCTACATCAAATATTTTTTGTCCATAATTACTTTTGTATATTTTATTTTTGGTGCGTTTTAAATCCTCCCATTTTGTATATATTTCTACTTTTTTATCATCTGGTATTTTAACTAAAATTGGATTTTTAATTATATCAAGAGTTTCAACATCTTTTCCTCTATTATTCTCCCAATCAAATATTCTACTAACATATTCTGGATCAGTACAATCATAATATTGAATATCAATTTCATTTAGAATAAATCTATGTAAATCAATTAATTGTTGTTCATTATATTTTTTCATAATAAAATAATTATAAATTTCTATGTAAGCATCAAATAATTTTGTTTTATCTTCATGTACTACATATTCATGCTGTTCTTTTAGATGTCTAATAAAATTACTTTTTCGTGTAGTGCTTATATTGCATATTTTACAAATATATGTATTATCTTCATCAAATGTTTCAGTAAAATCATAAATATTATCTAAATATTCTCCCCAAGATTTTACACTTCCATTAAATATTTTTATTAATCCCTCCATATCATATGGATTAACACAATAAATTTTTGGTATAATATTAAATTTATATTTTTCTTTAATTTGTTCTTGTTCATTTGTTAATTTATCTATTTCGGTATCTACTGTTAATAATTGATTTATTCTACTTTTTAATTTTGGTGATAGACAACCTATAACATTTAAAATTAATATCGTTGTTAATATTCTTTGTTGACCATCATATATATCATTATTATTATTATAATTTAAATTTATTATTGAACCCATTTTTTCTACATATTTTTTTTCTTCAAAAATCTTAAATATATCATCTAAAAATTTAGATATTTCTTTATAACTCCAAGAATATTCACGCTGATTCATTGGTATCCGAAGTTTTTTTTCTAATATATTATTCCATGAATACTGAGTTGTTGTATATGGTTTTATTCTAGACATATTATTATATAAAATAATTTTATATAATTAAATCAATTTTTATAATTTATTAAACAAATAGATATTACAAATTATAATTAACAATATATTTTTTAAGATTATACATATAATGATGATAATCTGGATCATCAGTATCTGTAACATTTTTTAAATAAATTAAATTATTATAAGCACATGTAATATCTTCT
>JACCED010341647.1_pt1 | contig 19236 bp, 18 predicted proteins | sample 7455021 | NCBI WGS metagenome assembly JACCED01 (sample SAMN15323456, study PRJNA562643) | freshwater metagenome | isolation source: river surface water | place: USA:Blue River Watershed | collected 2017-08-19 | reverse complement strand
CCATAATCTTCCCAAGGGTTAGATCCATGTTTAAAGTGCTTGATAGAAATAGGGTTTAATTTAATTGGTTCTCCCCTAAGTATCATTTTCTTTACTGAATCTGGAATTTGATCGTAATATTCTCTTGGCTGTTTTTCTTGAACAATTCTAATTTCTTCTGCGGATGGTCTGTATACATATTGTCCTTCTTGATCAATCATTCCGGGCATTTTCATCACGCTATCAGGATTTAGAATAGAGATAGATTTCCATGTTGCGCCTTCGTGTTGGCATTCTTGATTCTTCTTAGTATCCCAGTTTGAGCCATGGCAGTGAGGACAATCAATTGAGGCTAAAACAAATACATCTCCAAGTAAATGATAAACCTTGGATATTTCTGGGAGCCACTTTTGGAAATTGAGTTTTTGAATGAGTTTCTCGAAATAATCTTTGACATATGAGGAAGAGCATTCGAGTTTCCATCCAGAGAAAGGGTAGTTAGTGTAGAAATTAATACCTGCTGCAATTTTAGGTTCGTTATTTCTCCACCAGTTTGCCCATAAATACACTTCTTTTCGTGCATTTGGAATTTGGAATGAAGTAGCAGTAAGGAATGGGGAATAAAAGTTAGGAGATGTTGTAATATTTCCAGACATCTGCGCAAACTTAGTCATATTCGGAGAAACATTTGCTCCAACTGATGATGCAGATCTAGATGATGCATAGGCTCTATCAATATTAAAGCCTTCGGATCCTGTTACTCTTTCTCCGGTTACTGTTTGTGCTGCAGTTTTAAATACTGTTTGTAATGATGAAATGTTTTCTGTTGACAATTTATTCTCCCGTTAATATTATACTTCAGTTTAATGTAATATTAGAAGGGAGATCTTGAAACATGTCAGCGCCTTTGCCAACGTTATATTGAGGTACGCCCCTAATAAGCATGTCTCCTCTAATATTCTCTGTACTACTCATAGATTGAAATACTGGATCATCTTCTCTTGTGTTTTTTAGTTGTTCTTCTAATGTTAAAAACTCTGGAGAATCTTTTGATATTGACAATAAATCTAATAATTGATTTCTTTGTTGTTCAGATAATTTTCTGTATGCATCTAAACTAATTTGCATTTGATCTAATAAATTTTTTACTTGAGGTAATAATTGCTCACCCTCTTGCAAATTAGGGGAAGAAATAATTCCTCCCCCAATAGAATTTTGTGCGATTCTATACCACATTTAGTCTTCTCTTGAATCCTCTAAAAGGGAATCTAATCCTAATTCGCTTGCAAATTCTTTTAAATCATCGTCAGAATATTGATGTCCCCAATCAGCATCTTCAGCTAAAAGTTCTTCGATTGTTTTTTCAATATCTTCGTTAGTTCTTTTGGATTCTAACTCTTCTTCTCTGGTGATTGGTTCTTTTTTTGCTGTTTTGTTAAGATGTTGAGAAACTGTCATGTCATCTCCATCTCCAGCATCTTTAAGAATTTGTTCGATGTACCACTTAGGAGCATTTTGTTTCTTGAGAAGTTCTTCAGCATATGTTTGGAATCTCTCATCTCTTCTGGAAATTAAATTATCAGATTCATTGAGATTTTCTTCAATTGTTGCTTCAGTGTCAAATTCATTATGGGATTCTACATCTCTCATAGAATCATGTTTATTAGTTCTTGGTAATTGATCTTCAAGAACTTTATCTGAATGAGTTTGTGCAGTTTTGGTAGATTTCTCATCATTTCTTCTACCTAAATCTGCTGGCTTAGTTTTTCCTAAAGATTCTTCAATAGATGTGAAATTATCTTTGTTTTTATGGGATTTAGCAGCTTCAAATCTTGCTTCGTATCCAATTTCTCCCTCGGTAATTTCATTTTCTCTATTACCGTCAGAAAGGTTTAAAAGATTCTTAGCATTGTCAGGATGTCTATGTACATTAAGTCTATTTTCCATCTTGGCATGTGTATCAGCGGTAACTCTTAACCAATCTTGATATGCACAAGTTACGGAACCATCTTTTGCAATTCTGGAATCAATACAGTTTTCTCTACACTTACTTGTTTCCATAGGTACAGCATGACCAAGTTCAACTTTACCCTTTGGACATAAGAGATATGGTTCATTTCCCTGAGTTGATAATGAGGTGTAAGCAAGTCTTGTAGATTTTGTAGGAGTGATGGCATCAAAAGCTAATTTAATAGTATCTTTAGCTTCTTCAATATTAGCTGAAAGAATTTGATCCTTTGCAATATTGGCAATCTTTTTCATTTCAAGAGAAGAATCTGAAATAATATATTGTATTGCATTAAGAGCTTCTAATTGATGATGTCCTGGGGAAGATTTTGCAATTTTAGATGCAATTCTTTCCATTTGTGCAGCTTCATCATCTTCCATGCTTGCTAAAGAAGCGTAAGCATGTCTCAGAGCTTTTCTATGTTCTGATAGTCTAAAAGCTGATAGATTGTTAAATAAATCCTGAAGATGGTTCATAGGATTATTACCACTCATGATTTTAACAATTCTTACTGGTCCGCCTAAAGAATTAAAGTGATTTACTGTTGGATCTTGACTATTGAAATCAGAACCTTCTAATAGATTAAAAGGATGTTCAATCTTCTTGTGTAAAGCATCAACAGAATCTTTAATAGCTTGAAGTAATCCGCTGCCAGAAATTAAATTCTTTGCTTTTTCTGGATCATGTGTGTGATATTTTGTTGTAACTTTAAATCCTTTAGCCATTTTTGCCCCCAAGCCCTAAATTTTGAACTAACTCTAAATCATAATCTCTTGCTTTGAGAGCTTTTTTAATTAGTTCTAACTCTTTTTTAGCAAGATTCTTATCAACTGGTTCTTTTCCATCATTTCCAACAGTCTTTTTATCTGTATCTACTACTGACATAAGAAAGATTGCTCTATGAATAAGATCGATAGTCGAAATTTTGTTATAATCTTGCTCTACATCATAAATTGTTTCTGCTGCAGTTCTTAAATTGACATCAGAAGAACTTTTGGTTTTTCTTTCTTTTTTCTTATTATAGTCTTTTACAAGGTCAACAGCTTTTTCAATAGTTTCGTTATTCCAATATTTTTGCTTTGATAAATATCTAACAATATCAGATTTTTCAATCCCATGGTCTAATAACTTTCCAACCTTACCCATTAAAACTCTAAATGGGTTGCCTCTAGTTTTTTTCTTCTTTTTAGGGGCTTGGGCAACTTTTAAATTAAATTTGACAGTTGCTTCTTTAGTATTATTTTCCATTGGATTTTCCTTAAAACCATCTAATCTATTTAATTGGCGATATAATCTCTGAGCTAATTCTTTTGCATTAGGATCTTTCTTGCCAGTAGCTGGATCTTTAGTTTCTCTTCTAGGATCATTTGCTAAGTCAATTGCTCTAATAATAATGCCTAATTTCTTTTTGACATTTTCATCTTGTACTTTGAGAATAAAATCTTCATAAACAGCTTTTAATTCTTTAATATTTTCAGAATCAGCATTAATAGTGTCTTTTAAGAGTTTATTTAATTGATTTTTTGAAACTCTGCTAGAATCACCACCACCTAAGTGAATGTTATTAATACCATTTGCTGGATTTGAAGCTATACCTGCATTCTCAGAATACATTTAGTCCTCTTTGTCAAAATCAAGATTAACTCTATTATAAATTTGATTAATTGTTTGTGCGCTTAATTCAGCTCTAGATTCAAATTCTTCTCTAGCCTTCTTTTCAAGAGCTAATTTTGATTCTCTTCTTTGAGCAGCTGTTGCAACTCTTAAAGCTTCTCTTTCGTCAAGTGCCTTAAGGTCAACTGCACCGAAAGATGCATCGTAAGCATATTCTGTTGAGGATCTAAGAATATTATGTCCTCTTGAATTAACAACACTGGATTTTCTAAGCTCATTCATCTTTGAAGATTCCCAAGATTGATGCTTGGATGCTCTAGCTTCTCTTTGTTGTTGTTGATCAACAATAGCTTGTTGTGAGGTAGATTCTTGGCTTTGCTTGAAAGACTCTGCAATATCAATCATATCAGGATTGAAAATAGATGCAGATCTAGATAACATAGCTGCCATATAATCTTCAGATGAGAATGCCTTCAATCCACTAGTTAATGTTCTAGCGTTATCACCTTCATCATAAGCATATGAGGATCTCTTGATTGTCTCAGCACTCAAACCAGCTGTTCTCTCAATCTCTGCAACTCTTTCTTCAAAAGATAAATCTCTCAATTCATTGTAGAGAGATGGTCCTTGAATTTTTTCCCAGCTGTTGTTCTTAAAACTGGCTTCTTTATTAAATCCAGTTTGCTTTGCAATCTTAGTTCTATTGTCCTGAGAATTTGCCTTTAATTCAGCATATGGGTCATCGTTCTCTGGAGTGCCAAAGAAACTCTTTTCCAAAATTGATGGAATCTGTTCGATTTGTGAAACTTTCTTGAATTTACTCATATCTTTTCCCTATTAAGCCCTAAAAATACTCAATCCCCCTGTGAATAACAGGGGGAATTATCTCGAAGGGTTTATAATTTAGTCGTATTTCTTAGTGAATAACTCGTCAATCCACTCTTGGTCGCCGTAACCAAGTTCTTCCTTCCAATATCTCTTAAGTCTGTCATAATCAGCATTTGTAAGAGTTGCGACCTTTACGAGGCCTGTAACTGCTGCCTTCTTGACATTACCTGTGAGTTCGGATGCCATAACATTCTTGATTTCAGCAACTTCATTGCTCTCTGTGTGAGCAGGAGTTCCAAGCATTGCATCGATATACTCTTGTGGGAATCCAGCTGCTTGAGCCTTCTTGATGAATGCAGTCTTTGCTGCAGAATTAGCTTCAGAAACCTTTACAAAGGTAGCTTCAGGAGCTGCAACCTTGACATTCTTCTTTGCCGCATTTTGAGCTTCTACAATCTTTTCAATCTTGTTAGCTAAACGAACTCTGCGCTCATGTCTAGCTGCAAGGATTGCATTTACCAATGGTTGGTCACCAGCTGCAATAGCTGACTCAACTGCTTCAGCAGAAAGCTGACTTGGGTGATTGAAATGAATTTGTCTATTTGCCTTCACGTCTTTACCTCTAACAACCTTTTCATGTTCTGTTTCATTCATAGCTTCTGTATCATCATCAGCTTCGCCGTCTTCGTCTTCAGTTTCTTCAACTTCTTCTTCGACTACAGCGCCATCTTCGTCTTCATCATCATCGTCGTCTTCTTCATCATCAGAATCTTCAGCAAGAGCTTTGAGAGCTGCTAAAACAGCATCTTCATCGCCTTCTGCAGTCACATGATTCTTGAAATGCTCAACGAGTTCTTTTGGCATCTTTGGGCTTTTCTTCTTGGCTTCAACAATGTTTAAGCCTTCCCAGTTGATACCTTGATACACGAGTTCAGAGTCAAGTTCGCCCTCTTGAACACGGTTTGGAAAAATTCTATCTGCCATATTTTTTAGTTCCTTCGAGAAGAGTACAGAAAAAAAGTTCTTTATTAAAGCTTAATTTTCCTGCTAAATTAATATATTTAATTATAGTTTTTATTACTTAGTTTCCTTGAAAACTTGTAATTCTCTATCCTTATACCAAATTCTGTCACCAATTTTAATGTCATTATCCTTAAAAGCATCTTTTCTAGCTTCTACTACATAACGAACTTTGCTTGATTTTGGAGACTTCATTGTGCTGTCATTTTTCTTTAAATCAACAAAATCTACAATTCTTGAATTTTCATCTAAGAAAGCTAATGAAAGATCAAAGCTTACATTCTGATTCCAAAAACTATATTTATCTGGTGTGTTAAAAATAAAAATAACAGCTTCATCATCTTCAAGAGGTTCAGCAAACATTAGACCTTTTGTTCTTTTTTGGTCTGTGTCTGCAACGAATCTTACTTTAAAGACGAAATCGGGGGTCATATCTTTTTAAATTTAGACGAAGAAGCAGTTTTAACAGAAGCGGTCTTAACTGATTTTGCTTCTGTGTAATCAAACTTAGTCTTCTTTCTTGCCTTTCTAAATTCATTAACTGGATTATTTAAATAATGATCTCTTAATGCAATTCTAGCCTTATCAGTAAGAGTTACACTTCTTCCGTAACCTTGTAATAATCCAGCAGTTTTTAAATATAAGAGTTCATTGTCAGAAATATCTCCAGGAACGCTACAAAACTTGTCACCATTTCTAGTGTTTAAAGCTAATCCTGCAGCAGTTGTAATAGTATCTACATTCTTGTCAATCATTTCAAGAAGTTGAATATCTCTTTCAGAAACTCTTGCGGATGTCTTCTTATTATCATGCTCAGTTACACCTAATAATTGCAACTGAAGACCTGACATACCTGAATCGCTAAGACCTTTAAAATCAAAAAGTTCTTCATGTAAATCTAACTTATGTACTGGCTTAACTGGTAATGGCATATAATTCTCCTATCTTAGTGGACCGTATTTAATTCCTGGGTTATTTGCTTTTTCTTTTTCTATATTCTCGTCTAAAAAATCATCTAATTCTCTTAAACCTGGATTAGACATTGTAAAACCATCTTCGTAAATTAAAGCTGGACCGGGTACATCAGCTTCTCCATGTAACTGCTCTTCAATACCCTTAATTCCTTCATCTCCATCAGGCAAATCATTGTATGTAGGAATTTTGTCTCTATAATGTTTGTTTCTTAAAAAATCTGCATGACTAAAATCGTATGCAACATCTTTCCATTTTGTCATGTGATTAGAAAGATCATATGTACTGTCACTCAAAGATGGATAAATTTGTGCGATTTTTATATTAATTAGATCTGCAGAGTTAAATAGGCCGAGCTTGTCATAATAATCGGCTTTTTTAATTAGTTTTAAAATCTTTTCACTTGCTTTCATATCTTAATCTATTGGCTACAAACTTTAAATTATTCCTTTGATATGATTTTCAAATGTTTTCAAAGAGCTTATAATTGTTTGGTCCATATTCATATAAGCATAATTAGCAAGTCTTCCACCAAAAATATATTTATCTTTATCAATCATCTTTAAATATTTTCTGAAGATTTCATTATTTTCAGAAGAATTAATTGGATAATATGGATCGTTTAATTTGTTATATTCTTCAGGAAATTCATATGTAATAATAGATTCTTTAATTGGTCTATAATTGAAATATTTATGTTCTATGATTCTAGTCCAAGGTATGCTTTTGTTTGGAAAATTTACTTGTGCAATTCCCTGATAATCTTCGTGAACTAAATGATGGGAAAATTTTAGAGATCTATATTCCAAATCACCATGAATATAACCAAAGAATCTATCAATAGGGCCTGTATATACAACATGTTTTGCCATCTTATCAAAATCATCTCTAGAGGCAAAATAATCTGTATTTAACTCTAATGGAATATCACCTAAGATTTTTTTAAATAAATCTTCATATCCATCTTTAGGGACACCAGAATAAAGCTTTTCATGGTAATCATCGTTGAAATTAAATCTTATCGGCAATCTATTAAATACAGAAGAATCTATTGTCTTGGCATCTCTTCCCCATTGCTTTTCTGTATAGCCTTTAATTAATAACTCGTAAATATGCTGTCCAACAGAATCTATAGCAAGTTCTTCAAAGTTTGTGGGGTTTTTAAATTTATAGAAAGATTGGAATAAATCTTTAACTTCGGAAATAGATGAAAGTTCAGGATAGATTTGATATATTGTTTGAAGATTTATAGGAAATGAATAATATTGCCCATTTGTAAACGATTTAACTTTGTGTCTGTAATGATTAAATTCTGAAAAGCTATTAACATATTCCCAGATTTTTTCGTTATTAGTGTTGAAAATATGAGGTCCGTATTCATGAACATTGATACCATTGTAATTTTTACTGTAACAATTTCCACCAATATGATTTCTTTTATCAATTACTAAGACTTTTTTGCCCAGATTATAAGCTTCTCTTGCAAATACTGACCCAAAAAATCCAGAACCAACAACTAAATAATCATACATAATAATCTTTTACAATTTACCAACCAGGAGTGAATAATGGATCTGTCACTAAATCATGAATAGAAGTAAGTTTTGCATCTCTAGCATCTTCTTGAGTATAATCGTAATAATTTGAATATGGTTCTTTGTGCAAATTACCCTCAATAGTTTCATCAGGATTTAATTCTTTTTTCTGAAGCTTTGATTTATCTTTTTCAATATGAGTTTTATAAGGAGCATCATGACCCGGAATGTCAAAAGGCAAAGCTGGTGTATTCCAAAATTCACTATAACCACTTCTATTTTGCTTAGGCAGAACTTCTAAATACTCATCTAAAGTTAAATCTGCAGGGCCTAATAGCGGAACTGGATTAGGAAAGTGAGTTTTTCTATATGTTTCAAATTCGGATTGCTCTTCAGAATCGTCAACAGTTACTCTATCTCTTCTTTTAATTGGATAGGCAGCAACAATCTTATCTAAATCTCTAATAGCCCAATGAATTCTCTCAGGCTTAATTAAATCTGGAATATTATCAATTAAGTTAGATTTAAATCCATCTTCGTATTTTCTCTTAGAACTTAATAACTCTTCAATTCCAACAACATGCTCATTTTTTGGTTTGTAATGCTCTTTGATAAATTTAACAGAGTTGTTTCTTAATCTATTTCCAGCATCTTGAAGAAATTTTTCGTGCTTTTCAATTTCTTCTTTAACCTTTTTCTTGTATCTTTCTCTAGGAGTTAATTCAAAAGGGATAGTGTCATCTTCGGAGAATCTATGGAAAATTTCAAGGCGAACTTCAATGTTTCTCTCTTCAGAAGGGTCAACAGGATTATGGGTTCTTGCTAAAAAATGCTCAAATGAAATATCCTCAATAAAAGCATTAATATCCCAACCTCCAGGATTATAACCACCTTTGCCTATAGGACTTCCACCTGGCGAATAAGGAGAAGCTGTTCCACCACCACCTATACCACCAAACTGAGCAATTTTAATAGATTTTTCCATATATTAAGTCCTTGAAGTTGGATAAGAACCAGAGTCTAATGTAAATGTTTTAATAACTGTAGTATTATCACTTGCATATAATGATAATGTTGTTCCTGATATGACCCACTTGCCAAAACCATAAGCTCTAGCAGCATTTAACGCATCACCTACAGTATGAGCAGTGTTATATGTTGGAACAGATTGGGACATGTCAATTTGTGTGTATGCTAAATTAACAGTAAGAACAGCACCATTAGTACCAACAGCTCCTCTTACATTAATAGTTACATCAGAAGCACCCGAGGCAAAAGCAGCATTCGGTACGTCTAATCTATAAATTCCTGGCATTGTTGTTGAATTAATTTCTGCAAAACCACCTGAAGTCCAAGCTCCTGTTGCTGTCTGACTTACTAATGAAATCTGAACTGGAGTACTTCTATTTCTTACATAATAAGCTTGTAATCCAGATGTATTGAATGTAAGACCTGTAGCACCTAGATAAAGTTCAATTGATTGTGAGGTTGAACCAGGAGCAATTGTGATAGAAGATGCGTTTCGCTCTGTTGGAAGATAGGAGCCTATACCAGATAAGTTTCTATAAGTAGAAAAACCAATATCTGGAGTAGTACCAGTCCAGGAAATTCCATAAATATCTGTGAGTGGAGCGTTTGATGATATGCCAAAACTAGTATTTCTAGATCCTAACATTGTTCCATTTGGAGCAATGTTGCCAAATCCTTGAAGTAAATTTTGTCCAAAATCTATTCCAATATAATCACTGACAATTGAACCTGTACCAAGAGATAGTCCTGTAACGTTAACAGAATTATTAAAAAGATTATAAAAGCTTGTGTCTGTATTAGCAGGATATGTTGTTAAACCAGTTGTGTTCCCAAAAATTATGCAGTTTTGTATTTTATTTACATCTACACTATTGCCATTATTAAAATTTACACCTGTAGTTGCATGACCCGATATTAGACAATTGGTCATAAAAGCACTAGATGTCGTTGGGCCTGATTGAGCTACCCATATAAAACCAGTAGACGTAGATGTGCCATTGCTTATTAAAGCACAATTTTGTACTGAAAAACCACTTACACCAGAAGACGCTGCCGGACAACCTGCATATATACAATATGGCGAACCACGCAAAATACATTGTCTAACTGTAGTTGCATTTCCTGTTATAGATGGAAAAACTAAACCAATACACCCACCCAGCGAGCCAGTATTTGTATAGTAACTATATATAACACACTTTTGAATCGTCAAATTATTACCTGATCCATATATACCAAAGGATGAAGAACTAGAGCCATTGACTTCAATATATAGATTTTCAACTGTAATGTATGTTTTAGAACTAAGATTTAGACGATGTCCAGTAGACATTGTCGTTGAATCATTGGTTGCTCCTGTTAGTCTTACTTGATTAGCAACTATGCCTGGAAATAATGATGCTGTAGGATTACCGGAAATTACTAATCTATTTGTTGAAGTTGGAGTTATTGTCACGATGGGAGATTCACGGTAAATACCTGGCGCTATATATAAATAATTATCACCAGAATCTAGAATCATATTTATTAATGCATGACTAATTGTTAACCATGCTTGATTAGAAGCAGAACCTAATCCAGTGTTTCCATTACTTCCATCAGGTCGCACATAATAAGTTGCCATTATTTAATTATCCACAAAATAATTTTCATATCTATCAAATTCTTCTACCTAATGAAATTGTCCTAGAACCTGGTAATCTTTGCATGATTTTACTTGTTAAACATTCATAAGATACAGCAGCAATGGCATCACAAATATCATCTTTATATCCTTGTAATGCTGAAATATAATATCTAGAACCTTTCCATTTTTTTTGTAGGAATTGAAATTGTATTTTTGCTTCCTGAATTTCGTTAAGATCAAATTCTCTTCCAGTGGCATCTTTAAACTTACCTCCTGAAAGATCGTAGATATCAATTCTATCTTCTCTTAATAATTGGGTAAGTTCTGTGTAAATTTTTTCCTTATATTCCTTATTGAATTGACGCTCTAATGCATTAATTCCAGCACTTTGTAATTTTATAAGAGATGATTGAGAATGCCATTGATCAAAAGTCACCTGCTTAAATTTGAATCTTTTGTGTAATTCAATTAAATATTCTTCAACTTCTCTCTCTGATACAGGTTGGTTTTTAATCATAGGATTCCAAAAATGAATATGATCAATCACAACTCTTCTTAAAGGTCTATTGTCAGGTCCAATTGATCCATAAATAGGTTCAGAATGCGCCACAGCAAGAGCATAATAATCAGATGTTCGAGCTGGATCTAAATGGCAATAATAATCAACTAGAGGCTGCCCCTGCTCCCTTCTCCCCACCATTGAAGAAGAATTAAAAAATCTATCAATAGCATCAGGGGTGAACATTGGATCTGATGAAGAAGCTCCGAATTCCGCCCCATATTGCATTTGATGTTCTACAGGGTTTTTCTTTTTCTGATCATCTAGCCAAGCTTTATCAATATTAGGATTTGTTAGCCAAGTAGGTAATCTCATCACTAGAGTTGTTGGATCATCTTGCCTGTTCTCATGTAAATCATATAACAATCCAATAGGGCCTTTAGGGTTAGAAAGCATCATCATCTTTCCATCCTTACCAAAAGTAGCTAGAGAAGGTTTCAAATCATCATAAAGAGAGTAGTCAACACCAGAATCAGGGTTGTCTCCGGCCATAGCAGCTACCTCGTCCATGATAATACACCAACAAGTAAGACCAACAAGACCTGAAGCATTACTAGAACCACAACGCAAAACAAGAGACCCAGGAAATAAATTAATACCAGCTACTTCTCTTCTTTCATTTTCTTTTCGGTCATGGTCTGTATAGAATCTCATTTCAAGTTCAGTATCTTTTCCAATAAAGGGTTGAAAATATGGAGATGCTAAAACAGTCTGCTTAATTTTAGAGAAGATAGCTTTTTTAGCCTGTTCTTCGTTTCTAGCAACATTAAGTAGAACAATCTCGTCAAATTCCATCAAACCATATCTAGATTGAGGATGATCCATAGAAATTAAACGATATAATTCATAAAGAGCCATAGCAGAAACAAGGAACGAATTATGAGTTGGAATCATACTCTTTCCAATTAAATACATATGGGATGGATGCTCTACCTGAATACACTGCATGCCAGTATTAGGAACAGGATTGCATTCTTTAATAAAAACTCTATATTTATCAGATTTGTCGATTGTTGGTTTATTATCTAATACTGCTTGCTTTCTTGGTAAATTAAATACTTTATCACCTGGACGAACAGAGTAAGTAATTCTCCAACGATCTGAGGTTTTTCTTCCATAAAGTGTTGCATCAGATTTCTTAATACTTGCCTTAAAACCTAATCCACAAACAAGTTCATAATAATCATAAGCTAGAGTTTCATTAGTGTTGCAAAATTCTACAGTATATTTTTTAGGATCTACATAACCATCAGTATCATTCAAACCTCTTAAAAGCTCTAATCTTTGTTCAATAGATGCTTGCTTGTAAATTAATGGAATATGCTTGTTTTTAAATACGCCAATTTCTTTAATCAAATGTAAGAATATTTTATTTGTTTCTGTGTTAGGATGAATATAGTGTGTTTTTTCAATTGTAGAACAGTGTTTAATTGTATGATTGCAATTAGCTTCAATATAATCAAAAATTTCCATATCAATTCCAGTTAATTGATAAGAAGATTTACAGCCATCTCCTAACCATGCTCCAAGAAGATAGGGGTGAATTAAAAGATCTTGCTCTGGGAATTGAAGAGGTTTTGTAATTTCTATAGCATGATTGTACTCTACAGTAAATTTCTCTCTTCTTTCAGTTTGTGAGCCCTTTTTGAGCATCTGTCTTGGCTTACCATATGTCAAAGATTCATAGATTTGTTGAGTTGTAAATACTTGAGGTACAGGATCTTTAGAATATTGACCTCTAGAAGCGTTTTTTCTTTGAGCCTTTGTAAGAGTTACCCATTCATGATTCTCACCAGCGACAATTCTATCTCCATTGCTAAATACTAATTCATATGCTTTTTCATCGTAATTTATATCTGATTTTGCAACGACTTTAGTAGGTGTTCCATCTGGTGCAAAAACATAATCTCCTACCTTGACATCACCCATTGTAGACCATCCTCCCATGGTATATAATGGTGTCTTGATGTCACATAATTTTCCGCTCCTTCTCCCAAGCACCAATACTAATTCTTGAAATTTGTATCTTTTAGTACATTTGTTAAGAACCTGTAGTCTGAGTTTAGGATCGAACTCTTCGGAATATAGGAGATCTTTTTCGCTTTGGAAGTTATCTGTAATAGGTCTTGCTTCGAGTTCAAGTACCTGTCTTTCTGAGTCTGGGTTTGTAGCTTCTTCTTTTGCAGCTTTATATCTTGTTTCTCTAGCGGATTCTGAAAAATTTGAACATGTTAAGCAGGGTGAATTTACTACAGAGAAAATCGTTTTAAGATTCTTGCCTTCGTTATAAAAAGTTTCAAATTTAAGCTCATTGTCTTTAATATATTCCCAGACACAACCTTTGCAGCCATTTCTATCCTCTGGTAAAATATCATCAATTTGCAGAGTAGTGTTGCCTTCTTGTCCCATATAGAAGCATTTGAGAATTAATCTTTGCCATGGATAGGGTTTAAGGTTACAGTAATAAGGATGTTCAATAAATGTTACAATATCTACAATTTGATCGGGGTTAAATCGGTCTTTGGGTGGAATTGCTGGTGGTAGTGATTCTGATCTAGTTGCTGGCAATACTTCATCTAAAAAATCGTATCCTTGATCTTTAAGAAAGTTTGTAGCGTTAGCAGCATTTTGCAAGAGTTGAGTTTTGAAATCTTGCTGGTTATTTTTATCCTTAACTGTTTTTCGCATTAGTGTTCCTGTTGTAATCTATCTCGGAGTGTTTTAATTTCCATACTGACAATTCTCTTATCATCTGAACATACAAGTTTTTCATGTAAGTTAATAAGAATTTCAAAAATATTAAGGGCTAAAACTCCTGCATTATCACGTTTTTCTTTAAGGTCCATGATTCTAGCAATTAATTTCTCAACCATGGCAGATCTTTTAAGTTTTAGCTCATTATTCTTACCGCAATCGATTCCTCTTACTTCATCTAATTCTGTCATAAGGGCAACAAGAGCTAATTGGTGTTCACGAAAGATCCAGGGAGCGATCATTTCTTCTCTTTGTTCGTATCCTTTAAGTCCAGATACAGAGACTTTTCGGAAATCGCAGTGAGAATCCATATGAGTTTTTACTTGAGTCCAGTTTAATCTTGCAGCATAATATTTATCAAAAAATTTAATTACAGCTTGAGGTTTCTTTCCGCTCTCAAGATAAACATGTTCAGCAAGAGTTCTAAATGGGCTTGAACATATAGCACATCGAGTTTCAGTATATTGAGGATAGTGAACATCTAAATAGGAATCTTGAGGTAATTGCTGAAGAGGTTGATCATCAAACTTAAGATCTGCGAAGAGTTTTATTTTTGGTTTTACTTCAATAAGGGAATCTGTTTCAGTAAGTTCTTCAATTATAGTAAAGTCGTTATTGTCAAATTTATCGTCCATATTTAGATTGTACAAAAAAAAGAACCTCGGTTAAGAGGTTCTTATACTTTATGATATATTTAAATTATATTAGATGTTAAGAGCTTTTTTAAGTCTTTCGTATGGACTTGTGGCATCTGCAGCATAAACAAGAAATTCATCTGCAAGGCCAAAACTCTCATAATTTCCTTGGGTATATTTTTCGCTATTAGATTTACCAAGATTAAGATCAACTTCTGCTTCATGGTTTTTAATAGCTACTCTGAAGGTATTATTTCCAGTAGATGCAATTTTAGCGGTGGAATTTTGTGCAGTAAGAACGTTGCCTAATAAACACTCTTCGAACCATGGCTTTAATTCGCTATGAAGTGTTTGGAGTGCATTACTGTCTTTTTGTGCATATTCGGCCAATTTCACCAATGAATCAAAAGCCTTATTAGAAACTTTAACGATTGCATGGTCGCCTTGACATAATCTCTTGGCGAATTCCTTAGCAGAAACATTCTTTAGGGTATTTTCTACAGCTGGCTTGCAATCATCATACTTTGTTGGAACTACTGGGATAAATGTTGCTTTTTGAGCTTCCTTAACATTTTCTTGGAAGATAGAAGAAGCATACTTTTCTACCATATCAAGATCGAAATTTTCACTAGCTAAAATTTCAATAGCGTCTGATCTGTTGTAGCCTTGTTGCTTTAGATCTGACGCTAATCGTTGAATTAACATGCCTTGACCAGAACTATGAGACTTAAGCTCATTCCTCCAGTTATAAATAAAGTCATTTTTTGTTTCGTACACTCTTATTATCTCCTGGTATAAAATTTTCTTTCAAGCCCCTAAAATAAAAATAAGGGCCACGAAGAAAGGCAACCCAAGAAGAAGAGCGAGAAAGAAGAAGAACACATAAGATATAATGCAAAATTTTGGGGCAAATTATACTATTTCTTCTTCTAGTAATTTCTTAAGTGATTCTAATGCTCGTTCTAATCTTCTTGAAAACGATGCTTGTGTAATTTTTAATAATTCTGCAGCTTCTTCTTGAGTGTATTCTTCGAAGAAATACAACTCAATTGCCTCTCTTTGTTTTTCTTTTAATTTAAGCAATGCATCTTTTATTACAATTTTATCCAATATTCTATTAAATGGATCACTGGCTTTAAGTTCTTGTATTTCTTGTTCATCAATTTCTTCTAGATGTGTGAATTTACATTTGATTAGATTGACAATTGCTCTATCTATTCTTGTTGCTAAATAATATGAAAAGAAAGATAATTCTGGATCATAAAGTTCTACAAGCTTCTTAAAGATAAAATAAGATTCTTGAATTACATCTTCTACATATCTTATAGAATTATATTTAACTGTGCATCTTCTAATTGATGTTCTAATTAAGGGAGTATAGAATTCGTAAAGTTTATTTAAAGAATATTGATCGTTATTTTTAGCTTTTTCTACCAGCTTATTTATTTCTTCATAATTGTCCATTGGTTAAACTCTTTATATAAACTTTATCTGAAAGAGCTAAAGCTAATCTTGGGAATACAATATTTTCTTTAACGTTATTTCTCAAATCTATTATACTGTTCACTGTAGATAGATACATGTTGGTTATTTCTTCAGTATTGTTTTTGAAATTATTGTAAGCAATTTTAGCTCTGATTGGATTTGGAGCTGGTATGTTGATATTCTTTATTTCAGTATATCCATTGTCGAAATATTTATTAATGAAATCTTCTAATTTAATAAGTTTATCGATTTCCTGAATATTCAGATTTTTTTCTTTAATTTCAGCTATAGAGAAATAAAAATTTAATTGAGAAAGTAAGATCATTAAAGTCGCTTGATGACCATGGCTTTTATTTAAATTATCTAAGCCTTGAAGAATTTTTTTAGAATCTTGTTGAAAGCAATCGTTAATGAAATCAAATATATTGTCATCGTTAGAAAAGTTACAATCATTAAAGTCTTCTAAAGTTAAAGGTCTATCAAATGCAGATGTAAGTTTGTTAATTTCATTTGTAAGAAGATATAGATTATAAACAATAGCATCTTTCTTGACATTATTTTCCTTAATTTTAATTGTTTCTGTCGGGCAATTATTTAAAAGGAATTGAAAAGCTTCATTTGTCATTTGAATATTGCCAAGAAACTTTTTAAGGTTATTCTGGTCGTTCACTAAGATAGGTTGAATATTAACAATTCTTTTATATTTTTGGCAGTTTTTAGAAAAAGATGATCTCATATCTAAGGAATCATTTATAGCAAAAATTCCGATAATATTTGATATATTTTCGACATTGTCATTAATAAGCTTTAGAATCTCAGCTTTAGGGTTAATGATTTTGAATACTCTTTGATTTGAGAAAATATTAAATTGAAATAAGCTCTTGTGGATTGTATTTAAGTCAGCATCATTGTCAAAAAATATCAGATCCTTGGAATTAACCAAAGATCTGAAATGCATGTTAGATAAGAAATCATCCCCTGTGTATACAAAAATATTATCCCACTTGTTCATTTGCTTTGACCGGAAATATCATATGATTGATATCCTTGTTGTTACACAGTATACCATAGCTATTCTCATTGATTTCTTTAAATTCAAATTCTAATTTAAGATCCTGAAATAAGTCAAAGTATTTTAAAAAAGATCTATGGGATACAAGAGTCTCACATTGTCCCTCTATTTCTTCACAATCTAATGAATACTTTAAAATTCCAACACTATCATCAGCTGCGGAAATATTAAGTTTTTCATCAAGCTGTAATTTAATATAAGAATCTTTAGCAATTAATGAAGAAAGTTTTAGCGCATTTTGTAATTCACTTGATAAGACTTTTACTTTAGCAATGGTTGGTTTTTCAATCCATACATTTAAATCTGGAAAATTTTGTGAACCTTCCAGCAAAGAAGTATAGATTGTATTTCCCCAAGATATTTTAAAATGTTTCTTACATGGCCAAATCTTAATTTTGCTATCTTGAATATTTAATGAAGATAAGAAATCAACAGCCTCTTTGGGTATGAGAAAAACATGGCTTTTATTGCAGTTTAAGCGACTTTCTTTTTGAACTATAGATATTCTTCCAAGATCACAAGATTCTGCTCTAATATGATTGAAATCAACTGTAAACTTTAAAGCTGTCAAGGGAGCATTTTGCCATTCAGAACTTACAGAAAAATATGTATTCTTAATTAATCCCATGAATAAATTTGATTCTATTTCAAATTCATCATCAGTGAGTAAAGGTTTAAATGAAGAAAAGTCATCACCTTTGCCACAAGGAAATGCCATCTTTGTCTTCTTGTTTCCAGCAATTAATGCATTATCATCTTGCTTATAGACACATTGAATCTTATCTTCAGGAAATTGATTAAAAAATTCTAAAAACAATGCAGCATTAATTGAAAACTGGAAATTATCACCTTTATCTAAACTTTCATATGGCAGAATAATACTTTGTTCAGATATCTCGTTAATTGAAACGATACAAAGAATCTCGTCTTTCTTGTAAATTAAAAATTCAGAGTCCGCTTTGCCCTTTGATTTAGTATTACAAGTTTTTAAGGCTTGTTTCAAAATAGGCAAAGTGGAAGTTCTAGAGAATGTAATTTTCAATGAAGTTGCCCTTGGAATTGGACCAATGTGCCAGGAAGAACATTTCCAATTTCTTTGCGGATGTTATTTACAAATGAAGCTTCATCATCAACAAAATGCAATTTGCCATCTTTGTACCAATCCCAAGCATTTTCAACTTGAGCTAAAACATCCATTTTATTAACAATGAGTTTAGTGACACCATTCATTTGGCAAGCAGTTATTACTTCATCAAGATTCAACCAGTCTATTTGTCTTGGTCGTCCTGTTGTGGCTCCGTACTCTTGACCAATCTCACGCAACTTTTCAAATCTGTCGTCGTGTACTTGCTGGTAATCTTTGGCTCCAACATAGGTAGAATAACACTTGATAACCCCGACAACATTCCATATTTGCTGATAATTGAAACCATTATTTAATACTGCTCCTACTCCAGTGTTTGATGAAGTGACATAAGGATAATCACCAAAATCGATGTCAAGCCAATAACCTTGAGCACCTTCAGCTAAAAATTTCTTTGGGGATGAATGAATAAGACTATGCATATTCACAAGATAAGGTTGTAATTCAGGCACATCTTTGGCACGAATTCCAGTACGACCAACTTTGTCTTTATAACAAGGGCCATTACCAGTACGTGTAGTTCCAATTGTTGTATCTTTGGAATCTTCGTCTATGTGATCTCTAGTAATAATATGGGCGTTTTCTGCTATTTTAAGGATTGACGTATCAAATCCAAGTCCCTCAAGATACTCAAGTTCCTCAAATAATTTTTGCGTATTGATAACACAACCATTACCAATAACACTGGGGACACCATGCAGAACACCACAAGGAACAAGATGTGTAACAATTTTCTCTCCATTGAGGTAAATTGTATGACCAGCATTTCCTCCACCGTTAAAACGGACAACGTAGTCATATTCACCTGATGCAGCCATTTGATTGGCTATTTTTCCCTTGCCTTCATCACCATACTGCATACCGATAACTACATCAACAATTGAAGTTTCCATATGCTCATTCTACTTCATTGTAGAGATGATGGCAAGTTATAATTCTATGTCTTTTTCTTCGTCAAAAAATTCTCTGTCATCT
>JACCED010224343.1_pt1 | contig 19258 bp, 18 predicted proteins | sample 7455021 | NCBI WGS metagenome assembly JACCED01 (sample SAMN15323456, study PRJNA562643) | freshwater metagenome | isolation source: river surface water | place: USA:Blue River Watershed | collected 2017-08-19 | reverse complement strand
CGGCTGATTGGCCTAAAACCGGAATTCTGGTTTAGCGCAAAACCGACCTGGCCGTGCAAAGGTTGATAATTAGAAATTTTCTGAAAAGGCAGCTCGAAATAGCTGCCTTTTTTATTGGCACCGTTAGCAACGCCGCGAAAGAAAACCAATAAATTATATTATTGAGTTTAGGCTGGCACTACAACTTAACCCTTAACCCCACCCGCGTAAGCCCGGCACCGATCAGCATAATTACGCAAGAGAAAAACAAGCTCCAGATAATTCCCGCGATACCGCTGCTGCAAAAATCAGGGCGCAGATAGAAGCCAACAATTCCGCTAACCGCCAGTAATATGTAGGGCAATATGTAAACCAGGAGCGGATTGGTTGCTGATGGCTCAAAGAATTTGGTCCATGCGCGTTGCTGTTTTACATCCACCAGCCAATAAACTGCACCGAAAATTACGCAGCAAAAAAATATACTGAATAGCGCCCAGCTCGGTGTGGCCCAAATTTTAGAGATTGGAGATACCTGCCAGCTCGCTAATGCCAGCAAACCAACTACTGCAGTAAACAGCCAGTAGTATTTAGCTTTTTGTGCAGAAAATTGCGGCAAATAAAATAACTGCGACAATATCACTCCGGCTAATACAATCGCCGCGTGGGTATTGTTGCTATTCAGATCACTTAATAAACCAGGTACTGCAACACCAGCAGCCTCCAGTTTATCCAGTGCGAGAAACACACCGAGTAACACCAACGCAATAACGGCAAGCGCAATAACTTGTTGGGATGCTGCCGCAATATTGCGACACACTAAAAAGACACTGCCGGCAATTAAATAAGCCCAGCCAATTAAGCCGAGAATTCCCCACCACTGGGTAGTCATGCCGGTGTTTTCCGGCCCTTTATATAACCACCACAGCACTACCAGGCCAGCCACACCAATCAGCTTTGCCCCCAAGGCAATTGCAGGTGAAATTGTTTTGGGATAGTTCGACCAGATGAGCAATACATAGATAAACATTAGTAACGTCCAGAGCGGCATGGATATCGCCATTGATGCTGCATCAAAACCCGATTCGGTATTTACCATAAACACACCAATCACCATCAAGCCCAGGCTCCGCAGTGCTATGTGTTTAAATATTTCCAGCGTTGAATCACCTTTTTTAACGCGCGCCTGAATTGCAAAGGGAACCGACATACCCACAATAAATAGAAATGCCGGAAACACCAGATCAACAAACGTCATGCCGTCCACATTGGCAGGAAGGTGTTTCATCCACTGGGGAATATTGGTAACACCGGCGAGCTCGTTTACAAACACCATGACAAAAATGGTGATGCCGCGAAACACATCGATGGATAAAACACGATTAGGTAGTGCGTGATTGGAGTGCGCCTTATTAGCGGTTAACGATGGTGAATTCATGGTGTTTGCCCGATTAAAAATTTATAAGAGTTATAAAAACCGGAAAACAATAGCGGAGCCTAAGCTACGGCCGCAAGCACTTATGACAACGTTGCCTTATTTTTTACACTTCCCTACAGAAAACGCGAAAGCTGGAAAAAAAAGCCAAAAAAAAGCCGCTTTTAGGCGGCTTCTTCTGACCAAGCGAACGATCTTAATCGTGGTGATGCCCACCTACGCCGTGCGCGTGACCATGGGCAACTTCTTCTTCGCTGGCATCGCGTACATCGACAACTTCCAGTTCGAAATCCAGGTTTTTCCCGGCCAATGGATGATTGCTATCGATATCCACATTGAACTTGCCCGCTTTCACTACAATCGCTTCCCAGCCACCTTGCTGCGTGTTAACAACCACTTTCATTCCTGGCTTTAATTTGTTTTTGATTTTTTCATGGTCGATCAGATGTTTGATAGGTACGCGCTGGATGGCGCCTTCTTTGCGCTCGCCATAACCCTGCTCAGGGGTAATGCTTACCGTCACTTTATCGCCTTTGGCCTTGCCATCCAACGCGGCTTCCAGTGCAGGAAGCAGATTGTTGTGGCCGTGCAGGTAGAGGTTGGGTTCCGCTTCATAGGAAGATTCCAGTTGCGTACCACCAGTTTCACTCAGGCGGTAATGGAAGCTAACAACTTTGTCGGCAGTGATTTGCATGTTGACTCCAAAAATAGGTTTCGTTTTTTTGAGGGCGCGGATTGTCGCTGATTTGGGGCAAACAAAAAAGCCCGCATGACGCGGGCAAAGGAGAGGGAATATTGATTTACCAAGGAATCACAAGGAATTTAAAAACACTTTTAATGCAGTGCGATCCGCCGTCGATAACGCCTCGTATTGCAAACGGCTGTTAGTCGCTTCGCCACCGTGCCACAGAATGGCTTCATCCAGAGAGTGGGCACGACCATCGTGCAGGTAACGCACACTGGCATCATTTCCGGTTGAAGTGCCGCTCTGCACATATTTCAAACTGCCCAGCCCCCAGAGCGGTGCAGTACGCCACATGGCGGCGGATGCACTATCTTGCGGGAGTGTATCGGCGAGGTCCGGCCCCATATCGTGCAACAACAAGTCGGTATAAGGACGAATGGTTTGGTTGCGTAATTCAGCAAACGGATGGGTATTGCCCGTTTGCAGGGTCGACTTATGACAGGCTACACAGTTGGCAGTTTCAAATACTGTTTTACCCAGCGCGATTTGCCCAGGATTCACATCGTGCTCCACTGATACGCGCATTCCGTTCGGGTAGCCGCTGTGATAACTGCGCTGCGCTGGCACACCGAGCAATTGCAGGTAGTTGGTCAGACGCGTCAGCTCAAGTTCGGATACGTGAGTTGTCACACCGGTTTGATGGCAATTGGTATCGGACTTTTGACAGGAACGCAGTGGATACACCGGCGAGGTCACCCCCATATCCTGTACAAAAGCTTCCGCGGCCTGATGACGCACACTGACCTTCGCCGCCTTCCAGCCGAAGCGACCAACCTGGGTTACGCCGGTTTCCGGATTTTTTACAAAATTGGCTTTGCCACGAACACCATCGCCATTTACATCGTTCGCATCCACATTAGCGAGAATGGTTTCTTCATCAATCGCTTCCAACAACCCAACGCCAATTACTTGCGGCGCCTGACGCACCGAATAAAGTTGCGGCACTGCGCCGGAAAATTCATACACAGGTTTATGCATATCCACGCGCGAGCCGTCATTAAGGAAACGCGGCGTCACATCGTAGCGCTGCAATTTCACCGCGTTATTGACCGCTCCTTTTTGCAGGACGTTAAAGCCGTAGGTTGGGTCGGGTAAATTGCCGGGCGCTCCGGTTAATACCGATAGTGTATCCAGCGCTGTACCCACCACCGCCGGTTTACTGCGACCATTTAACTGGTGGCAGGCGATACAACGCTCATCGTTAAAGTTGCTGCCTAATTGATTCAGGTGTGCGGTAAAGATGGGATTCTGGGTTGGAAACTCGGAGTGCTGCCCCGTTGCAAAAGAAGTGTGAAATAAACGGCGCCCTTTGAGGAAGCGATCGGTATTGGCAATACCAATATTGTTCGCCATTTGCTGGAACACGCGGTAAGGCTCTTCGGAATAGTTGTAGGACACACTGGTCTCGCCACCGAGCAGGGCGTCGCCAGGCACAGGCACTGAATCCAGATTAGGCGCCACGCCAAACCAGGGGCGCACTCCCTCGCCCACTACATACAACTGTTCGAAAGAGTAATAGCGCGAACCACCGCCATCGACGCGCGCGCGATTGTCGCTTTCACTCATCTCCACCAGGCGCGGCGCTGGCGCGAGTTCGATGCGATCGCCCATTACCAACGGGCGATGCGGATTGGGGCCGGTATTCCAGTAGGAATCAACATCCAAATAACAGTCTTCGTTGCCACCATCAAAACAGCGCGGCAAATTACCTTCTTTTAAATTGTTGAAACCGTAATTCAACGCCCAGCCAAATTCAGTCACCGTCGGGTCGCTGGAGTTGCGAAATAAACTAAACGTAGTGCCAAAAAAAGTCCCTTCATTGATCAGCATGGTAATGCGGATATTTTTACCGCCAGCCGGGATGGTATCGCGCACTTTCAAGCCGAAGGAGCGGTTCTGAAAATAGAACGGCGGATAAGTGAAGTAGCGTCCATCGGCCTCATTGGGCGATAACCAGGCCTCACCGCGTTCACGCGCATGGCGCTCGGTGGAGCGCATGCCGATTAAGGTCACGAGGGTGCCATCTGGCTCACGATATTGGATTTGCTCAGTGACTTGCGTCCCCTCGGGAAATAAAGGCACATAACCTATAGGCGCTGCACGGCTTGATGAAGCGGAACTTACTACCGACGAGCGTGATGAGGAGGAATTGCTGCTGGCATTGCCCCCACTGCCAAATACTTTTAACTCAAAGATCGAATAGCCCCAGGCATTACCCGGCGCTGGCTTGGTTGCATTTATGCGCACATAGCGATAGCTGCCACTCACCGCAAAAGTGTCCGTGCGATTACCAAAAGTGCCGCCGGTTTTTTGGCCCAGGTTAGTCCAGGTGGAATTATTGTTGGAGCCCTGCACCTGATAGGTTTCCGGGTTGGCCGCCTCCCACTCCACGACCACCTGAGTCAGGTTAGATGCGGTGCCGAGATCCACCGCAATCCAACTGGGGCTGACGCCGTGAGTGGATTCCCAGCGACTGTAACTCGATCCATCCACTGCATCTTTAGCGGCGCGTAGTTCGCTGCTCGCGGATACCGGTTTATTTAACGCGAGATTGGTTTGTGCCAGTGCAGTAGTTGTAAATGGCAAGGTACAGACGAAGGCCGCCCCCACCATCAGCAGGCGCTGCAACGCCTGTATTGGGTTGATGTTTGTCATGTGATTTTGCCTCAGCTTTTTATTAGTCTGATAAGGGTTATTCGAGCGTTTGATATAAACCTTCTCGCACAACAACAGCGAGCAGGACTGAACAACCGCGCTAGTGTGAGCGCAAAAAAATAAATAGCGTTCGTACCGACACAACGAACGGGCATTTCGACGTTCGACTGCGGTGAACGAAGCAAACCTGGCGCGCAAAAACGACGCCATATCACAAACATCAAACCAATTTGCGCGCTTGCTCACAGCGGAGAAAAGTGCGACTTACCGCCGCAAGCGATAGGCATTCTTTTTGCGTGCAAGCACCAGGCGGGATTGCGTATCATGAACAGCCACTTCAAGGATTCACTCATGATCGCATTGCCCGAACTCCAAACCACACGACAACCTTTGCAAAGCGGTCAGGTGCATTTGTGGCTGCTGGATATTCGCGAATTCCGCAATCAGTTAGCAGAAGAAGCGCTCGCGATAATGAGCAGCGATGAGCGCGAGCGGGCACAAAAATTTATTCGCGGTAAAGAGGAATACATCGCCAGTCGCTGGCTATTGCGTGAGGTGCTAGGCGCTTATTTGCAGCAAGCGCCCGAATCGCTGGTGTTTAGTCGCACCGAAAAAGGCAAGCCCTATTTCGCCAATCGTGCACTGCAATTTAATTTGAGCCACAGTGGTCACTGGGCATTGTTAGCTGTGGCAAAAGAGATGGAACTGGGCGTCGATATTGAGCAAATAAAAGTTTCCCGTGATTTGCTCCGTATTGCGGAAAGCTATTACCACCCGGACGAGTTTGCCCGGTTGCAGCAACTATCAGGTGACGCACAGACGCACTACTTTTATCAACTCTGGACGTTAAAAGAGGCACTGTTGAAGGCGCTGGGTGTGGGCATATCCGCCGGGTTAGAGAATCTTAACTTCAGTCTGGACGACGGCATCTCGGTCAAACTCTCACCCGTGTTGCAACAGCAATCAGTTACCGATAAATGGCAATTTCATCAATGGCAGCTGGGCGATGGCAACTATTGCGCATTGGCCGCCGCCTGCCCTGAATTACTTTACCCGCACTGGTTTGCCCCCCTGGCAGTGCTCGCCTGAGCCAAGGCGTGCCACGGCTTTACTTGACTCTTTTTACTTGACTCCAAGGGCCTCACTGCTAGCATGGCCGCCATTCCTGTACCGTCAATCAATAAGAAGATTCCATGCTGCCATTCCACGAGGCGGTGAAAGACGATTTCACTGCGGTAAACCAACTCATTATCGACAAACTCCACTCTGATGTAGGCTTGGTAGAGAACATCGGCCATTATCTGGTAGAAGCTGGTGGCAAGCGTCTTCGCCCGCTGCTGGTGCTTCTTACCGCCAATGCGCTGGGCTACCAAGGCAAGGACCATTTGTCGCTGGCGGCGATTATTGAATTTATCCACACCGCCACCCTGTTGCACGATGATGTAGTGGATATGTCCAGCCTGCGCCGCGGCCGCCCGACGGCCAACGCCCAATGGGGCAATGCGCCCAGTGTACTGGTAGGTGACTTCCTCTATTCACGCGCGTTCCAGATGATGGTGGCGATCGGCAATATGGATGTAATGGCAATTCTAAGTGATACCACCAACATCATCGCCGAAGGCGAAGTGCAACAGCTGGTAAACGCCAAAGATCCAAACGTAAACGAAGAAAACTACTTCCGCGTTATCGATAAGAAAACCGCAATTCTTTTTGCCTCCGCGTGTGAAGTCGCCGCGGTTGCCTGTGGCGCCAGTGAATCCCAGCGCAAGGCATTGAGTGTTTACGGGCGAAAACTAGGTGTCGCCTTCCAACTGGTTGACGATGCGCTTGATTACACCGGCGATGCCGCCACCCTGGGCAAAAACGTGGGCGATGATCTCGCTGAAGGTAAACCCACGCTCCCGTTAATTCACGCGATGCGGACCGGCACCCCGGCGCAAGCCGAGCTGGTCGCTAACGCCATCCGCAATGGCGATGCCAGCCAACTCCCAGCAATTCTGGAAATTGTACAAGCCACCGGCGGTATGACTTATACCTTGGATTGCGCCAAACAGCAGGTCGAGGAGGCCATCGCCCAGCTCGCACTTTTGCCGGATAACCGCTTTACCCAAGCCATGAAACAGTTGGCGGAATTCTCGCTGGCACGCAGTTTCTAAACCGCTATTGTTTGTTCCCGTTAAGGTGGCTGGCGCCACCTTAACTGGACAACTGAGCCACAGTGGTTAGAATGGCGCACCTTTGCGCTGGGCCAGCCCGGCGCGACTACCCAATTAGTACGTAAAATCAGAACGAGAAAAGCCCATGACCCCTTTTGAACCCAAAAGCTCCTATAGTCGCGATGACCTGCTCCTGTGCGGCGATGGCAAGTTGTTCGGCCCGGGCAATGCTCAGTTACCCAAGCCCAACATGCTGATGCTCGACCGTATCGTGCACATCAGCCAAACCGGTGGCGAATTTGGGAAAGGCGAAATTGTGGCAGAACTGGATATCACTCCGGACCTCTGGTTCTTTGACTGCCACTTCCCTGGCGACCCGGTAATGCCAGGCTGCCTGGGGTTGGACGCCATGTGGCAACTGGTTGGCTTCTTTTTGGGCTGGAAAGGCAACCCGGGGCGCGGCCGTGCACTTGGCTGTGGAGAGGTGAAATTCACCGGTCAAATCCTGCCAACTGCAAAAAAAATCACTTATCACATCAACCTGAAGCGCGTAATCGAACGCAAACTCATTATGGGCATCGCCGACGGGCGCGTCTCCTGTGACGGCAAGGACATCTATTTTGCAAACGACCTGCGCGTTGGCCTGTTCCAAAACACTGACAGCTTCTAAGCTTTAAAAATAACGATAAGCGGCGAGCGCCCAAACTCCTGTGGCATAATACTCGCCGTTTAAAATCCGTCAGATCATTACGCCAGAATCCTGCGCAAACCTGCTGTTCAGGCGCTAAAGCAAAATAGAGTGAGAGGTAGCCTATGAAACGCGTTGTTGTAACCGGTATGGGAATCGTGTCCTGTCTGGGCAATGATAAAAATGCCGTGTTGGACGCATTGCGCGCTGGCCGTTCCGGTATCAAATTTCAAGAAACCTACAAAGAGATGGGCTTTCGTAGCCATGTTGCCGGTTCCATTGATATCAACCTGTCCGAATTAATCGATCGTAAGATCCTGCGCTTTATGGGCGATGCAGCGGCGTTTGCGTATCTCTCCATGCAGCAGGCAATTGCCGACTCAGGCTTGACGGAAGAACAAGTCTCTAACGAACGCACCGGTATCATCATGGGCTCCGGCGGCGCCTCGTCCATGAATCTCGTGGAGGCGGCCGATATCCTGCGCGAAAAGGGCTTGAAACGCGTTGGCCCTTATCGTGTAACCCAAACCATGGGCTCCACTACATCTGCCTGTTTGGCCACCCCCTTCAAAATCAAAGGGGTTAACTACTCAATCTCTTCAGCCTGCGCGACCAGCGCCCACTGCGTTGGCAACGCCATGGAATTGATCCAACTGGGCAAGCAGGATGTCGTTTTTGCCGGCGGCGGTGAAGAAGAGCATTGGACTCTGACGGCACTTTTCGATGCCATGGGCGCACTCTCTACCAAATACAACGAAAGCCCGGAACAAGCATCACGGGCCTATGACGCCAACCGCGATGGCTTTGTGATTGCCGGAGGTGGGGGTTGTCTGGTACTGGAAGAATATGAGCATGCCAAGGCCCGCGGTGCGAAAATTTACGCGGAAGTCGTTGGCTACGGCGCTACTTCCGATGGCTACGACATGGTTGCCCCCTCGGGCGAGGGTGCGGTGCGGTGCATGAAGCAGGCGCTGACCACCGTGAACGGTGAGATCGACTACATCAACTCCCACGGCACCTCGACGCCAGTCGGTGACCTAGCTGAATTGCGCGCGGTTAAAGAAACCTTTGGCAGTAAAATTCCACCCATTAGTTCAACCAAGTCGCTTACCGGCCACAGCTTGGGCGCTACCGGCGTGCAGGAAGCCATCTACAGTCTGCTGATGATGGAAAACGACTTTATCTGCGCGTCCGCCAATATCGAAACCCTGGATCCAGAAGCGGAAGGCATGCCTATTGTGCTCAAGCGCCAAGACGATGTGAAGTTAACTCGCGTGATGTCCAATAGCTTTGGCTTTGGCGGTACCAACGCGACGCTGGTGTTTCAAAAAGTCTAAATATTGCGAGAATGACGCAGCACAAAAACGCGAGCCAAATGCTCGCGTTTTTTATGCGCTCACGTTCATTTTTTGCACCGGATTAAGGCACAGTCACTTAACGCGCTCTCAATTTCACTCCCGCACCGCACAGCCGCCCCACGTAAAAATGATAATTTTTGCATCCCACCAAAGTAAATTTGACAATTCGACACTGGGATCATCCATCGCTTTTCAAAAAAAACCTTTTTTAGCGTCGATTCATACAAGCACCTGACTGGCACAGAGCCTGCATAACGATAAGCTGCAGTTTCAAACCCAGGGAGCGCCCCATGAATTTGTTTGTCGACGAAGCTCGTCAGCGCAACTTCTCTTACCCTTTGCACGCGTTGCGTGGAGTAGCCGCCGTCATCGTCCTGCTCAGCCATATTCACATGCGCATCAAAGAAGCTTACGGCGATTGGGCGCTTCCGCCCATTTTTAATGGTAGCGGTGCCGTTATTTTCTTTTTCGTCCTAAGCGGTCTGGTGGTAGGTACCGCGCTGGCCAAACAGCAATTAACCCTTGATCGGGTCAGCACATATTTGCACAGGCGCTTTTTCCGGATCATTCCATTGCTATTTGTTACCGTAACTATCGGCGGACTCTATCTAGTACTGTTTAATGATTCGATGACCTACTCCCTGTATGACGACGCCTATGGAGACTTTTCGTTTGCTAAATTCCTCGCCGCCTATATTGGTTATTCGCTAAAGCCGAACCAACCCATATGGTCTATCTATATTGAAATTATTGCTTCATTGCTAATCCCTTTAATGATCCTTACCGGTACACGTGTTCGCAATGTAGTCGCCTGCGCGTTCTTGTGCATAGCCTTTTCATTAATTCCGTTTGAGCTAAAACATCACTGGAATTTTTACATGTTCAGTTTCTATATGGGATTAAGCATACTCATATGGGGAAAACATTTTGCGCGCTGGGCCTCGTCATTACCGGCTGCGGCATTCTGGGGGATCGTATTTAGCTGTTTCATGGCTTTTTATTGTGCCCGGATATTTACAACACCAACCTACGGCGATCTGTGGATTGTGTATTGGGAAACCTTCACGGTAACGCCATTAGTGGCCCTGATCTTTTATTTACCTGAGAAATTTTCACTCTTGAATAAACGACCTTTTATATTCTTGGGCGATATTTCTTACAGCCTTTACCTAACCCATTGGATTTTATTAGTGCTCGCGTTGAATTGTGTAACGTCCCTGATGGGCACAAGTACGCTCAGTGCAATTACTTTCTCATCGGTGTCGCTCATCGTTAGCTTTATTGTTGCTTACATTTCCTATTACAAAATTGAACTCAATGGCATTAAGCTCGGCGAGAATCTACGCACTGGCAACCGGCAGCTGCAAAGTTACTCGCCATAAATTCTACTCGTATTTGCGTCGAGGAAATCCAGGATGAATATTTTTGTTGAATCAGCAAAGCAGCAAGGCTTCTCCATGCCCTTGCATGCATTGCGCGGCATCGCCGCACTCATTGTGCTGCTGTGCCATATACAAGCGCGAATTGACGAGGGTTTTCCGCAATTTTCTTTTACCCACGTTTTTAACGGCAGCGCGGCCGTTACGTTTTTCTTTGTGCTTAGTGGTCTGGTCGTTGGCGCATCGCTTGCAAAAAATGGGATTACCGCTAATTCAACACTGATCTACGCGCATCGCCGGGTATTCAGGATAATGCCACTAATGCTAGTCACCGTTACGCTTGGTGGACTCTATTTGCTCTATCTCGATCCGCATCTGGCCTTTTCTCTCAACCCCAAATCGTACGGCGATTTTAGTCTGGCTAAATTTGTCGCCGGTTATGTAGGCTACTCGCTAAAAGCTAATCCCCCCACGTGGTCCATCTTTGTGGAACTGGTTGCGTCAGCATTGATTCCGTTAATGATATTAAGTGGAAAAAGCATCCGGCTGATGGTGCTCACATTAATTACATGTATTGCGCTCTCGCTTCTGCCTTTTGAGTTTCAGCATTACTGGAATTTTTACATGATCAGTTTTTATTTGGGCCTCAGTGTGTTGTGGTGGGGCAAGCCAGCAGCATTGGCCATTGCGCACCTACCCACGAGCCTATTCTGGCTGCTGGTTGGTGGACTATTTACGGCATTTTATTTAGTGCGGCTAATGAGCGGGGCAGGATACGGCGACTTGTGGATTGTATATTGCGAAAGCATTCTGGTGGCGCTGATGATCGCTATAATTTATTACTCACCGGCACGTTTTACTTTTCTCGCCAAACCGGTATTTAAATTTCTGGGCGACATATCCTACAGTCTATACCTCACTCATTCGCTGTTGCTGATTTTGCTGCTGAACGCGTGCGTATATTTGTTGGGCGCATCTACAGCTGGAGCGCTCGCCTTTGTAATCTCCAGCATTGTTATCAGCCTGGCAATTGCAATTCTGAGTTACCGCGAGATCGAACTTAAGGGGATGCAGTTAGGCGAAGAAATTCGTAAACAGAAGTCGGCGATTGAAAAATTATCTTGATAGCGCACAGCGCAATAAATCATTGCGCTGCTTTTATTTGTTCACGATTGTGCAACCACTGTTTCACCAACGGCAACAAACTGGGTCGCCATGAACGTGTTTGTACACCAAAATAATCGCGCACACGACGGCAACCGAGAATGGCGCTCAGAGGTTCATCGTCCGGTTCCTCGTCGATTAGCGATAAGCTGGGTTCCGCAGTGAGCAGTTGCTGTTGGATCAACAGCTGCAATAATTGCTCGGCAAACTCATCCTGTGTACAAGCATCACCGCTACAGTAATGCATCACGCCCCAATTTTCTGCACCACAACTAATTTGTTTGATCAATGCCACTGCCACTCGCGCCGCATCGGACAGAGCGGTCGGTGCCCCGCGTAAACGCCGGTTTACACTCACCGATGCTCCGGCGAGATAGGCGCTTAGCAAACGGGTCAGCAAATTATCGCCGTAGGCACCAATCACCCAGCTCAAGCGCAGAATGATATGGCGAGGCAATTGGTCGAGAATTAATTCTTCTGCCTGCGCAAATGCCCGCCCGGAGTCATTAATTGGCGCGACTGTATCCTTTTCACTGTGGGTGCCCTTTGGATCAGCACCAAATACGCAATAGCTGGAAAAATGAATCAGCGGGACATTTGCCGATGCACAACTACTCGACAATGCACGAACTGTTTGGACCAGAGTCAGTTGACCGCCCGCATGAAAAGCTTCCTCCCAACCACGGCAGTTCAACACCAGATCCACTTTGTGCTGACTGAGATAGTTCGAGCAACTCACAGGATCAGACCAGTCCAATTCAGGACCTGGAGCCAGGACTTTAAATGGCTCGCGCTCAAGCTCGTGCTCAAGGGCCTTGCCCAGAGGGGAAATTACATCCGTTAACAACAAGGTAAATGACATGCTGATCGACTAACCCGTAAAATTTTTCTGCATATTAGCAGCAGAACCCGTTGCTGCGGTAAGGGCAATTAGCAGGAGAAACACTTATACTGCGGGCCCTTTGCCTGCCTGGCGATGCTGAATTCATCTTTGTGGATTACCGATTGACTATGACCCAAGCACCAACGACCGTTGTTTTCGACCTCGCCATTATCGGCGGAGGGGTCGCTGGGTTATGGCTCGCCAATCGCGCCAAAAGTGCCGGCTACTCAGTGGCCGTGTTTGAATCTGGAGATTTGGGTGGCGGCCAAACCCTGGCATCTCAGGGCATGATCCATGGGGGAATGAAATATACCCTCGCTGGCGCGCTCACTGGTGCATCCGAAGCGATCGCCGATATGCCGAGGCATTGGCGCGCATGCCTGTGCGGCGAGGGTGATGTGGACCTGCACCACACCCGAATACTCAGCGATCACTTTTTTATGTGGTCTGGAGATGACTTGGGCAGCAAGCTCACCAGCTTCCTTGCCAGCAAAATTACCCGTGGCCGCGTGGAGCCAGTGCACCCTGATCGCCGCCCGCCCCTGCTGCGCCACCCGCTCTTTAACGGCAGCCTCTATCGTCTGGAGGATCTCGTAATCGATGCGCACAGTCTGGTGGCCAACCTGGCCCATAACATTGAGGGCCACTGTTTCAAACTAGACTGGAGTCGAACCGAGTTACACCAAGATGCTGACGGGCAACTTTTTCTGGAGATAAAAAATCCGGACCAAGATCTACAGATCCGCGCGCAGCGTTTTATCTTTACAGCAGGTAAAGGCAACGCGGGGTTGCTCGCCAAAATCGGCAAACGCCAACCCGCTATGCAGCTGCGGCCGCTACAGCAGGTAATGGTCAAGCACCATCATCCTTTCGACTTTTACGGGCATTGTCTGGGCACAGACACCACTCCACGGTTGACCATCTCCAGCCATCGTCTGCCTGATGGCAGCCACCTATGGTACTTGGGCGGCAATTTGGCGGAAAAAGGGGCCACCATGGCCGCCGATGAATTGATCGCACTGGCCGAGCACGAACTGCGCAACCTCATTCCCTGGATCAACCTACAGGGCTCTGAATGGGCGACTTTATCAATCGAGCGAGCAGAACCTTTGCAACCCGGATTAGCACGGCCCGATAACGCCTTTGCCGAGCGGGTCGCCGGTGCCAATCTGATGGTGGGTTGGCCCACCAAGCTCACCCTGGTACCCAATCTGGCCAACCAGATGCTGGAGTTTTTGCGCGAAGACGAAATTCATCCCTCCACCATCAAACCAGACTATCCAATGCTGCATAGCTACTTGCCTTATGCAGTAACAGGCAAAACACCTTGGGAAATCGCCTTCCCACCCAAGATGAGCGCAGAAGAAGCGCTTGCCTTGCGGTTTAAAGAATCCGACGAGAACGACGCATGATGCCGCGCAAGCGCCTGGGGCGCACAGACATAAGCATTAGTACTTTTGGCTTGGGCACCGTGAAATTTGGTCGCAACCAAAGCCTGAAATACCCCGGGACCTTTGAGTTGCCGAGCGATGAGCAGTTGCGCGATTTACTCGCCTGCGCGCGTGACTTTGGGGTCAACCTACTGGATACCGCGCCGGCTTATGGTTACAGCGAGGAACGAATTGGCGACCTGCTGAAAAAAGCGCGCAAGGATTGGATTATCTCCACCAAGGTCGGCGAAGAGTTTGTCGCCAACAAACATACTGGCGAAGGAAAATCCCACTTCGATTACAGCGCGAAGCACACCCGCTTGAGTATCGAGCGCTCCCTGCGCCGCTTGCGCACGGATTATCTGGACCTGGTACTCGTCCACTCGGATGGCAAGGATCTGCCGATCCTTACCCAAACACCGATCATTCAAACCCTGCAACAACTCAAGCAGGAGGGCTGGATTCGCGCCTTTGGTATCTCCAGCAAAACGCTTGAAGGCAGCCTTTTGGCAGCCGATCTGTGCGATGCCATCATGCTAGTCCACACCGCCGATTACCCGGACGAAGCTCCGGCGATTGCAAAATCTGCGCAACAAGATGTGGCAGTTTTGTTAAAAAAGGTTCTCGGCAGCGGACATATCTGCCATGATGCGCCACCCACTGGCGACCCGGTACAGGCCGCCCTGGATTTCGCCTATTCCCACCCGGGCGTTACCAGCGCCATTCTTGGCACCGTCAATTTGCAACATTTGCGCGATAACCTGATAAAAGCATTGCGCGCACAAAAGCTGGCGTGAGATTCTACAGAGTAAATTATGAGCAATTGGTTAGATGCCGTTTCCTGGAACAGCGACGGGCTGGTTCCGGCGATTGCCCAGGACGCCAAAACCGGTCGAATCCTGATGATGGCCTGGATGAACCGCGAATCGCTGCGACTATCCGCAGAACGTGGCGAGGCAGTATATTGGTCGCGTTCGCGCAACAAGCTTTGGCACAAAGGCGAGACCTCCGGCCATATTCAGAAGCTGCATGAAATTCGCCTGGACTGCGACGAAGACGTTATTGTGTTGCAGGTTGAACAACTGGGGGGAATTGCCTGTCACACAGGGCGGGAGTCCTGTTTCTACCGGGTGCTAAAAGAAGGCCAATGGCACAGTGTCGACCCGGTACTCAAAGATCCTTCCGAGATTTATTAATCGATTTTACGCAGTAAGCAGATAGTTCATGAGCAACGATATTCTCAAGCAACTCACGGAAATCCTTGAAGCGCGCAAAAATAATGCAGACGCTGAAGGCTCCTACGTTGCCAGCCTGCACAAAAAAGGGCTCAATAAGATTTTGGAGAAAGTCGGTGAGGAATGCACCGAAACCATTCTGGCCGCCAAGGATGCCCAAGCCAGTGGCGACAATTCAGATTTGATCTACGAAACAGCTGATCTTTGGTTTCACAGCCTGGTTATGCTGTCTCACCTCGGCGAAAACGCCGATGCAGTATTGAATGAACTGGCGCGGCGCTTTAATGTATCTGGACACGATGAAAAAGCATCGCGCCCACAAGAATAATCATTTACGTCAATTTTTTGCGAGGAAATCATCATGGGTCTTGGCGGCATTAGTATTTGGCAATTGCTGATCGTGTTGGCGATCGTGGTTATGTTGTTCGGCACCAAACGCCTGCGCACGCTGGGCAGTGATTTGGGCAGCATGATTAAGGGCTTCAAAAGCTCCATGAGCAACGAAGAAGCCGCAAAGGCCGAGGAAGAGCAAAAGAATCTGGAGCAACAGCAAAAAGCGGCAGCAACACAAACTACTGCCGAGAAAGTAGACCAAAACAACACTAAGGTTTAATCCGTGTTTGATATTGGTTTTACCGAGCTTCTGCTGTGCCTGGTCGTCGCTTTAGTGGTAATTGGCCCCGAGCAGCTACCCGGCACGGTACGCACCGTTGCTTTGTGGATAGGCCGGCTGAAGCGTAGCCTGGCGGAAACCCGTACCGAGATCGAGCGGCAAATTGGCGCAGATGATATTCGTCGCCAACTGCACAATGAAGAAATTCTGCGCAATATCGAGGAAACACGCCTGCAAATTGAGGCCAGCATTCGGGAACACACAGAACGCGCCGAACAGGAAAGCGCAGCCGCAGAACAGGCTCGCAGCGCCGCTGATTATGGCCCACCCGAGGAATTGCCCGACCATTCCCACGGTATTGAGCATGACACCAGCCACAACAGTGTCAGCCATGACAACTCCCATCCAGCCACAACTGGTGCTAATCAGCCGAGTAAACCAACTGCAGCAGTAACTGCGGCAGCCAATAGCGCGAGCCAGGTTGCAGCGCCGACGCAGAATAATAACCAACAACACCCGGCACCCGCGGCAGCCTCACCTACAGTGGCTCCTGCCGATGTGGCGCAGGTGCAAACGGATCCTAAAACAGGCTCCGGCCAACAGGCGGTATAGGTCAGTTAGAGCTTCATGAATCAGACAGTCCAAGACGATAAAGAACAACCCTTAGTGCAACACTTGATCGAGTTGCGCAATCGCTTGCTCTATGTGGTGTATTTTTTACTGGCCGTATTCTTGTGCCTGTTTCCATTTGCCACGGATATCTACGCGATTATCTCCGCGCCTCTACAAGCGGTGTTGCCTAAAGGCACCAGCATGATCGCCACCGATGTCATTTCACCCTTTTTAACACCGCTAAAGTTAACCTTTTACCTTTCGCTCTATATTGCAATCCCATTCATTCTGATTCAGATCTGGAGCTTTATCGCACCAGGCCTGTATAAGCATGAACGAGAGCTGGCAGCACCGCTGATGATATCCAGTGTGGTGCTATTTTTCGCCGGTATGGCATTTGCGTACTTCCTGGTCCTGCCAATGCTCTTTGGCTTTACCATGGGTATCCAGTTGGAGGGTGTCGCGACTATGACCGACATCACCAAGTATCTGGATTTGGTGTTGCACATGTTCCTGGCTTTCGGGATTGCCTTTGAAATTCCGGTCGCCACCGTGTTGTTAATCCTCGCTGGCGTTGCCACTCCAGAGGGCTTGGCGGAAAAGCGTCGCTACATAGTGGTGGGATGCTTTGTGGTGGGAATGCTCTTAACACCACCCGATGTTTTCTCGCAAACTTTGCTCGCCGTACCCATGTGGATGCTGTTCGAATCCGGCTTGTTTTTTGGCAAGTTGATGAAACGACGCAGCTTGGAGCGACGCGAAGCGGAAGAGCAACACAACGAACAAGACGAAACAAAGTAAAAAAATTCGCCCAAACAAAAGGCCAGCAATTGCTGGCCTTTTGTTTTTCCGACTTTGGGATTTTCGGCCAGTTTGTTCCAGACCGCCGTTTTAGCAGGCATTCATCCTGCCACTAAACCCGATTGGCAAAAGCCTCCGCCAGGGTTGCCTTGTGGGCTTCAAACTTCTGCCACCCCAACTCATGAAAGTAGAACGCAACTGTATTGACGGCCGGCTCAATTAGCGCCAGCGCACTACCCACTAAAATACTACCCGTTACCGCGTAACCAACCGTGAACGCAACGCTAAAATGTACTACCGCGAAAGTCGCTGTTTTGGCCATGATTAAATCCTCACCTGAGCTGGAATCTGGTCGCTGATCGAAGATCAGCAATGGAGTCATCATAAGCAGGCGACATTCATTATCAAAGAAAATTAAACAAACCAACCTGATAGCAATTACCTATGACACTTTCTGCCAACGACTAAAGGGCACGGAGGACAGGTTTGAGTTGAAGTAACGCGCATCGCTGGTTACCTCCTCCCCGATCCAGGACGGAAAGGCAAACTGAGTGTCTTCAGCAGGCAGTTCAATCTCCGCGACTACCAGCCCTTGGTTTTCCCCAAGGAACTCATCCACCTCCCAAATAAAGCCTTCAAACAGAATTTTGCGGCGATATTTTTCAATGAGCGGCTGCTCACATAACCCAAGCAGGTCGCGCGCATCCCACAGCGGAATCGGGTACTCAAATTCCGCACGACTGGCACCCGCAGACGTCCCTTTGATGGTTAGAAAAGCCTCCTCACCGGCAATGCGTACACGAATAGTGCGCTCTTTGGCGCGATTCAAATAACCTTGTGAGTAGTAGATTGCCGGGGCGTCGCGCCACGCATCGCCGGTAACCAGGAATTTGCGTTCAATTTCAATCGCCATGGGCTTTGTCCTTTGATCAGGATTAACAACAAAAGCGCAATTATCCAGTATCCCGGTGATCCACCACCACCGGATTTTGCAGTTGCTGTGTTGCTCGCAACCGAACTTGTCGCGACTGCAGTGCTGGCAGTTGAGGAAGATGAAATTATCACGACCGGTTCATCCGGTTTATCGGTAATAGTCACCTGCAATAAATTGGGTGCTCCTAAAGCCAAACCCTTGCGCGGGTTGAACAGACGCACAAAAAAGTGCTCGGAAAATTCGTCGTTGGGGCTGTCTGACGCGATTGGAATTTCAATCAATTTGTCGGCAACATCACCCTCGGCCCAATGAACACTCCCGCGCGCAGCGATATAATCCTCACCTTCACGCGCATTGCCTGCCTGAGTTTCATAAAAAACGTCTACCGCGCTCTTGCTGCCATCGCGCCGCTGCACAACTACCGTGACTGTTTCACCTTCTTTTGCACTAATGCGTGCACTGGCAAATGCGGTGCGTCCCTGTTCGCTGGCGGTGTTATCGCGAATAACATACAAACCACTGTTGATGTCATTGACCAAAATATTGCCGCTGGGTAAAAACGGATATGTCCCCCAGGCACCATTAAACGACGCCGAATCAGTAATTGGATAGGTATCAAAAAAGCCCGCCTCTTTGGGCGTGCGTGGATCAGAAATATCCAGCACCACCAGACCGCGCTCGTAATTGGAAATATAATAGCGATTGCCGCGCGTATAACCGTTGTGATCTATCGCCGATGTCGGCCCGATATACTCCCCCGCCAATTCCGGCGCGCGCAAATTACTGATGGAAAAAAACCGCACGCGCGTGTTCAAACTATATCGCTGCTCATCCAACTCATCGTGCACGGAAATAAATTGCTTATCTTCTGTCCACCAACCGGAATGCACATAGGATACATATTGATATTGGGTGCGCGATAAATTTTCCGGTGTTGCGTTATTGGTTTTGTCCCACAATAAAATTTCATTTTCGTTGTAATCCAACAACAGATCGCAATCATTATTTTTATCGACGCACTGTTCACGGCGAGTATCGGTAATCCAGAGCGACGACACATCATGACTGTACCAGTTGCGCGAATTGAACGGATTTTTATAAACGGCTGCAGGGTTAATTGGATTTGCCAACGAATAGGAGTTAAAGGCACCGCCATGTTTATCGCTACCCGCCACATGCATGTAAGCAGTTTTT